>Ga0181521_10001701_pt1 | contig 26996 bp, 22 predicted proteins | sample PEATcosm2014_Bin_32_FD_119764 | JGI IMG/M metagenome (GOLD analysis project Ga0181521, IMG submission 119764) | Peatland microbial communities from MTU Mesocosm Facility, Houghton, MI, USA - PEATcosm2014_Bin02_60_metaG | ecosystem: Environmental > Terrestrial > Soil > Wetlands > Peat | place...
CGCGTGCTGCTCGGTGAAGGCAGCCTCCTTGACAAAATTAAAGGCACGGCGTTCGAGCGGCTGGAGGTTGTCCCCAGCGAGGTGGATTTGTGTGGTGCTGACGTGGAACTGGCGCGTGCGGACAACTATTTGCTTCGCGTCGCCGCCGCGTTGAAACCCGTGCTGGAATCACAGCGCTTTGACGTGGTTTTCATTGATTGCCCGCCATCACTGGGGATTTTGTCGCTGAACGCCTTCGCCGCGAGCGACGGCCTGCTTATCCCGCTGCAATGCGAGTATTATGCGCTGGAAGGTATCTCGATGATGAACCGTGTCCTGACGCAATTGCGCGACGCGGGTGTCAATCCGCGGCTCGACATCTTCGGTGTGGTGATGACGATGTTTGATGGCCGCACGAAACTTGCCAACGAAGTGGTGGGCGAGGTGCGAAATCTGCTGGGCGCACGCGTCTTCGAAACCGTGATTCCGCGCACCACGCGGCTGGCGGAAGCGCCGAGTTTCGGCAAACCCATCATTCATTACGACAAATACAGCGCCGGCGCGGCGGCCTATGAAGTGCTGGCGCAGGAAGTCCTCGCGCGGCTCGGAGCGGCTTAAAACGCTTGCCGGCGGCCGGAGAATTGACTAATTTTTTCTTATTCTCGGAAATTAAATTATGGCCAAAGAAGCGATTGAAATGGCGGCCGAAGCCGTCACGACTGAACTCCCTGACGTGAAGACGCTCCGGCTCAAATGGCCGGACGGCTACAACCCCGATTTCAAGACCGGGCAATTCATCACCCTGTACTGGCCGGACACGCCGAATTACAAGCGTGCCTATTCGCTCTCCTCCTGCGCGCTCGACCGCGGCTTTTACGAAGTCACCGTCAAGCGCGACGGCAAAATGGGCACGCGCATCGTGGACTGGGCAAAGGTCGGCGACAAGTTCTTCGTCCTCCCGCCGGTCGGAAAGTTTTTGCCGGTTTACGAGCCGACCAAACACCTGGTTTGCGTCGCGGGCGGGTCGGGGGTGACGCCATTTCGGGGCTTCACCCGCGAAGCTACGCGCCGGAAATTGGAAACCCGGATCACGGTTCTCTACAGCGTCCGCACGCCGGGCGACGTTATTTTCAACGATGAATTCCGGCAATTGGAACAGGAAAATCCGAACTTCAAATTTTACGTCACCTGCACGCGCCTGAAGCCGGAGCATTGCTGGAACGGGCGCGCGGGGCGCATCGCGCCGGAGTGGGTCAAGGCGCACATCGGTGACCTGACGAACACGATATTCTACGCCTGCGGCCCCAACCCTCTTGTTGAGTTTGCCGAGGAAGTTGTCCTGCGCGGCCTGGGGGTGCCGAAAGAGCAGATGAAAACCGAAAAATGGGGCTGACCGAACATCCGCGAATTACGCTAATTTTCGCGAATTATTTTCGATTGGCGTCAATTTGCGAAATTCGCGGGTAAAATTTCATGCTCAAACGCACGCCACTTTTTGCCGCGCACCAAAAGCTGGGCGCCAGGCTGATTGATTTCGGCGGCTGGGAGATGCCCGTCCAATACACCGGCATCACGGACGAACACCTCGCCGTGCGCAACGCCGCCGGCATCTTTGACATTTCGCACATGGGCGAAGTCACCATCAGTGGTGCGGGCGCGGAAGCGTTCCTGAATTCAGTTCTCACGAATGACATCCACAAGCTCGCCTCCGGCCAGGGCCAATACACCTTGATGTGCAACGAACGCGGCGGCACCGTTGACGATCTCTACGCCTATAAACTTTCCAACGGCGTTTATTTTCTCATTATCAACGCGTCCCGCATCGAACCCGATGTTGCGTGGCTGCAATCGCAGGCGGCAATCCCGCCTTGCGGGACCGGCGAACTCAAACTCACCGATGCCTCGCATCAATATGCTGCCATTGCTGTGCAAGGTCCGCGTGTGAAAGAATTCATCAACGATTGTGTACCCGGCGCGTCCATCTCGGCCATGCGCGTCAGCGCCGTGACTGCTTTGAAGAAAAACCAGATTGGCGGGTTCGCATTTGAAAATCATTGCGTCCTCGTCTCGCGCACGGGCTACACCGGCGAGGACGGATTTGAAATTGTCGGTTCGGACGAGGCCATCCAACGCGTTTGGGACAAAATCCTCACGGTGGGCCAGCCGTTCGGCATCAAACCGTGCGGCCTTGGCGCACGCGACACGTTGAGGACGGAAGTTTGCTATCCGCTTTACGGCCATGAACTGGACGAGGACACGACGCCGATTGAAGCTGGGGTGGGCTTTTTTGTGTCACTGGACAAAGGCGAATTCAACGGGCGTTCGGTTTTGACGGAGCAGAAGGTAAACGGAACAAAAAAGAAACTGGTGGCGTTCAAGATGATCGGCAAATGCGCGCCGCCGCGGCCGCATTATCCGATTGTAGTGGCACAGGCATCTTGCCTGTGTGATGAAAAACAACAACACACGGGTGGGACGCCCGTGCCACTCCACGTCGGCATCGTCACCAGCGGAACCCAAAGCCCGTCGCTCGGCATCGGCATCGGCCTGGGTTATGTGCCTCCGGAATTGGCCAAATCGGGCGCGAAAATTGGAATCGAAATTCGCGGCAAGTGTGCGCCGGCTGTCGTTGTGCCAAAACCGATTTATCGGAAACTTTGAGCTATATGTCTCGCCGACCCATCACTCGTCACGCTGGCACTCACAAAGCGGATTTTCCGAGTAGTTCCAGAACCGGCCAGTAGCGTTTTGTTTAGCGCCGGACTTTTGCACTCTTGGTTTCGCATTGTGACGGAGGATCGCGTAATCTTGCGAATCTCAATCAAGTATTATCACGGGCCAACGCAGGAAATCAGGGGGGCATCGTTTGGCGGTGGGTGTGCTGACAATGCTAAAAAAGCAACACGCCGGTAACAACGACCCGGCGTGTTGCTACAGCAGGGCAGCCGTACAACTGCCCTATCACTACTATCATACAAGGCAACTGGACTGGCAAACAAAAGTTATTCACAGGCCGCAGCAATCAAACGACTTTATTTAGCCACCTTAAAAGCAATATCTGTGGATTGACAGATTTTTAATGTTGTGAATCAATAGAGATTGCTCTGAAAGGTTTAGGGGAGAAGAAAGCAGCCAGCGTCCGTTTGAGCTTACTCTCTTTCAGAGGCATTCTCTACCGGTGCTATGGTTGACGTGACCGGCATGTTGCAGGCAATCGAGCGCGGCGAAGCGCAAATGAGCGCGGAACTGCTGCCGCTGGTCTATGAAGAATTGCGCCGCCTGGCCGCGCACAAAATGGCCCAGGAGGCGCCGGGCCAAACCCTGCAACCGACCGCGCTGGTCCACGAGGCTTGGTTGCGGCTGGGCGCTGATGCCCAGCCGGCGTGGAAGAATCGAGCCCATTTCTTCGCCGCGGCGGCCGAAGCGATGCGCCGGATTCTGGTCGAGCGCGCGCGGCGACGAACTGCACTGAAGCGCGGTGGTGGAGCGGAGCGCATAAGACTGGATGAGGCAGAGATTCCTCTGGCAGCGGCTGAGGACGAGAGGCTGCTCGCGGTTGACGAGGTTCTGGAGCAGTTTGCCGCAATCAATCCGCGCCAGGCTGAATTGGTGAAGCTGCGTTACTTCACCGGGATGACCTTCGAGGAGGCTGCCTCGGTCCTGGGCATCGCCGTGCCGACAGCGAAGGAATGGTGGGCCTACAGCCGGGCCTGGCTGGCGGTGGCGATGCGCCCGTGCCCTTGAAGTCGGTTAGCCTCTCGCCCCTGCGCTGGTTCAGGCGGGGTTGAGTGGCGAAATGAATGCCTGAAATTCATCCGTACTTTTTCCAGCTAAAGGACGCATGTATGAGTGACGGAACCAACTCCTTCGCCTATGAAACCGGCTGACGACAAGGAACAAGTCCTCTTCCGTGAGGCCCTGCAACGGGCCAAGGGCGCGGAGCGTGAAGACTACCTTGACCAGGTCTGCGCGGGCAACGCGGCGCTGCGCGCCAGGCTCGCAGCCCTTCTTCAGGCCCATGAGAGTCCCGACCCATTCCTCGAACCGCCGGCGGGCGACTTCTTGAAAGAACTGGTCATTCCATTGTCGCAGCAAACCACCGCCCTTTTGGACCCTGTCACCGAGAAGCCTGGAGACAAGATTGGCCACTATAAACTCCTCCAGCAAATCGGCGAAGGTGGCTGTGGGGTCGTCTATATGGCCGAGCAGGAGGAACCGATCCGCCGCCGGGTCGCCCTCAAGGTGATCAAGCTGGGGATGGACACCAAGCAGGTCGTTGCCCGGTTCGAAGCCGAGCGCCAGGCCTTGGCGCTAATGGACCATCCCAACATCGCCAAGGTGCTCGATGCCGGCGCGACCGACACCGGCCGGCCCTACTTCGTCATGGAACTGGTGCGGGGCATCAAGATCACCGACTACTGCGACGAGAACCATCTGTCCACCGAAGAGCGGCTCGATCTGTTTGTCCAGATCTGTCATGCCATCCAGCACGCGCATCAGAAGGGCATCATTCATCGGGACATCAAGCCTTCGAACATCCTGGTCACGGTGCACGATGGAAAGCCGCTCCCCAAGATCATTGACTTTGGCATTGCCAAGGCGACCACCGGTCAACCGTTGACGGACAAGACGGTCTTCACGGCGTTCGAGCAGTTTATCGGCACCCCGGCGTACATGAGTCCGGAGCAGGCGGAGATGAGCACATTGGATATCGACACGCGCAGCGACATCTACAGCTTAGGGGTTCTGCTCTACGAGTTGCTCACAGGTAAAACGCCCTTTGACTCAAGGCGGCTGCTCGAGGCGGGCTTGGACGAAATCCGGCGTATCATCCGGGAGGAGGAGCCGCCGCGGCCCTCCACGCGGCTGAGGACGCTGGCGGCCGAGGAGCAGACGACCACCGCCATACGCCGTCACACCGGTGCCTCCCAACTTATTCAACTGGTGCGCGGTGACCTGGATTGGATTGCGATGAAGGCCTTGGACAAGAACCGCACACGGCGCTACGAGACGGCCAACGCTCTAGCTTTGGACATTGAGCGGCACTTGGATGATGAGCCTGTGGAGGCGCATGCTCCCAGCCAGTTCTATCGCCTCCAGAAGCTGATCCGGCGCCACAAGCTGACGTTTGTGGCCGCCGCGGTCATGTTCGCGGCGTTGGCGATCGGGTTGGGGGTCAGCCTCTCGTCCCTGCACAAGGCGAATCGTGAGGCCACCCGGAGCCAGCAAGTCGCAGAATTCCTGCAGGACATGCTCCAGGGTGTCGGGCCGTCGGTGGCGCGGGGCCGGGACACGACGATGCTGCGGGAGATATTGGACAAGACCGCCCAGCGTCTGGACAAGGAACTGAAAAACCAGCCGGATGTCGAAGCAGACCTACGAAACACCATCGGCACAATTTACTTTGAACTCGGCCAGTACACGAATGCGGAGGCCATGTTTCGCGGGGCGCTGGCTGTGCGAAAGAAGCTGCTGGGCAACGAACACCCGAAAGTGGCCGACTCACTCTGCAGGCTTGGTGGTGTGCTCTACAGGGAAGGAAAGTTTGCGGAAGCGGAGACCCTGTGCCGCCAGGCGTTGGCGATGCAAAGGAAGCTGCTGGGCAGCGAAAACAAGGACGTGGCCGACTCACTCAACAATCTCGCTGCCGCGCTCTCTTCCGAAGGCAAGTGGGCGGAAACGGAGACCCTGACCCGCGAAGCGCTGGCTCTGCGAAAGAAGCTGCTGGGCAGTGAACACCCCGACGTGGCCAACTCGCTTGATGGCCTTGCTCTTGTGCTCTCTTCACAAGGTAAGTATGTGGAAGCGGAGACCCTGTACCGCGAGGCCTTGGCACTGCAAAGGAAGCTGCTGGGCATTGAACACCGCGACGTGGCCAACTCGCTTAATGGTCTTGCTTATGTGCTCTCTTCACAAGGCAAGTTCGTGGAAGCGGAGACCCTGTACCGCGAGGCGCTGGCGCTGCGAAAGAAGCTGCTGGGCAGCGAACACCTGGACGTGGCCAACTCGCTTAATGGTCTTGCTTATGTGCTCTCCTCAGAAGGCAAGTGGGCGGAAGCGGAGACCCTGTACCGTGAGGCGCTGGCGATGCAAAGGAAGCTGCTGGGCAGCGAACACCGCGACGTGGCCAACTCGCTTAATGGTCTTGCTTATGTGCTCTCTTCACAAGGCAAGTTGACGGAAGCGGAGACCCTGTACCGCGAGGCGCTGGCGATGCAAAGGAAGCTGCTGGGCATTGAACACCCCGACGTGGCTTGGTCGCTCAACAGCCTGGTGGACGTTCTCATGCGCGAACGGAAATTCGATGAGGCCGAACAGCTTCTCGACGATCTTCTAACCCCGGCTGCCGAGAGACAGCCGAAGAGCGCCGGACTGCTGCGCGCGCGCGGCAACTTGCGCGCTCGCACCGGGCATTGGAAAGAGGCAGCGGCGGATTTCTCCAGGGTGGTCGAGTTTGAGCCGGAGGACCCCGAAGCTTATCGCTTGCTTGCTCCCTTGCTCGTGCAAAGCGGCGATCTCGAAGGCTACCGCCGTCATTGCGCGCGGATCGTGGCGCGCTTCGGTGGAACCAATGACCCGGTCATCGCCGAACGCATGGCCAAAGATTGTTTGATCCTCCCTTCGCCGGGCGCGGATCTGACAGCCGAAAGCAATTGGGCAAACACGGCGGTGACCGAAGGCAAGAACCATCCATATTTGGTTTTTTTCCAGTTTGTTAAAGGCCTGGCCGAATATCGCCAGGGCCATTTTGCCACCGCGGTCGAATGGACGCAGAAAGTTCTTGCCCAGACTGGGGAGGTTCCATTCCGCGACGTAGAGGCCTACATGGTCTTGGCCATGGCGCGGTACCAATCCAGGCAGCCGGATCAGGCCCGCGCTGGCCTCGCCAAAGGAGTCGAGATTGCAGAAACGAAGCTGCCCAAAGTGGACAGCGGTGACTTCGGCGACGATTGGTTGGATTGGATCATCGCCCACGCCCTCATGAGCGAAGCCAAGGCAGTGCTCGGGACCCAGCCCGCGACGCCCGAGCGGGACTCGAAATAAGTCGTTTGGTCAAAGAATTCAGATGTGCCGATCTCCGACCAGAACCGAGGAGAGAATCCCCCGAACAAGTGTGCGCCTTGCGCCCTTGAACCACTCAGGAATGACTGGGTCGTTAGGAATTCCGCCTTCAGGCGGTCTGGACCGCGTAAACACGGAACTCCAAACCGCAGGTTCATGGGCAGGTTTCGGGACATTGGCGGCCGCCAAGGAAGCTGTTCTCGCCCGCAACGACTACCCTCGCGGTGAGCCTGCCCGCGGGGCAATGAGCCGTCTTCCCTGGATCATCCGGGGTTAAGCGGCGAAAAAGATTTATGAAATTCGTCCATACTTTTTTCCGCTGGAATGCGCATGTACAAATGAAGGCACCAACGCCTTTGCCTATGAAACAGGTTGATGACCGTGACGAAGTCCTAGTGCGTGAGGCCCTGCAACGGGCCGGGCCCGAAGCGCGTCCCGGTCGGCGAACCAATTCCAAATAAAGGATCACAACCTATGAAAACGAACACCCCAAATCGCGCCGGACGCTGGTTCGGCACAGGATACATGATGAAACCCAACCCCGAAAGTTTTCGGGGCTGGCGTAGTCTTTTCCGGTGGCTGACCGGGACTTTGCCGGGCGTCCTGCTGGGGCTGGCCGTCCTGCCTCTGGCCGCGCTCGGCCAAGCCAATTACGCCACACCCTACACGTTCACCACCCTCGCCGGACTGGCGGGCAGTGCTGGCACTAATGACGGGACGGGGAGCGCCGCCCGGTTTAATAGTCCTTCGTTCGTGGCGGTTGACACGAACGGTAACGTCTATGTGGCGGACTCTGGCAACCAAGCGATCCGCAAAGTAACGCCGGGCGGGGTGGTGACAACCCTGGCCGGACTGGCGGGCTCTCTTGGCAGCGTGAACGGGACCAACAGCGCCGCGCGATTTAATTATCTTGGCGGCGTGGGGGTGGACAGCGCGGGCAACCTCTACGTGGCGGACACAGCCAACCACACGATCCGGGAAGTGACGCCGGTCGGAACAAATTGGGTGGTGACGACCCTGGCCGGACTCGCGGGCAGTCCTGGCGGCGCTGACGGGACGAACAGCGCCGCGCGGTTTCGTTATCCCGGCACCGTGACGGTGGACACGAACGGCAACTTATTTGTGGCGGACTGTTACAATTACACGATCCGCAAAATGACGCCGGTTGGAACGAATTGGGTGGTGACGACCCTGGCCGGACTGGCGGGCAGTGCTGGCAGCACGGACGGGACGAACAGCGCCGCACGGTTTAATTATCCTTGGGGCTTGGCGCTGGACAGCGCCGGCAACATCTATTTGGGGGACGCTAACAACAGCACAGTTCGCAAAGTGACCCCGGTCGGAACGAATTGGGTGGTGACGACCCTGGCCGGACTCGCGGGACAATTTGGCAGCGTAGATGGAACGAACAGCGCCGCCCGGTTTTATTGTGTTGGCGGCGGGGCGGTGGACAGCGCGGGCAACGTCTATGTAGTGGATTATACAAACAGCACAGTCCGCAAAGTGACCTCGGTCGGAACAAATTGGGTGGTGACGACCCTGGCTGGACTTGCGGGCAGTCCTGGTAGCGCGGACGGGACGGGGAGTGCCGCGCGGTTTAATGGGCCTAACGGAGTGGTGATGGACAGCTCGGGCAACCTTTATGTGCCGGACCAAATTAACAACAACATCCGGGAGGGTTTTCCAGCCAGCTCCGTGCTGCCGCCGATTTTACAGCCGCCAAGCTTGAGCGCCGGTCAGTTTGGTTTTGGAATCACCGGCCTTCCCAACCTGGCGGTGAACATCGAGTCTTCCACCGATCTGATAAACTGGCAGGTGGTCGGCACCAATATCCTAGTTGGCGGGACGAATTTCTTTGTCAACCCTAACCCATCCTTGGACGCCCAGTTCTACCGCGCCCAAGTGCGCTAACGCGCTGGGGCTTGGGCCGGGCCGGTGAGTCGCGGAGCGTTTGGGAAGACGCCAGGGGCGCTCTGGTCACGCTCAAATCGGCTCGGCGCAAAGCCTCTTGGTCTGACCGTGAAGCGGGTCAGCCCGAAAGTCTTTGGGCCGGAGGAAAGGCTGGAGGACAGCCAAATGTTATCCCATCCCCTTGGCCACCATCACCTTAAACGGGTCTCTGAAGCAAGACCTAAGCTGAGCAAGGGTTGCAGCAAGCGACTTCGCTTTTACAGGAACCGTTGGACTTAACCCATGCATTCCCGCCGGGCGCCTTGAAACGCTCACTTTCCTGGATACTTCATACGCACCGAGTAAAGCGACGTTCGGGCTGCAATGAAAAGCGTCTCGTGGTCGGCGCCGCCAAACATCAATTGCACCGGTCGTTCGGGAACTTCGATGGTGTCAATCAGTTTGCCGACAGGGTCATAGACGTAAATCTGGCCGGCGGCGATATAGACGTTGCCGCGCGAATCCGCTGTCACGCTCTCGCCACCTTGTTCGGCAAAGAGCCGGAAATTTTTCAGGCTCCCGTCCGGATTCACATCAGAGACCCACGTCCGCAACTCGGATTCGTCGGTAATATAAAAAGGTTCACCGGGCACGGCTCGGCCCAATCCAAAGGAGCGAAGCTGCGGACTTGATTTGACGCGCCAACTGGTTGCTCCGTTTAAAAAGTCCGCGCCTGCGGGCAGCACAGTAGTCCTGTCAGGCGAAATAAAATGGGCAACCGGATGGGAAAGGGAATCGCGGTTCAAGTGCCAATCGCTGACGGGCAAGTATAAACTTTTCCCGGACCGATCGGCGACAGCGTCGGGTTTCAACAGCGTGACATTGCCGCTCGAATTCAAGGAATAAACCACGCCAGTATCCGCGTAAGAAATGACCATCAAGTCGCCCGCCTGGTCCACGGCCAGGTTGACGGGTTCCAGCGGAGAATCGCTGACGGTGGAGAGTTGTCGTGACAACGAATCCCAGCAATAGATTCGCTGCCAATGGGCATCCACGAAATAGAAATCGCCGCGTGGCCCGACAGCGCCGCCGGAGATATTAAAAAAACCGCCCGCAAGTTTTTCCACTTTTGCACCGCGTGCGACAACGGGTGAAAGCGTGGCGCGTTCGGCACGAGTCACTTGAGTCGAAAGATCCAACCAGGCGAACTCATGTTGGCGGAGTTCGATGTCATGCGTCTGATCGTAAACGGCGGAATCGAAGCTCGCCTTGCTGTTGCTGTCGCAGTGAAAATTACGGAAACGAATGTCCCGCGAATTGGACACCTTGACGGCCCACGGAAAAGGCTGGAACGAACTGATGACGCGGTAGCTGTGGAAATTGGCAAAGGTGATATCGTGAGACGAATCAATTTCAATCGGCAGGGCGAAGCCGCTTTCACCCCGCTCCTCTTCAGTCTGTAAGGCATAAAAGCACCAGTGTGCGGCGTTTTTTACTTCGACTTCGTTGCGAACATGATGCTCGCTTGAGATTTGGTAAGCCCGGCCTTCAGTCTCAGTATCAGATACGACCATGCCAGCCTGGGCAAAGGTCGAAGGGGTCCAAATATCCAAAAACGTGCCTCCACCGCCATCGGTAACCCATAGGCTGGGATATTGACCGTCCCAGTGACGACTGGGATCGGGGTCGGCCGTGTGGCTGCTGTTATACGGGTTCTCGCGAGAACCGTCCGGCAGTGGCGTGCCGTGCCCGCCAAGGAATCGAACGTCGTTCATCATCGAACCGGAGCCCGCCTTCCAGAGAGCCGCGACCGCGAGCCGATTGTCCCCGCCAGTATAAAGCCCGATGCCGATGACAATGTTGCTGCCGCCTTTGGGTGCTTCCAGCAACGCTTTGGGGTCACCGATGCCTTGATAAGCGGGCGTGCCGTCCGGCAAAACAATCTGCGTTGCGCCCGGATGCAGCCCGATCAACACCGTGTCGGGCCGCAGCATTAGCGTGGCATGCACGACGTAAAAGCCCGACGGCAAATAAATGGCGCGATGCTCCGCAATCGCTTTCTGCAATACGTCGGTGTCGTCGGTGCGGCCGTCGCCTTTTGCGCCCAAATCACGCAAATTCACCCAGGTATCGCAAGGGGGCAGGGGAGCCAAATCAGAGGCGACGGCAGGTGGCATCGTGGCCAGCGGCGTGACGTCGAAGTGGGTTTCGATTTCCGGCACGGCTCCGATGTCGGCATAATGGAGTCCGTGGGAAAAAATCTTCACCGTATAAATTTTCGCAGGGGCGGCAAAGCGTTTGCCGCTGTCGCGCAACGCGGCAAAGACCGGCACGTCGCGGCAGGTAACTCCTTCCATATTGATTTCGTTGCGCGGGTTTTTCTCCATCCCAAAAATGAATGCCGGACCCGAAATGTCTTCGAGGCGGGCGTCCTTGACCCAGAGTTCGTCCGCCCATTCCGGTTCAATTTCAACGGCGGTTGGCACCTGCCGGAAGTGCGGGCGAATGAGCGTGAGTCCGGCTTCGTGTTCGAGAATCGCGGCTTCGCGTTGGCCTTCAAATGAACAGTCAATGAGCGTGAACTGCCAGCCGGGCGAAGGTTTTGACGTCCAAATGGCATGGGCGCCGCCGAAGAAATGAACGTCCTCGACCACATTCCCGCCGTCGTGGATGCCGGTCAGCGCGGAGCCGAGACGGAAATCCATGTGAGCGAGGAAACAGTGCTGGGCATAATGAGCCCGCACAGCGACCGCGCCCGGGTTTCCTTCCTCAACCTCGAAATCGACATTTGCGATTGCGGAATAAAAAGTGCCTGGGTTGGCGTCAGGGACAGAACCGTTGCCAGCCTGCGGATTTCGCGGGCGCCTTCCAGTGAAAAAGACCATGAGCTTCTCATGCGAGGCGTCTCCGAAACCCGGTGTGTTGGCGGGCAGGACAATAACCGGACGTTCGGCACCGTAGCCAATCAACCGGATGCCGGGCCAGATATAAAGCGTATCACTGATGCGATATCGTCCCGGGGCTAGCAGAACAATTCCCTGGCCGGTGGTCTCCTGAACTTGATTAACCGCCTTCTGCAACGCAGCGGTGTCGTCGCCGCCGGAGGGGGCAACGCAAACCGCCTTGGGATCTTCCAACCGCTGCGTGTAAAATGAAACTGACCAGGCCGATGCCACAAAGACAAGGGATAGCAGAAACGAAAAAAACAGCCCCAGTCTCCTTGGGAGTTGCTTGACGGCCAAATTTTTGGGTGATATGCCTTTAGTGTTCACGGGTATGATGTAATAATGCTCGAAGCGGGTGAATCATTCAAGCTTTCATCGTAGCAGGACTTTTGACGGGGTGTTTAGTCAGTGGTTGAAATCAGGATGGATTGAGAATTGAAGGATTTTAAACACCCCGCTACCTTTTATTGCATTGCCTGGACTTTCGTCCATAATTGGACGCAACCAAAGTCAAAACACTGACAATCCCGACATGAAAACAATTCTTCGATTTAATCTGCAAGCGAGCTTGATTCTCACCGGCGGTTTCTATTTTTGCGCATGCGCGTCCGCACAATTAAATGAATACAAGGGCAAGCCGTTCCAGGACAGCGTGTATCATGGAGGGCCGCAGAAAATTCCCGGACGCGTGCAATGCGCCTACTATGACTTCGGCGGAGAAGGCGTCGCCTATCACAACAGTGACACAAAGAACCACGGGAGCGGGGAATTGAATCCTGCCAACGGGACGTATCTCAACGAGTTTCGAATGAAAGAGGGCGTTAGCACGTCCTACACGAAATTCCACGATGAGATTGACAATAATCCATACGACCTGGTGCAACCGCCCGAGGGACAGCTCTACGTTGGTTGGACGGCGCCCGGCGAATGGTTCAACATGACTGTTTTGGTTGAACGCACCGGTGTTTATACAATCGACCTCTTATACACCTCGAACCGGGGCGGGACGATTTCTCTGGATCGAAACGGCAAGCCTTTGGTTTCTTCGATCAACATTATTTCAACGCACAATGACAAGGACCCACTCCCCTGGCGTCAATGGCATCACTGGAATGTCATAACCAACCTGGCCGAAGTGGAGCTGCCCAAAGGGGTGAGCGTTTTGACCCTTCACATCGTCACCGAAGGCAACATGAATCTGGCCTATCTTGATTTTAAGCCGAAAAATAAATAGCCGCCACGTGCTGCCCGGGCGGCACGACTGATTCCGTCGTTTCACCTTTGCGCGGTTCTGCTCGATATTCACCTTCAGCTTTGTTGAACGTCGCGAAGTCGCGTCCAAAAATTCTTCTTTGCGTCTTGGGGTCTTGGTGGTGAAATGTGCCGAAATTTATGAGCAATGTTCCATCGGATTTGAAATACACGAAATCCCACGAATGGGTACGCCTCAGCGGGGACACCGCCACCGTCGGCATCAGCGACCACGCACAGCATGAGTTGACCGACATCGTTTTTGTCGAGCTGCCGGACGTCGGCCGAAAAATCAGAAGCGGCGACGCCTGCGCAGTGGTGGAATCGGTGAAGACCGCCAGCGACATCTACTCGCCTCTGAGCGGTGAAATTCTGGAAACCAACCGGGCCGTCGTGGACGACCCGGCGCTGGTAAACAGCGACCCGTACGACGCCGGCTGGTTCTTCAAAATCAAACTGAACAACGCAGCGGAACTGAATGCGTTGTTGTCGCCGGAAAAATACAAGACGCAGATCGGCGGATAAATTATGCAAAAAATAATCCCGCTACTTTTTATCCTATTGCTAGGAGTTGTTGGTTGCGATGTTCAACGCGGCCGTTTCAGCACAATGGGCAATAGTTATTGCACGTTCTTATCAAATATTGGAGGTATTGATATTGTTGACGGTTTTGGTGCAAAACCAGCCAACACGACGAACACCGATGAGCAAAACCTCCTTTACATACTCATTGTTGGTCCTAGCGTGGAGGTGCATGGTTCGAGTAGTCACAGTAGTAACGACAAATATTTCACAACGCTCGACTATTCATGGAACACCGAGAAAGGCCCATTTGCTGTTTCAATCCGCTGGAACAGACAAACGGACGTTGTCGCGATGGGAAAACGAGAATTCATTCGTGCGAAAGGTAACGTTTTTGTCGTGCGACTTGATGCTGGCGGTGAAATAGCCTCGCAACAGTTAGCGAATCTTGGTTCACACGAGAGTTTTTCTGAGGTACTGAAACACATTCAACAGCAGTTACCGAACGATCAACTCATTAGTTCATTGAGATTGTATAAGGCTTGATATCCGATGAATGCGAACCAATGAAACCCCGTTTATTTATGAAGCTGTATTGCGGTTGGTGTCACAATGCGCGATGCGTGGGCTGGATAAGCGCTTGAAAATTGTTCCGTCATCGGCTACATATTAACCATGAGCGCGACGGAATTGATCCAAGAAATTCAAAACCTGCCGGAGCAGGAGCGCGAACGGATTTTTGAATTTGTTCTGCGCTCCCAAAAACCTGCTTGGGCGACGCCCAGGCCGCCGGGCTATTTCACCGGTTGCTACGACAAGGACGAAACCGAGGAGTCCAATTGGTTCGCCGCGCGTGGGCCAAAAGCCATCGTGCCATGTGGCAATGGGAAATTTATCTTTTCCCGTATCGCAACGAGCAACCACATCCTGTGGTGATTCTTTCCAGCGACGAGCGTTGTGCGAACGAAACGCTCACTCACGTTAACGGCCTGCTTTGTACTTCGGTGCGGTTGAATCGTGAATTAAAACGGCACGAAACCGGTCTCGATGAAGCCGATGGTTTGGACTGGAAAAGGGCCGTTCGCTGCGATTTCATTTACGCGCTGCCCAAAATCGAATTTTTTGAAAAGCGCGGCGAGGTGAGCCGGTTGCGGCGTGTTGCCATCACCCGAAAACTGATTGATTGTCTGCGCCTGCCGCTGGAGTTTTTAAAACGAAACCCGTCTATTCATCACGCCGCATTGCCCGCGGTGTTATCGCCCGATGCAGTGGCAGGTTGGACGGCATTCACTATTCAGCGCAGCTTAATAGTTGCATGAAGCAGCACTACTTTCTGCTGCCGGGCGATTGAATTTTTTCCAAAAGCCGGTGATTTTGGAGTGTGAAACCAAAACGAATTCGCCTCTTCATCAAACCCTATTGCCCGTGGTGTCATCGGGCGACGCGCTGGTTGAATGAGCGCGGCGTCGAATATGAAACCGTTGACGTGACCGGCGACGAGACGGCTTATGACGAAATGATCCGTCTGTCCGGCCAGGAACTGGCGCCGGTGATTGAAGTGGACGGGAATGTGTTGGCGGATTTTGGGCCGGAGCAATTGGCCGATTTTTGGGAGGAGCTTCGGCCGCAAACGCACGTTCAAACGCGCTGATAACGGCTGACGTTAACTTCGCGCGTCATAGCAAATCCATTCTTCCGATTTGAATTCGCGCAAATCAGCGCAACTCGTGGTAGCTCCCTGATTTTGCGCGGAGCGCGGATTGTCCTCAATCCGCAGCGGCTGGATTTGCCGTTGCGCTGCGAGTTGGGGCAACTCGTCCACCCTCCGCAGTGCTACGGAGGACGGGCACCCCGGCTATCGGTTCGAATTTCTAATTCAGGACCCTACCCAATTCGTTTCTTCACATTCGGGTCCATCTGTGGTGAACTGTGGCCGGAGAAATGGTCACAGCAGAATCGAAATCGCGCCCACGGCTGCCGGAATGGCTGCGCACCAGGCTGCCCATCTCGGACAGCTTTGCCCGCACGCGCAGCCTGCTCGATGAACTGAAGCTCCACACGGTCTGCGAAAGCGCGAAATGCCCGAACCACTGGGAATGCTGGAGCAAAGGCACGGCGACGTTCATGATCGCCGGCGACCGCTGCACGCGCGCCTGCGGCTTTTGCGCGGTGAACACGGCCAGGCCATTTGCACTCGACGCCGACGAACCGGGGCGGGTGGCCGACGCAACGCGGCGGATGCGGCTGCGTCACATCGTCATCACGGCCGTCGCGCGCGATGATTTGGCAGATGGTGGGGCGGGGCATTTCGCCAAGACGATTGTGGCGGTGCGAGAATTGAATCCGGGCATTGTGATTGAAGTGCTGGTGCCGGATTTCAACGACCGGGACGAATCCATCGAAATGGTGCTGGCGGCGAACCCGCACATTTTCAATCACAACCTCGAAACCGTGCGGCGGCTCACGCCGCGGGTGCGTTCGCGCGCGACGTATGACCGCTCATTAAGCGTGTTGCGCAAGGTGAAGGCCGGACGCGGCGACGCAATTTATACAAAGTCCGGGATGATGCTCGGTCTTGGTGAGACGGAGGAAGAGGTGGTGGTTGCACTGGAGGATTTGCGTTGTGCCGGCTGCGACATACTTACGTTGGGCCAGTATTTGCAACCGACGCTGAAACATTTGCCGGTGTTGGAATTTATTCCGCCAGAAGTTTTTGACGCCTACGGCCGGATCGCGCGCAACCTGGGTTTTGTCCACGTGGCCAGCGGACCGATGGTGCGGAGTTCGTATCACGCGGACGAGTTAAATCCGTTGCGATAACTTCATTTAACTCCAATAGAATCAATGTGAAAAGCAAATTCCAGGTGAAGGCAAAACGCCAAAATGTATGTAATATGTAAGTGGCCTTCTGCTATCGTGTCGCCACGATTCACCGTGATTCAAGCGGCAATGACGATTTGCGCGCGGGGTGAGATTTGCGCTTTCGGGGGTGTCTGCATCCTGCCCGGCAGCGTCGCCGCGTCCTGCGTCAAGGGGTGAGCGTAAAACAGGCCACGCCGGGCGCTGTGGCAAGCGGTGTCAAAAGAAAGCCGCACCAGGCGGTGTAACCCGATGCGGCTGTTTCGACTTATGACGTGATCGGGCAGGTTGCGGTCTGCCCGATTCTCGCAGGCGTAGAAAGCAATCAGCTTGCCAAGCAAATCAGCCTGTATCCGTGGGGCTTGTGGCGAGTGGTGAGACCGGCGATTTTGCCATTCCGGGGCCGGGCAAAAATCAAACGTATGTCCCCGACCTAAACAAAACAATTACCAGAAAAATGCCCAAAGCAACGTTAAGCGCCAGCACTAAGGCGGCGAGGATGTTTTCGACCCGATCTCTGTCTTTTGAATCCATAACCACTTATAACGATGATGATAAGATGCTGTGCGAGGGTAAAGGAAAAAAGCAAGGAATTTATCAACAGCTTTTTCACAGAAAATCTTTGCGCGAGGATTCGATTAGAGCGGCGTTCGCGGGGTGCTCCGCTATGGTGACACTCGGAAAAATCTTCTTTGGCAGACGAAGCGAATCAGGCGGGCATCGTTTGGCGGCTGGTGTCCTGACAAAGAGGCCGCATCAGAACCCTGAGAACTGATGCGGCCAACCTAACTTGGAGCCGGCAGAAGATTCGGCTCCGGGCTGATGTTCGCAGGATTCGGGGGCGCTGGCAAGGGGGAACCGGGTGTCTCGACCAACAGCCGCACCAGATGGACTTTTTACCGATGCGGCTGTCTGTGCAATGGGGCAGCAAACGGGCTGCCCGACCACTACTATCGTCGAAGGCAAATGGACTGCCAAGCAAAAGTTATTCACAGGAGGCCGGGCTTTGGCACGCCAGCGCGAAGTTGAAAATCCTTGTTAGAAATTCCCGTGTGATCTCCTCGGCGGTCAACGCTCTGTGTGATGAACTGCGCCACGTGCCCTTGGTTGCGGGGTCTGGGAATTCATACTGAATTGCAAAAAGCAGTTCCACCGACGACATCAAATTAAACAGTCAAGTTCATGTTTTTCAGCATTCTCCATTGATTTGAATTAAGTTTTATTACAACCTCTTTGCCAATGCTGAATAACAATCCAGTTTTTGTCGTTGGTGTTTTTCGCTCCGGCACTTCATTGCTTTGCGCCCTGTTGAATCTAAATCCCCGGCTGGCGCTGATGTTTGAGTGCGACATCTGGAATTTCCCGCACATCCTGCTGGACTATCGTTTCAGGCACAACTGGGCGGAACGGATAGAATTTTACAATCACGCCCTGTCACGTCACCGGCTGGTTTCGGGGAGTAATCTCAAAGAGCTGGCTAGGATTCATAAGCCGTCGGATTTGTATCGCACTTTTGGCGAGACGAAGGGCGCGGCCATCAGTGGAGAAAAATCGCCTTTTTACTGTTCCCGATTAGAACAGCTCCACCAACAGTATCCGGACGCATCGTTCATCCTCGTCTGGCGCAATCCGCTGGAGGTTTACCGCAGTGTGCTCAAGGCCGGCCAGACCTCCCGCTTTTTTGGCAGGCCCGGCATGTTAAGCCGGTTAATTTACCATCAGGAACATGCCATCCATCAAGCCGACCGGATTGAAAAGAAGGGCGCGCGGGTATTTCGTGTGGATTACGCGAACATCGTAGATCATACCGAAAAGGTGTGCCGGGACATCAGTGCGTTTCTAGGAGTGCCGTTTGACCAGCGGATGCTGGAACTGAACAAGGCTGACTTGTCCACCCTTTACAAGGGCCAGCATCACGCTTATCTCCGGCGTGGAATCATTGAGCGTCAAAAATACACGGAAGAGCTGGTGCCTCCTGCCATCGTAAAAAAACTGGAGCGTTACCGCCATCGCTGGGAACAGCAGCAGGCCGCGTGGCTGAATGCTCCGGCCACCGCGCATCAATCAGGGCCGGGGCTGATTGAATTTGTCTATCATAATGTGATAGGCAGGGCACTGAACTTTTACGATTCGATGGTGCGGGTCGGTTTTGAATTCATACCGCTGCCGTGGCTGCGCGTCTATCGACTGCTCAAGAACTGGATGGTCAATCCGCCATCGGGCACGCTGGATGAGAAAACTTCCATCTTCAAAGAATGGTCGCGTCATTGGCAAACGATTTTGACGGCTGCCGTGCTGTTTGGCATCGTGGTCTTGATCCATCTCCACTCCAACCCGCATTTGATGTTCATCCTGTTCTACGGGATTCCCTGCGCGTTGCTGGCGCTGGTGGTGAACACACGCTGGGCCACGTTGTTTGTCTTCGCAAGCTCGTTCATCTCCCCGTTGATTCAATACGACGGCGACACCGATTACCGTTCCGCTGGAGTTTTTGTTTGGAACTTCATCACCCGTTTCATCCTGCTAGAAACTTTTACCCTGATGCTGGCCCGGATCCGCCTGCAACTTTCCCGGACGAATAACCTAGGAGATTAGTTTCCGTGTCATTTTTGGGATCGACCGCTAAAGATCAAAGAGATTTCGTCAGATGGCGCGGAAAACCTAACGTGCTGAGTCGGATGCATTCGTTGGAACAGGGCTGCTGGAGCCAACGGCCACTGCCCCTTGAGTTTTGACCAGGCCAGCGCGAAGTCAAAAAGCGGATTGAAGTCCGGGCCTCGGTTTGCAGCCGCTTCGATTTATGCGAAAGTAAATCAGGTGCGGAAATCCGCACCTCCATCAAATAGAGCGCGTCGGCTGAGTGGCCGGCGCGTTTGTTTTGCTCTTGTGCTTCTACCGGCTGCGGTTCAGTTTTGAGCCGGCAGGAGTTATTCGCAGGCATGAGCAATGAACATCGAAAGCGATGATTGCAAAATCCAATTGTCAGAAGTGCGGGCAAACTTTTGAATTCGACCTCTCTGAATTTGAAGAAAGCGGGCGAACGGCCACGCATATTTTCGGTCAATCAATTGATTGTCCTGTTTGCGGAAACCTTACTGTTGTCACCATCAAAAAAACCGACGCTCCTGAACCGCTAAAAATCCCAGTTGCAAAGCCGCCCGTGTCACAAAAGGCCAAGCCAAAGGAGCCGGCGGCCAGCGAAAAAATCGCATGGATTTGCGCTGCGATTTTTGCTGTCACGAGCATTTTATTTGCCTGCCTTTATTTGTCTGAAAAACATTCACTTCAAAGAACCGAAACTGCCCTTCAAAGAATCGAAACCGCCCTTGATATGGCCGAGAAATCGGAAGCCGAATTGAGAAGCAGTGTTCAAGCGCCAGAGGCAGTGGCAAAGGACAATGTTTCTGAATTGGCCGCTGAAGGTCGGCAAGCTCTTTCAGGAATTTATTATTGCCAGCAGGCGATTTGGGAAAATGAGCTTGATTTGCGCAGCGATGGTTCAGCGGTGTGGCTTAATGATTCCTCTGGCCAAAAGCTTGGAACTTCAAAATGGGAAACGGACGGCGACACCGTCACAGTCGGCGGGTCGCAGTTCACAGTCGGCGGGTCGCAGTTCAAAATCGAAGGTTCCGATTTGATAGATTCACGCGGCAATCGCTGGCTTCATATCCGATGACGACCCACAGCAAAGACAAAGGCTGGACGGAATTTTTTAGAAAGATTGCAGGTGCGCCGGCATGAGTGTGCCGGCGTTTGTTTTTCAGAAAATCAATTTGCGAACTTGGCGAGCACGGCAGCCGATACTTGGGTAGGCTCCTGCTGATTCATGGATTAAATGGGGTGTCGTAAGGATAGCCGTGCAAAATTTCAAACAGCGTGACGCCATCCGGGTTTTTTCGCCGTGGAGCGCGGGGGCCGCAGTCGGACAGTTGCCGAGAAAGCGTCGCCGGTGAGCATCGCAAGTGAAACGCCCAAAAACGGATGCTGCGTTTCAACGGTCCGTGCGGAGAAGGCTTTGATTTCATTGGATTTTAACGGATTGAGTGTTGATTTTTCGTGGTTTTCCGGATTTTTTCAGGTCTTGGTTCCTGACCGAAATCTGCCATCGCCTGAGCAGTCGGCGGTTGAAACAAAAGAATCCTTACTTGCGGCGGCGCCCCTGCCGCGCCGGTGTCAGCGTCAGTCGCCGGGCCTGCCGCTTGACGGATTCGCTTTTGACGGTTTTGCCTGCCGCTTGACGTTGACGGATTCCTAAAGGAAATCCGTCTAACGTCTAATCGGCTTGACGGATTCAGTTGACGATTGACGCATTTAATTTCCGTCATGCGTGCCTCCGTTCAGAATTGCCTTGCCAGCATTGGTGATTGCCTTCTTCGCTGTGGTTCCGTCGCCGATGGTTTTTATCCAGCCTCTGAGCCGCATTTCCGTCAAGTAGCCGTTTAGGGTCGTTCGCGGCACGCCTGCCCGATCTGCCCACTGCCCAACGGACACGGGGTTTTGCTCGTCATTGCTGGCGATCAGGGCGAGCAATTCCAACGGGTCATGCGCTTTCTTCTTTCCGGCAACCTGTTTGAGTTTGGCCGGGTCGAGCGCCTCGTCACGCTGCATGAGCGGGTATTGCCAGCGGACACAGAACGGTTCAACCGGCGCGAAGTTGCGGAGAATTGGTTCAACCGTGAAGGCGTCGGGTTCTTCGTGCGCGGTGAAAATCAAAAGACTGTCGGGATCGCGGGCAAAAACTCCACTGCCCGAAATCCGGTCGAGTGCTTCTTTGCCGCTGGCGTTGCCTTTGGCGAAGTGGCAACCGTAGGCAATCGCCGCGCCGGTTTCCACGGCGAGCCGTTCAAGCGAATTGAGCAATGCGGCCACGTCACCGGCGGCGTTTTCATCCGTGCCCCCGTAAATCTTGTAAATCGGGTCGAGAATGACGAGTGAGAAGCCGTCGCGCCGCGTGCGTTGAATAATTAACGGCACTAGCTGGCGGAAGTCGGCGGCGTGTCCGCGCAAGTTCCAAAGCTGCATTGCGCCGGGCTTCAATTCTGTTTCTTTGGCGCGAGTGACGGCGGCGATGCGGCGTTGCCACGGTTGCGGTTGAATCTCAAAGTTGAGAAACAAAACTTTGCCTTGCTCGGTTTCAAATCCAAGCCAGGGCGCGCCAAGCGCCACGGAAAGAGCCAGGTCGAGCAGCGTCCAGGTTTTGAAGGCCTTACTGCTACCGCCGAGCGCGAGCTTGCTGCCACGGTGTAAAATTCCAGCAATCAATTCTTGCGGCGCTGGCAGCCGCTCGGCCATGAACGCGGCGGCGTCCACGATGTCAGGCAAACCGCCAGTCTCGCTCGCTGTCGGCGGCGTCCAGACTGGCGCTTGATCCACGAAGTGCCCGATCTCAGCGGCGTCACCGCCAGCGGCGAAAAAGTCGGCGGCGTCTTTGACGGCCTTGCCGTTCGCGTCCGGCAATTCAATAACGCGGACACTTTTTGCGATGCCGTGAAGTTTGGACGCCACAAGCGCGGCGTGCGCTGTGCCCGGCGCGTCCTTGTCCGGCAGAATTACGACGCGCGCGCCACGCAGCGTCTCAGAAAATGAGTCCTGCCATTTGCCGGAGCCTCCGGGGTTGCACGTTGCCACAAGCCCGCGTTGCACCATTGCCAGAACGTCTTTCTCGCCTTCACAAATAAAAATGAATTTGTCGCTTTGAATGGCGCGGAGAATTTCCGGCAGCCGAAACAAAACCTTTTGAACGCCGCGCGTGTTCCACGCCCAGCCGTCCAATGCGGTTGCATCTGGTCGGCGCTGGCGAAAATCTTTCGGGTCGAAACGGACAACTTCAAAAAGCAACTTGCCGCTGGCGTCAAGGTAGGGGTATTGCGCCACGATTCGAGCGGGCGAGCCGTTGCCGTTGCCGGTGAACAAATCGGCCAGCTTCAAACCGAGCCTGTCGCAAATCGCGTCCTGCGTGCATCCGGCATGGCAACAAATCAAAATCCGGTCGGGCTTTTCCGTAATGGACAGGGAAGGGGTCGAATCTTCGTGAGCCGGGCATCGCGCCGTCCATCCGTTGCCGCTGCGCTTGGCGTCGGGAAAGTGCGAAAGAAAATCTTCAATTTTCATGGTCGCCCCTTTCCGAATTGACAAGCCCGCGCCTCTGCCAAGATTTCAACGCGCGGCGGGTGGCGCGTGCGCCGTCGCGGAGCAATTTTTCGACTAACCGCTTGGTCGAGCCGGACGCCTTTGATCGGCGCAAAAAAGTTTTCACGCGGCACCCCGTTTGATGAAAATTTCAAGCTCGCTCCGTGAGAAAAAAACAGCGCGGCCAAATCTGTAAAGTCGAAGCCCCTTGCTGGCGAGTTTGCGAATTGAGTTCGGCGCTAAATCAACCGCCTTTTTACTTTTCGTAAGACGGACTAGATCGAAACTGATTTCTTGTTCCATGAGATTCACGGTAAGCCGTGAACGCTCATTGTCATTTGCTTTGGCGTGACAAATTTATCCGTGCCGCGTCACGGCACGAAAGAAGGGGGTAGCTTCTTTGATTTCAGGCGGGGTTAAAATTTTCATTCGTTTCGCCGCTTGCTTCAATGCGTCGGCTTGAAAGGCGGGGCCGTGCCACTTCTTTTCGATTTGCAACGCGAGTGTTCCCCAGTCGTCAAACCGGCAATTCACAGCAACGCTAAAACCCGATTTGAGAAGCCAATAAACCGGGCTGGTTTTGTCCGTGTAAATTTCCTTCGCGGCTTGCAGTAAATCCCAAAAGAGCGGCCAGCGGGCGTCACAAGGGATGCCCGAATCCGGCCAGAATCCGTCATGCGAATAGAGCATCGCGGCGGTGAAAAACAGGTGTTCGATTTCGTCATCCCATAGGCAGCCGCGCCAACGCGAAACGGCCTTTTGCACCGGCGCGGTATAGAATCCAAGCCCAGCCACCGTGGCGTTCATCCTGATTTTCTTCGCGGGCTTCTGTTTTTGTCTTTTCATTTTGCGATGTCCGGCAATCGTTTGATGGCACGGGACAACTCGGCCTCGTCAACGTGCGTGTATAGATCGGAAATTTGATCGCTCGAATGTCCTGCCAATTCTTTAGCGGTTGCTTGTGATGCGCCGGTGATTTTGAGCAGGCTGACAAAAGTGTGACGCAAGCAGTGAAACGAAATTTCGGACGCCTTGCGCCGTCCGGTGCGCTCGCCGCCGCGCTGTCCGTTGCGCTGGTCTGACGGCCACGCCCGCGCGGTCACCAGTCCGGCAGGCAGTAACACTTCGTCGAAAAATTCACGTGAGAACGAACTGGAGCCATATTGCTGATAACGGCGGCATTGCTCCGGCCAAATTGCATCGGACGTTTTCACCGCTCCGGCCTTGCGCTTCAATCCCAGAATGAGCGCCGCTAGATTGTCTGACAACGGCACGGTGACGGCCTTGCCTGTTTTGTGCTGTTTAAGCCGTAGCTGCCCGCGTTCCAAATCCACCGCTGCCCACGGCAAACAGATTAGATCGCCCAATCGCTGCCCGGTAAAGTATCCAGCCATGACCATATAGCGCCAGAAGTCGGACGGGCACTTGTCGAAAATGGTTTTCAATTCAACCAGAGTGAACGTCCGGCGGATTAGTTTGCTTTCTTTGGTCAATTTCATGGCGCGGGCGGACGGCACGGGAGAGAAAGGCAAAGCCTGATTGTCCACGCAGTAGTTGAAAAAACCCGAAAGAATCCGGCGGTTGGCGTTGGCGGTCGCCGTCGAAGTCGCGGCGCGTTTTTCACGGATGAACGCGCCTACGGTTTCCTGCCGAATGTCGCGGAGCAACGGCGCGGCGTCTGTTGCGTTGAGATAGCGGCAAAATTCCTCGGTGACGCCGCGATAACCGGGCAGTGTCCGCTTGGACAAATCCTTGCACTCCGCCAGCCATTGCCGGATGGCCGCGCGGAGCGAGACGCCGGATGATTCCTTGCGCGTGATTAACGCGATAAATTCTTCCGTCAAGGTTCCGGTCCTGTGCGCCTGGGCAACCGCGTCGAGCTTCGCCAGCTCGCGCTCGGCGGCGGCGCGGTCGCCGGTTTTGGTTGATCGGAGAATCTGACGACCGTTGAGACGGTAGCCGATCCACCAGTTTTCGGAGCCGCTGCGTTTGTAGAGCCATGCCATGCCCAGAAGCTACGCTGTCATGCAACTGTATGCAAGCACTATCTTTCACCATGATTCTGCAAGGTGCAAAACAGCGTAAAACAAGGGATTTTGAATGATGGTGAACGTCAGGCTTGAATCACGCGGACGAGTTCAACCTGCCGTCAGCGCACCGCTAACGGCGGAGTGTGATCAGGTAAATCAGGATCGCAATACAGATGAAGAAAATTCCGAAGCAAACGACAATAACAATGGTGTTGATGATGCGGGCTTTTTCAGAGACACGCGCGGCTTGTTTTTTTCCGGAGTCCATGAAACCAGCCAAATGCTTTTCAAAAGCGGCGGTGATGATCTCCTCGCTTTTAAGCTGAAGCGAGTACCATTTCCCTTCGAGACGTTTCCATTCTTCGGGCAGTTGCACGAGGCTTTCGGTGATGACGATGCGGAACCCGCAGCGGCTCCAGAATGGCGAATTTTCCTGCGTCCAAAGCCGGAAGACGCCGTGATGCGAGGCAATCACTTGAATGCGTTCCCAGAACAGTTGCCGCGCCGCGTCCGCCAGGGAAAAATCCGCGTAGGCTTCGCTGTGGAGCCGGGCGTGCTGGTGGACGATTTGAAGGCCAATCGTGCCGAGGATTTCACCGTCGGCGGATTCAATCACCTGGAATTCGGTCAGCCGTCGTTCCAATTCATCCGCCGGCAGGCGCATCGAATTCCAAAGCGACCTGAGACCTTGAAAGTCGTCGATGGTGGCGCGGCGAACACGGAGATTCAACAGACTCATGTCTTGAAATTTCACCAAAAAATTTCCCGATGCGAAGTAAAATTTGCTTTTTTCGTTGCGTGTGCAATTTTCAGCGGACGAAAAATGAATGGACCATGAACAACCAAAACACACAGCAACTCCTGAACGCCTTAAACTGGCGTTATGCCACGAAGGTTTTTGATTCCGGCAGGAATATTCCGGCGCATGTCTGGCAAACCCTGGAACGCGCGCTCGTGCTTTCGCCGAGTTCCTACGGACTCCAGCCGTATCGTTTTCTCGTCATCAACGACCCGGCCAAGCGCGCGGAATTACTCCCCCATTCGTGGAACCAACGGCAGGTCGTGGATTGTTCACATTACGTCGTGTTCACCGCCCGCACCAGGATGACCGAAGCTGACGTGGACAAACTCATTGCACGCACCACCGACGTCCGAAAGATTCCCGCCCAATCGCAGAATTTTTACCGCGACATGATGCTGGGCGACCTCGTCAAAGGGCCGCGCAGTAAAATCACTCATGAATGGGCCACGCGGCAGGCCTTCATCGCGCTGGGCAATCTGTTGACCTGCGCCGCCGTGCTCGGCGTGGACGCCTGCCCGATGGAAGGCTTTGTTCCCGCGGAATACGACCGCGTGCTCGGACTGGAAAACAGCGGTTACGCGTCGGTGGTTTGTTGTGCCCTGGGTTATCGCGCGGCCAATGACAAATACGCGAGCCAGCCTAAAGTGCGTTTTGAAATCAAGGACCTCGTGCGGTACGTTTGAGCCTTGTGCTTGCGCCCCGCAAAGCCGAAGAACGCGGCGGAAAACATCGCCCGCGCAGGGAACCACGCTAAAATCCGCCGTTGCAGTGCCCCGTTCGCGCTTGGCGCCCGCCACACAGACCATAACTTGAGACGGTCGAAGAGCTTATAAAATCATTCAGAAACTTCTTGACAAACATCACCTGATTCATTATAAAACTTGAGTGCCTTACAGGTTAGTCTTATGTTTACCATAAGCCATAAGAGCAAAATGGTGGCAACCGCGGATTCCGGTTTCGCCGTCCCGGCTTTGCCATTCATATCTCCAGTGGACCACACGTTCACTCACTTTCTCGCGGAGCAAATGCAATTCGTGAACCCACAACCCAAGGATCCAAATGAAATCCTATTGTAAGACCAGATTGGTTTGGTATTCAGTCGCAGCGTTAGCGCTGTTCACCCGTACTTCGTCAACTAAAGGGCGGCGCGTCAAAGGGCAAATTCCTGTCGGAAACAACAGCGCAATGGCAGTGCTTCTGGGACTAGTGGTCGGCGCAGCGCGGCTGGCCTCGGCCCAGTATGACCCGTCGCTGCAGTTCTCGCCCGTCGCCAATCCCAATGGCGTCTGGACCTACGGCTTTGAAACCGTTCCACTCGGCTCCACTTTTAATCTATTGCCCGCCTCTGTTCCAATTCCCGCAGCGCCGGGTCCCTCCATAGATTCCTGGCAGTCGCCACCGTTGGGTAACTTCCTGGGCGTCTTCCATAACGGAACCGCAGCTATCCAAACCGTAACCACCAGTGGAACTGAGATCTCGCAATTCGATCCAGGCATGCTTGCGATGAATGCCGGGCCCAACGATGAG
>Ga0181521_10001705_pt1 | contig 26985 bp, 19 predicted proteins | sample PEATcosm2014_Bin_32_FD_119764 | JGI IMG/M metagenome (GOLD analysis project Ga0181521, IMG submission 119764) | Peatland microbial communities from MTU Mesocosm Facility, Houghton, MI, USA - PEATcosm2014_Bin02_60_metaG | ecosystem: Environmental > Terrestrial > Soil > Wetlands > Peat | place...
CCTGGCTTTGATGGGATTCGGATTCGGGTGGCGCGGTTCGGCCTGTTTCTGGAAGCGTTCGAGCTGACTCAGTCGCGGCCCGTGGCAGTGGCGGGATCGCACCGATTTTCGCTGGTGTCGGGAACGGTGCTGATCGGCGTGGGGGTCGCGGTGAACTTGTATTCCGCCTGGCGTCACAACCGTTTGGTTGAGGAACTGAATCGCGGCGAAATCGCGGGCCGACGGTCGTCCATGCAAGGTGTAATCGTCGCTCTGTTCCTGGCCTTAGTGGGACTGGCGATGGGAGTCTATTTGATCTTGATTCGAAGCTGAGGAGGCGTTCATGCAGGGAATAACGGTCAAGCCCGGCAAGCATTCTGTCGATGAAACAGTTGAGAAGCTCAGGAACATCCTTCAGGCCAAAGGCGTCAAGCTGTTCGCCCTGATTGACCATAGCGGAGAAGCGGAGAAGGCCGGCATGAAGATGCCTCCGACGAAGTTATTGATCTTCGGCAATCCGAAGGCGGGAACTCCGCTGATGCTCGCGGCGCCGAGCAGCGCCCTGGACCTGCCGCTGAAGATTCTGGTCGCGGAAGACGCGCAGGGAAAGGTCTGGCTGTCATACAACAGCGTGGAATATCTGCAGTCGCGGCACAATCTTCCGCCGGAACTGGTGCCGAACATCGCGGTCGTTGAAGGGCTGGCCGGGCAGGCAGGCAGTTAAAGCATTTTCGTTTGTGGGGCGGGCAATCTTGCCTGCCGTCGGCTTTCCAGCCGACGTGACGCCTGAAAGGCTGCAGCCAGGATTGGCTGCCCCACAGATCAGCTTCCAACTGGCTGCAGCCGTCGCGCGGCGCGGATTTTGACCAGCTGGTGATACAGCAGGCGGAGGAGTGCCAGCGTCGGAATGCTCAGAAAGACTCCCGCCACGCCGCCGAGTTCCCCGCCGGCGAAGACGCCGAAAATGATCATGAGCGGATGCATTTCCACGCCCTGGCTCATCAAATGCGGCGAAAGCGCATAATCCTGAAACAATCGGTAGAGGCCCAGAAACAAAATCACCAGCACGATGTGAGGATAACCGCCAACGGCGCTCACCGCCACGATGATGACAGCGGCGGTCAGTGGTCCCACCATGGGGACGAATTCCAGGGCAAAAGCGACCGAGGCCAGAAGTAAAGCGTAGGGGACCCGCATGGCGCTCAGCACGATGGTAAACGTGATGAACACAGCGCAGCACAGGAACAGCAGCGCGCGCATGTAGTGCAACAGCAGATGGTGAACGTCCATCAGCGTGTCTTCAGCCGCTTCGCGTCCGCCATCCAAGTGCTCGAGAAAACTGTCGCGAATGCGCCGCCCGTCCTTGAGAATAAAGAAGCTCAGGATGGGGACAATGACGACGTAAATCAGATTCCATGAAGCGGAAAGAACGCGCAAGCTCATCCGGGGCACCACGGAGATGAGTTCGCCATAATGCTGGCGGACCGCATCGGCGATCAGGTTCCTCAGTGACGCTACACCGGGTGGTGAGGCCTGTGAGGGAGTTTGCTGGAGGCGCGCGAGAAAAGCAGGCGCGGCGCTGGCCAGATTGGCTGCCTGACGCCCGACCACCGAGCCAATCGGAATGGCGAATGCCGCGAGGAAGCCGAGGACCAGCACATAGGTGAGCGCCAGCGCAGGCGTACGAGTCTTCGATGGCAGCTTCCGGTCGATGAGATCCATCAGCGGGTAGAGCAGATAGGCGAACAGCAGCGCAATTACGAAGATCAGCAGGGTCTGGCGAATCAGGTAAACCGCGCCCAGCAGCAGGAGCACGAGCGCGGCGGTCCACGTGGCGCGGGCGGCGCGCGCATCAATGCCCAGCAAGTTGCGACTCTCCCTTCGGTTCGACGGCACCGGGAATGGTTTCGACCCTCACCTTCGCGATGCGGTTGCGCTCCATAGCCATCACGGTGAATCGCCGGCCCTCGAAGTCGACCGATTCGCCGGGCTGCGGAATGTGTCCGAGCTGGAAAAGCATGTATCCGGCTATGGTCTCGAAACCGGCATTGACGGGCAACTCGACGCCATACATCGAAGCAAAATCGAGGATGCTGGTGGCGCCGTCGAGTTCGACCGGACCGGCGTCCGCATGAGCAATGGGCGGCAATCTTTCGTCGAATTCGTCTTCGATTTCGCCCACGATCTGTTCGAGCACGTCTTCCACGGTAACGAGGCCGGTCACGGTGCCGAATTCATCCACTACGAGAGCCATGTGCGAGTGCCGTCCGCGAAACTCTTCCAGCATCTGCATGAGGGGTTTCGTTTCGGGCACGATGAGCGGCTTGCGCATGAGGTGCTGAAGATAGAAAGGAGGCGCCGGACGGCCGGAGCGGATGCTGACCCGCCGGTCGCGCCACACCCGCAACATGTCTTTAAAGAAGACGACGCCCACGATGTGCTCGGGCTCTCCTTCCCATACGGGGATGCGCGAGTGCTGGCTTCCGACCATCGTTTCGAGCACCTGATCGAGCGGCGCGGCGGAGGAGACCGATACGATATCGCGGCGCGGCTTCATGATTTCGCGCGCGTAGAGATCGTCAAAGTCGAGAACCTTGTGAATCATGTCTTCCTGGAGTTTGGGAAGGTTTCCCGCGAAGCGGCTGGAACTGACAATAAGCTTGAGTTCTTCGGACGAATGGCCGCCGCCGCGATGGCTGTCTTTGACGCCGAGCAACCGGGTAATACCCGACACGGACCCCTCGATCACCGTAATAAATGCCGATGTGACACGGGAGAAAACCAACAGGGCCGGGGCCACGATGACGGCCAGCCGGTCCGCCTTTTCGATGGCGAGGTTCTTGGGGACTACTTCGCCGATCACGACGTGGCAGTAAGTCATGGCGACGAAGGCCAGCACAAAGCAGAGGCCGCGCAGGATGGCCGAGGTGGCCGGCGTGAACACGGGATGGAGAAGCGTGGTGAGCAGCGCGAAGAGCGTGTCTTCACCCGCCCAGCCCAGGCCGAGACTGGCCAGCGTCACGCCGATCTGGGTAACCGATAAGAGTCTTTCGGGCCGGGCGAGCAGGGCGAGCGCAATCGCTGCGCCGGCATTGCCTTCCGCGGCCAGATGACGCAGCCGGGATTCCCGCACAGACAGCAGCGCCACCTCCGAAGCGGCGAAGAAAGAGTTCACCGCGAGGATGAGTCCCAGCAGCAGAAAGCGGATCAGATAGTCGGGAGCAGGCGTCACGCTATTCCAAGTGTAAAGAATCGGGCGGTTTACAATCGCTTCAGTGCGACGCTTGCTGGCGGTTGTCAATGTCCTCATTGGAATCGCGCTGATTGCAGCCGTGGCGGTTTTCTACTGGGTTTTCTATCGGGCGCTGCCGCAGACCTCAGGCACGATCCGAACCTGGGTGACGCAACCGGTGCAGATCGACCGCGATAAACTGGGCGTACCGCACATCAAAGCGCGCACTTTGGACGACGCGTGGTTCGCGCAGGGCTATGTCACGGCAGAGGACCGCATGTGGCAGATGGATACGCTGCGGCGGGCGGCTGCGGGCGACCTGGCCGAGATCGTCGGCACGCCGGGACTCGAGTCCGATCGTGAAGCGCGCCGCCTGCGTCTGCGCCGCATCGCCGAGGGTATTTACACACAAACGCCCGATTCCGACAAGGCGGTGATGGAGGCTTATGCGCGCGGCGTCAACGCGTACATCGAATCGCACCGGGGGCGCTACGGCTTCGAGTTTGTCGTGCTTCGGTACGACCCGCGGCCGTGGAGCGTCGTCGATTCTTTGCTCGTGGGATTGCAGATGTACCGCACGCTGACCGCCGACTGGAGAACCAAACTGCTCAAACAGCAGATGCTGGCCGGCGGTGAGCCGGACAAGGTGAACTACCTTTTCGGATTTCGCGGCGGCGGCGAGTTTATGCCGGGCGGGGACGCGCAGCCCGGTTCGAACGCCTGGGTCATATCGGGCGCGCATTCGGCGGACGGAAAGCCGCTGCTCTCAAACGACATGCATCTCGAATTCAGCCTGCCCGGCATCTGGCATATGGACCACATCGAAGCGCCGGGCATGAACGTCTCCGGAGTAGCGCTGCCCGGACTGCCGGGAATTGTCTCGGGCCACAACGACCGGATCGCCTGGGGCGAATCGAATCTCGAGTTCAGCGTGGAGGATCTCTATATCGAAAATTTGAACATTCGCACCGGCCAGTATATTTTTCAGAACAACGTGGAGCAGGCCCGCGCCGAGCGCGAATTGATCGCGATCAAGGGCCGCCCGTCCGAGGACGCGACGACCTGGGTGACGCGGCACGGTCCGGTGTTCGAGCTGGAGAACAATACGGCGATCACGCTGCGCTGGACCGGGAGCGAGCCGGGCGTTCTGCGCAACGTTTTTCCGGAAATCAATCGCGCCCGCAACTGGGAAGAGTTCAAGCAGGCCCTTTCTCATTTCGGCGGACCCCCGCAGAACTTCGTTTACGCGGATGTGGATGGCAACGTCGGCTATCACGCCGCGGGCAAGCTTCCCATACGCCTTGGGTATGCCGGCGACGTTCCGGTGAGCGGCACGACGGGCGACAACGAATGGGATGGCTTTATTCCCTTCGATGCACTGCCGCAGAGTTACAACCCCGCCAGCGGCTTCGTGGTCACGGCGAATCAAAATCCGTTCCCGGCGGATTATCCTTACCACGTGAGCGGGAGGTTCGCGCCGGTCTACCGCTCCCGGCAGATCCTCGACATGCTCAGGGCGGCTGGAAACAAGCTCAGGCCCGAAGACAGCCTGCGCATCCAGAAAGACGTTTACAGCGGTTTCGGCAAGTTTTTGGCGGGACAGCTCGTAAACGCTTACGCAGGCCGCACGGAGGTGAAAGGCGCTTTGAGCGAGGCCATCGCGATGCTGCGCGGGTGGGACGGCCAGATGGACCAGGAACGGGCCGAGCCGCTGATCGTCCATCTGACGTTCCAGCATCTGCGCAGGGCGATTGCCGACCGCGCCGCGCCCGGCAGCGGAGCGAACTACGACCCGGTGCTTTCCTACGCGATCGTCGAACGCCTGCTGCGGGAACGTCCTGCAGGCTGGTTCAGCGACTACGGCGGGCTGCTGGTGCAGTCGTTTGCGGACGCGATCGAGGAAGGACAGCGGCTGCAGGGGGCCGATCCGAAACGCTGGAAGTGGGGCAAGTATATGTACCTTGCCGTCAACCATCCCATCGGCGGGCGGCTGCGGTGGGTGGGGAGCTTCTTCGATATCGGGCCGGCGCCCATGAGCGGCGACTCAACCACGGTCAAGCAGACGACGCTCCGGCTCGGTCCCTCCGAGCGCATGGACGCGTCGCTGGGCAACTGGGATGCTTCGCTGCTGAATTTACCGGTTGGGGAATCGGGACACGCGGCGTCTTCGCATTACAAAGATGAGTGGGGCGCCTATTATGACGGCAAAAGTTTTCCGATGCAGTTTAAGAACGTGGATGTAAAAAGTACGGTTACGCTGGCGCCGGCGAAGTAAGGCGACATCCGGTCTTAAAGTGCTCTCCGAGGCCCGGAAAATGTGAGAGAATAATCCGCCGGAGGGGACCTTATGCCGGATTACAATCCCGAGACCGAACTGGACCACTTCAAATTCTGGAGCATAAAGCCAAAGGATTTCAAACGCGATCTGACGTTAATGGGCCAGTTCGACGAGGAGAAGGCTATACCGCAAGCGCTCGAACGTCTGGACTGGATCGGAAATCCTGTCGAAAAGACGTTTGAGCAAAAGCACCACGGAATCCTCCACCCTGAGGCCCATCTCCTGGGATATTTCCTGAAACAGCCCGAGACGCAGAAGGCCCGATGGCTAAGAGTCAAGAACCAGTTCCATAAAAAACCTGTGCTTTGGAAACTCGCAGATCCCGCCATGCTCCTGGTTCCGGCGTCCAAAGTGCACAGCGGAAATCCCCCTCCGCCTCCAGCCGTTGTGGATCACTTCGAGTGCTATCTGGTGCGCGATGCCGCGGCAGTCGCAGGCCCCGTATCGCTGGAGGATCAGTTCGACAAGATCCTGAAGAAAAAGGAAGAGATCAAAACGCTCGACCCGGCATTCTTTTGTGTGCCGGTCTCGAAGAACGGAGAGCCGATACGGAATCCGAAGGCGCACCTTGCGCTGTACGACATCTCCGACAGGGTTGTGCCTGAGAAGCCAATCGGCGTTGCCGCCCGGGATCAGTTCAAATCCTGGGATCTGGAGGTCGTGGAGAGCCTGATGCTCGGAGTGCCGACCGAGAAAGTCGATTGGGGCGAAGGAGAACCCAGGGAGCCAACCAGCGTCACCGAAGGGATTGGCAACCTTGGATAAATCCGGATTCTTCCCGCGGACGGCGGCACGTGTACTGGCCGCGCTCATTCTGATGAGCACCTGTTATGGCGACGGTCCGGTCAAGAGTACAACAACCGAAAAAGATCTCGCCAGGACTCCTGAACCGCCCTACGGGCGATCGCCGTTCACAAAAGGAAGCGATGGTGCGCTGAACCCGGCCGACTACAAGAACAAGATACCGACTCTCGCGGCAGCCCCTGGCTGCGGCACTAAGGTGACCGCATTCAACGTATACATGAACGGCAATGTTCGCGGCGGGCTGAAATACAATGCATTGCCAAGGACCGGCGTCAAGGCTGCCTGTCTTAACAACAACGACACGACCCTCGGCTCATGCCGCCCACCGGGTTCCCTGTCCGTGTACTTCAAATTCGAAGCGGAGGTGACGTTTATGGGCGCCCTGAAAGACGGCTTTTACGGTCAGCTCATAACGCGGCCATCGGCAGACGCCTCGAATAATAACGACGTGGAGTTTGAAGACGATACTCCCAAAAATGACTGGGTTGGCAAAGAATGGTTCCTCCAGCCGCCGCAGAAGCGTGAAGACTTTCCGACCGTTGAGGTTGACGGACAAACGGTCCGCTGGATCGATTCGCCCGAGGCGAAACCGATCAACGCCGTCAAGACCTTCGCCATCATATTTGCCGGCGCATGCGGAAAACTGACAAATCTTGAAGTCTTCAAATTGGTCTATCCGCCGGGCGGAAAGGCCACGATGACGAAGATCACCGAGGCTGACCTGAAAAAAGAAGTCAAGAACTTCACTTTCAAGTGATAAAAGGTGAGGCGCCGGAGACCGTCCGGCGCCCGAGGGAAAAGCCTACTTCTTGTCTTTCTTTGGCTTTTTTGTTTCTTTCTTGCGGTCCATGCCTTTGGCCATCGATTGATCTCCCTTCGCTTCGATTATCGCTTCCCGCAGCCCCGTTCGGCTACATCTTCAGGTAGTTTTCAGGTACCCTCCGCCCGGTTGCCCTATACTCAGTCGAGGAGATTTCCATGCATCGAACTTGCCTGATCGTCGCAGCAGTGGCCGCAGCGTTCGCGGTTTCCGGATCGGCCCAGCAGTCCGCTGGTCCTTATAAGGTTCTGAAGACCGCCAAAGTGGGCGGCGCCGGAGGCTTCGACTACGTCAACGCAGACGCCGACGGACGCCGTTTATACGTCGCGCGCAGCGGCCCCATGGCTCACATCGTCGTTTACGATCTGGATACGCTCGCGCAGGTCGGCGATATTCCCGGCATCAACGCCCACGGCGCGGTGGTATCGGCGAAAACGAATCATGGATTCGCCTCGAGCAAGCCGATTCTGATGTTCGATTCGAAAACCTTCGCCACCATCAGGACCATCGATGTGGAAGGCGCCCCGGACGGCATGATGTACGACCCGTTCAACGACCGGGTCTGGGTCCTGAGCCACCTCTCGCCTCATGCGACCGTGATCAACGCGGCCGACGGATCCATCGCCGGCACATTCGACATCGGCGGCATGCCCGAACAGGCCGCCACCGACGGCAAAGGTCACGTTTACATCGACGTCGTGGACAAAAATAACATCGCCGTGGTGGACGCCAAAACGCTCACTGTCACCGCCCATTACGACGTTTCCCCCAGCGGCGGCTGCGCCGGCCTGTCGATGGACGCTAAGAATGAGATTCTGTTTGCCGCCTGCCGCAACCCGCAGGTCATGGTGATCCTCAGCGCGAAGGACGGCAAAATCATCACCACGCTCCCGATCGGCATGGGCAGCGACGGCGCTTTATTCAATCCGAAGACCATGGAGGCGTTCAGCTCCCATGGCGACGGCACGCTGACGATTATCAAGGAGAACAGCCCGAACAGCTTCGTCGTGGAACAGAACGTTCAGACCATGACGACCGCCAAGACTTCGGCGCTCGACGCAAAGACGGATCACATCCTGCTGATCGCCGCCGAGTTCGGCCCTCCGCAGGCGCCCCCGACGCCGGGAGGACGGGCCGGACGGGGCGCGCTCGTGCCGGATTCGTTCACGATTCTAGTGGTCGGGAAGTAATGGGCCGGGCAGGCAAAACTGCCTGCGCACATCTATTGAAGCTTCACACTCTGGACTTTGATCGTGTCCCCGGTCACTTCGCCGGTTACGACCACTTCGAAGTCGTCCAGTTTTTTGGAAGCTCTGATGGCTTCCTCGGCCTTGCGATTGCCCTCGGCATCCAGCGACAGGAACTTGTCGTTATCGGTGTAAACGACGTATCCCGACTTGACGCATTCGGGCATCAGAAGGCATTCCTTCGTATGCGCTTCCGCGACGACCCTGCCGCCCTCCATCATCTTTGGCGGCGGTACAACGCGCAGTTCGGCTTTCGGGGCGCACTGCTTGTCCATCAGTATCCCTTTAATCTCCGCTGCTGAGGCGCTCATCAGAGACAGGCTTCCCAGCAGGGCCGCAACAGAGAGGCTCCTAAGAAGAATGTTCATATTTTCTTATTAGCGCCGAGAGGCGCGGCCTGTCAAGCGGGCCAGGCCGGGACGGTCTCGATCGCCGGTTGCGTGGCCAGCGGCAGGGTTGGCTGCATGCCTGGTTCCGCGGCCGGTTGCGTCCGCAGGATTTCTTCCAGTTCTGCGGCCGGCGCCGGATGCGCGAACAGGAATCCCTGCATCAGCTGGCATCCGGCGGCGACCAGTGCTTCGCGCTGGCTTTCCGTCTCGACGCCCTCGGCGACGATGTTTAACCCCAGCCCGTGCGCTACCCCGATCACTGCCTGAACCAGACGGCGCGCCGTCGGATTGGTGTCGATGCTCTGAATGAAAGACTGATCCAGTTTGATGGCGTCCACCTGCAGCCGGTGAAGATAACTGAGCGAGGAGTAGCCGGTGCCGAAATCGTCGATCGACAGACGAATCCCCATCGAGCGAAGCGCGCGCATCTGCTCGTGACACTCATCGTCTCCCGTGACGAGAACGCCTTCGGTCAGTTCGAATTCGAGATCTTCCGGCGAGACGTGGTGGCGCGCCATGCAGTCCCTCACGGATTTCGCAAAATCCGGCCGCACGATCTGCAGCGGCGACACATTCACCGCAACGCCGACGCGGCCCAGGCCGCGGCGTTTCCACTCTGCGATCTGACGGCAGACTTCGTTAATAATCCACGCGCCGAGTGGAATGATGAGGCCGGATTCTTCGGCGACGGGGATAAACTGCTCGGGCGAAATGTACCCGAACCGGGGGTGATTGAGACGAGCCAGGGCTTCCAGGCCGGCGAGCTTTCCGTCACCCGTGACCTTGGGTTGATAGTGAACGCTCAGCCGGCCATCGCGAATGGCCAGGCGCAAATCCTGTTCCATGCGGGCGCGGTCAAGCGTGTCGTTTCGGGCGGCGAAGGTCTGCGCACGGTCGCGGCCGAGGCTCTTGGCGCAGTACATGGCGGCGTCGGCGGCGCGCTGCAGAGCTTCGGCGTCGCTTCCGTCCTCCGGGAAAGCCGCGATCCCGACGCTGGCGCTCATCACAATCCGATGGCCGTCTATGAGCAGCGGTTCGCGCACGGCGTCGAGAATCCGGGCTGCGATCGTCTCGCCTTCGGCGGCGTCGCCGATGTTGGTCGCCACGATATTGAATTCGTCTCCTCCGATCCGCGCCATCGTGTCGCCGGGCCGCAGCACCCGGCTCATCCGTGTCGCGATCTCACAGAGGACGAGGTCTCCTACGCGGTGGCTGAGCGTATCGTTGATTTGCTTGAAGCGGTCGAGATCGACGAATAAAACCGCGAGACGTTCGCCGCGCGCTTTCGCTTCACGCAGAGAACGATGTATGCGTTCCGCGAAAAGGAGCCGGTTCGGAAGCCCTGTAAGCGTATCGTGCCGCGCGTGAAAATTCAGACTGTCGTACAGACGGCTGTGCTCGATAGCTACCTGCGCCAGGCGCTCGCCGATGGCCATCGTTTCCGTGGCGCGCGCCGTGTTCGCCCGCGCGGAAGTGGACGGATAGCACAACAGGACTATGCCGAGCGGGGCATCCGGACTGCCGATCGGGTGGGTCGCAATGACGGCGGGAGGGATGCCGCTGAGGTCCGCTGCAAACAAACGCCAGGCCGGGTCGCGCGCAGGATCGTCATACAGGCAGTGTTTGCGCCAGATTTCACGCGGCAGGGCATGAGGAGCGGTAAAGGCCTTCAGCCAGTCCGGCGGAAAGTCGGGCGCGGCGGCGATGGGGCAGTTCTCGCCTTTCAGCAGGATGGCGCAGTGCACGCCGGGCGCCTGGGCACGAATCAGGCGAACGACTCCGTCGAGAACGCGCTCAAGTGGCTCGTCCGTGACGAGCATCTCGAGAATCTCTCTCTGTCTCCTGTCTCTGGCGCGCTCGCGCTCCAGCTCCACGGTGCGGTCACGAACGGCAATTTCAAGCCTTAGCTTCTTCTGCGCGTGCGCTCGTTCGTGAATGCGCCACCACGCGAGCAGGATGCCTGCGAGAAGGAGACCCAATCCCGAGAGAAAGCCAGTGGAACTCCACCAGGGACCGGTAATGGTGACGGGAATCCGGGCAATGCTGCTGGATGACCCGCCAGTCCATGTGGACGCCGCCACCTCGAACGTATAGCTTCCCGGCTTCAGGTCGACGTATCGCGCCTGCCACTCGTCCGTTGACGTCCACGCATCCTCCAAACCGCGCAGGCGGTATCGAAACCGCACGTCCTCCCCGCGGCGGAAGGTGAGCGAGGCATAACTGAAGACGACGGCGCCGGCGCGGCCGTCGATTCGCAGCGGCCGGTCCGCCGCCAGCACTTGATCGCCCGCCTGCACGCCGACGATCAGCGGCTGTACCGGGGGCGCGCTGGCTTGCTCGGTAAACGGCCGATGATGGGACAATCCGCGGCTGGTTCCCAGCCAGACGGAACCATCCGGATCGCTCAAAAACGCGTTCTGGGAGGTATCGTCCCAAGGCAGCCCCTCGCCATGCGTGTACCGAATCCAGTGATTATTCCTGTCGAGGACAAGCACTCCCGCGCCCGTGCCGCGCCACAGGTTCCCGGCGCTGTCGAAGCCCAGAAAACGATTGACATCCGGGATCTGGCTCGTGCTGTCGGATGGAACCATCGAGGCCACCCATTTTCCGTTCCGGTTGAAAACGCGGTCGATATTGCGCGAGTCGCGATAGGCGACCCAGATCGATCCATCGGGTCCTTCGGCGAGATACGACGATAAGCGATGGCGCTGGCCCTCCGAGCCACTCATGCGCAGCCACTTTTGGCCATCCCATACCGCGAGGCCTTCGGAGCCCGCCGCCCATATACGGCCATCCCGATCCTCCAGGAGGTTGTAAAAAATCTCCGCCTCAACTGAATCGGGAACGGGCTGCTTGCTCCATACAAATCGGCCCGCGCCAGCGGACCCGCGAAAGAGACCGTTTGACGCAGCTACCCAGACCGAGTGATTCCGATCCACCACCACGGAAAGAATCCTCTGGGCGGGCAGACCGGCCGAGGCGTCGAAGAGCGTAATCCGTCCGGTACGCGAGTCGAGCCGCGCCAGTCCCCCGGGAGACGTTCCCAGCCAGACGGCATTATCCGGATCGACTGCGATGGCGCGCACGCGATTGCTCGTGAGCCCCTGGTTCGTGCCGGGCACGTGCTCAATCTGGCCGTCGCGCAGCTTGTTCAGGCCCTGATTCGTCCCGATCAGGATGGCGCCCGTGCGGTCACGCGCGATGGACCAGATCTGATCGTTATCGAGACCCTGCGCGGTCGTCCAGTTCTCCCATTCTTCCGAGCCCAGCCAGCGTGCGAGGCCCCCGCCGCGCATGCCGATCCAGAGGGAACCTTCCCGGTCCTCCATCGCCCAAATCGTCGAGGAGACGACAGGTCCCTCCTTCGCCGAGATCAGAGACCATCCGGCACCGGTCCATCGAGCCAGGCCGGCGTCAGTCGGAATCATCAGATGCTTCCGCGAGTCGAGGCAAGCGCCGCCATCCAGACTAGACGACGCGAGTCCCTGCCCGCGGGACTCGAATTTGGCCGCGCCTGCCGGGAGCGCCAGCAGACGGGTTGCGCTGCGCACCCAAAGTGTCCCGTCCCCATCCATTACGAGCCCGCCCCAGTCGTCCTTGCTAAATCCGTCCCGACTGCCGTAGCACTGGTTGACGGTTCCGTTCCAGAGACAAACCTCGTCGCTCAACGCATACCACAGGCCCTTGCCATGTTCGGAAAATACACTCCAGACGGGGCGGCCCGCGGAGTTCGCAATAACGGTTCTTTTGCCGCTGGCCGAAACCGATACAAGACCTTTGTCGGTGGCGATATAAACACCGCTTCCGAACGGATTGCGGGCGAGCGTCTGCGGTCCCTGAGTCGGGAACGAATCGCGCAGATCCTCCCGGACGAAACGATCCCCCGACTTATGACTCACTCCATTCAGGGCGCCGACCCAAAGCTCGCCGTCGTTGGTCTCGGCCAGACTCGAGATGCTGGCGCTCCACAGTCCGGATTCCACTCCAAAGCGGCGAAACCGGTGGCCGTCGTAACGGAACAGGCCATTGTTTGTGCCGATCCAGAGAAATCCCGTCCGGTCCTGCAGGAAACAGCAGAGCGTGAGATCGGTTAAACCCTCGGATTCCGTAAAGGTCTGAAAATTATGTCGCTGGGCGTGCGCGCTCGACACCGCGGCCAGGGCAAGGATCGCCGTCTGGAGAAAACTCAGCAGCGTTGTGCCTTGAATCTTCTTCATGATAGCCATGCGTCGTCACAGAGACGCTCATGGTCAGCGTCACAGATTGTGACGTTGGAGTAAATATTGCCAATGGTTTACGGAGGTTTGTAACCTGGTGATCCGTTAGTGGCGTGTTCCGGTCATGTCGTTACCACTCCCTCACGGTCACGGCTCGGAAACAGCGAGGGTTCACTGAGCCGTGACTGTCAAGGAGCGGTACCGGACGTTCGTTTTACTGTACGGCGATCGTCACCGTGGGACTAACAACGGTTCCCACCTGCACAGTCACGGGGACGGCGCTCGAGGTTGTGACGCCGGAAGGGATGGTCACGACGATCTGAATGACGCCGGCAACCTCTCCCTGGACGGCGGCCACCGAAACGATCGTCGCGCTCTCGTTATTGATCGTAACAGTCACGGGCGCCAGTGGCTTGGCGAACGTGGGACCGGTAGCGATTAATCCGTCCACCCCTGCGGGCGAAGTCTGCCCCTCGCCGGTTTCATATAAGGTGATGTTGCTCGCCTCCGCCGCCGCGTTGCTGACGCTGTTCACGGTGCCATCCACATTCAGAATGGGGCTGCCCGTGAAACCGCTCGCGGTATAAGCGGACGAGTTCAGCGTGAAGATCCCCGGCGCTGAAGCCGCCACCGGTACGGTCGCGCTTCCGGTGGTCTGACCGTTATTTAAAACCACGACGCTCGCCTGCGCGGCGCCAGCCAGTTCATAGGGGACGATGGCCGTCACCTGATTGTTCGCCGTGGCCAGGACCGGTCCGGGAATGCCGTTGAACGTCACTACAGTGGGACCTAACTGGGTTTCGATCAACCCGTTCGCATCCGGCTGAGCCTGCGTACTGGACGAAGAGCCGAGGCCATCGGCGCCGAATATCGTGACGAGCTCGCCGGGCGCGATGGCGAGCGGCGAATTGTTGGCGCCGGCTGGCAAGGACACCTGATCGGACGGCCGTCTTCTCGTCACTACCGATTCTTTCCGAGCCAGCGGCAGTGCGCCGGATCCGGGCCCATAACCGACGTTACTGGCGCCGTTGGCCACAATCACGGTCGAAGCAGGCAGCTTCGTGAGCACGCGAATGACATCGTTGTTGTAATCGGAGACGTAGACGTTACCCGCGGGATCCAGAGCGAGGCCGTAAGGCAGATTAAACTCCGCGTAAGAAGCGGGTCCGCCATTGCCCGCATAACCCTGGATCTGGTTGCCCGCAAACGGAACCGGCGTGCCGCCCGGAGCAACAACGTCGATCACTTCATTGCGAAGATCCGCATAATAGAGTTTCCCTGCGGAATCGGTGGTAATGGCCGCGGTCACAACCTGCGAAACAAAGGTATTGATAATCCCGTTGGTGCCGATTTTCAGGATGCTGCTGAGTCCCAGGTCGGCAATATAGATGTTGCCTGTCGAATCCACGGCGACGGCATAGGGTGCGCCAAGCGTGGCCGCATAGGCCGGACCGCCCTCACCCTCGAACACGTCGTATCCCGGTGAATCGATGCCGGCAACGGGCAAGATGGTTCCGGCCGGAGTAACCTTACGAACCGTCCAGGTACCGTAATCCGCGATATAGAGGTTTCCCGCGGCGTCGACTGCCAAACCCGCGGGCAGGGTTAGCTGGGCCTGCGCGGCCGGTCCGAAGTTGCCCGTACCGCCGGGAGTGCCCGTTCCGGCAACAGTCGACACAATTCCGGCAGTATTCATCATGCGCACGCGCGAGTTGGTGGTATCGGAGATATATAAGTTGCCCTGCGTATCCACCGCCAGACCGTGAATGCTGCCGAACTGGGCCTGGAGACCCGGTCCGCCATCGCCCGCGAATCCCTGCGTGCCGGTGCCGGCGATGCTGTTGATAATGCCGGTGCCAGCCGAAATTTTGCGGATCACGTTGTTGCCATAGTCGACGAAATAGATATTGCCCTTCGCATCGGATGTCATGCAGAGAGGATGATCCATTTCGGCGCTCAGGGCCGGACCACCGTCGCCCGCGAGGCCCGCCGTGCCGGGCGTTCCCGCGAAGGTCGAGGCCACATACTGCTGCGCGGGTGCCAGGGCGGCACTAATCAGCAATCCAAAGAGAAGACGGGGACTTTTCATTGACTTTCTTGATCCATAAGTTTACTGCGCCGACACCGCGATCGTTGCGGTGGTCTGACTTGAAACGTTGCCATACAGAGTTGCGCCCTGGATGACCACCGGCACGGCATTACCGGGCTGCACCTGCGCCGGTATCTGCACGTTTACCTGCATGACGCCGGAAACCTCTCCGGGCGCGGCGCCTGCATAGGTCACGATGGCGGACAAACCTCCGACTGTCGCGGTGACAACCGGAACTTGTTGCAAAACGGCCGCTCCGGGCACAATCGCTCCGTCTTGACCAGCAGGTGTAGTCTGCCCCCCGCCCGTCGCATACAGAGCGATGATGCTTCCCGCCGGAGCCGGAGCATTCGGGCCGTTTATGGTTCCGCTCTGATTGACCGCCGCCGCCTGTCCCGCGCCGTTGCCGCTTATCGTGAAAATTCCAGGCGCGAAGTAATTGATGTATACCGGCGCCGCCAGCGTCGTCTGATTGTTATAAGTGACCGTCACTTGCGCCGTATTGCCGATGGCTTCTTCATAAGGCACGATCGCCGCCACCTGCGTCGCCGAGGCATAAAGTACCGGCGCATTGATGCCGCCATCGAACGTAACGCCGACACCGGCGAGGTAAGTTCCGAAGACGCCTTTGACGGGTTCATTCACCGCCGGAGTGGGCGGTCCAGGGAAGTTACCGTATAAAACGATGATTTCTCCCGGCGCTGCCACGGTGCCCGGGATGGGCTGGACGGCAATCGGCGTGGAGACGGCGCTGGCGGCATTCTGAATGGCGCTGATCCCCATGGATACCGGGTTCAGCAATCGCACGAGGTAATTCTTACTGTCGGCGATATACACGTGCCCGGAGGCATCGAGTGCCACACCACTGGGCACATTCAGCTGCGCGAATGTCGCGGGCCCGCCATCGCCTGAATAGGCGCCCGGGGTTGTGCCGTTTCCGGCAATGATGACAGGCGATGCGCCGGGCGCAACTCTCCACACGTAATTGTTGACCGAATCGGGATAGTAGATATTACCGGCGGGGTCGACCGCGATGCTTACAGCGGAAACGTGTGTGGCAACCGTCTGAATGCTGCTGCCGTCGGGGGCGATCTCGCGGATATTCTGGCTCAGGGTGTCGGCGACGTAAACGTTTCCCGCGGGACTGATCGCGATCGCATAGACGTTGCCGAATGTCGCCTTGTTCGCCGGTCCTCCATCCCCGCTCGCCGTGTGACTGCCGGGGCTTCCGGCGATTCCCGCAAACGTCGAAATCACCCCGGCGGCCGTGACTTTGCGGATCACGGAATTACCGTAGTCGACAACGTAAACGTTCCCGGGGGTATCGACGGCAACGCCGTATGGATAATTCAGCTGGGCGCTGGTTGCGGGGCCGCCGTCTCCGCTGTACCCGATGGTTCCGACGCCCACGATGGTGCTGATGTTGCCGCCCGGGATGACCTTCCGGATGCGGTGATTGCTCGTATCGGCGATGTAGAGGTTACCGCTGGTATCGACCGCGATGCCGTGCACGTCGGTAATTTCGGCCTGGACGGCCACGTTGCCATCGCCCTGAAAGCCAGGGGTTGTATTTCCCGCCACGGTCGTAATAATCCCGGCGCTCACCTCACGAATGACGTAGTCGTAGTAATCGACGATGAAGTAGTTGCCCTTGGAGTCCACTGCTACGCGCAGCGGGAAGCTCATTTGCCCCTGCAGGGCCGGACCGCCGTCGCCGAACCAATCCGAGTTGCCGGGAGTGCCCGCGATGGTGGAAATCGTGTATTGTTGCGCGGTTGCCGCGCTGGCCGCCATCAGCAGGCTAAAAACAAGGGGGAATCTATTCATCCAGTCCAGTTTCCTGTAGACGCCCTCGTGGCCGCGCGCGTTGCGCAGGAATCCACCGGGAGTTTTCGAGGCTAATCAGCATGATAGCAATGGGATAACCACGGGCGCGGGACGGCCCGGCCGGGATTTAAAAACGACGTGAAATCAAGGCGATTCGATGGTTGCCGGCCAGTTGCTCCTACGGGTGTCATGCGACTGCCGGACGGTACCCTTTTTGCCACACTGATCGTGATCGGCACACACTTTGTGGGGCAGGCGGTTCCGCGTGCCTGCGGTGACGCGGACGCGCGGTGGCGCGCAGCCGGTGCGGCGATTGACGCGAAAACGGTCAAAAAAGGGCTGAATCAGCGTCTTTTCACTGGAACGTTGTTTGCACTCAAGCGGGCATGAAACATCGACCCTTTGGAGTCCTGCTGTTGCTGTTGATCGCTTTAATCGTCGTGCTCGGGCTCGGGCGAAGCGGGGTGGCGCGCATTGGTCTGGGCATTTACCCGGAGATCATTTCGTTCACCGCCAGTGCCGAGACAGTCCACGCAGGTGAGGCCGTCACCCTCTCATGGGTCACACGCGGCGTCGAGTCGGTCGTGATCGAGTCCGGCCCGGAAAACGCCCCCAGAGACCGCGTCCAGCGCCTCGAAGGGCTTTCGCCGACGGGCACGCTCAAAGTGCAGCCAACCGAAACCACCGTTTACGAGCTGACGTGCGAAACCATCAGCAGCGGACAGATGTGCATGCCGACGAAGGTTGTCGTCAAAGTCAATTGATGCCAAAGTGAATGGATGCACGCGTGGGTCCTGCCTTCGCCCGCTCCGGCAGAAACCGCGCCGCTTGTCTGGACCGAGGTTCCCCGCCCGGAGCCAGGCGAGGGTGAGGTTTTGATCCGGGTACGGGCATGCGGCATCTGCCGCACCGACTTACACGTCGTCGAAGGCGAACTTCCGGTTCGTAAGACGAACGTGATCCCGGGCCATCAGGTGGTCGGAACGGTCGAAGCATACGGTCCGGCCGCCGGAAAGCTCGGGAAAGGTACGCGGGTCGGCGTGCCGTGGCTGCATCGCACCTGCGGCATCTGCGAATACTGCTTGAGCGGTCGCGAGAACCTCTGCGATCGCCCGCAGTTCACCGGCTGGACCGTGGATGGCGGCTATGCCGACTATCTGGTCGCGCCGGAAGCTTTCGTCTATCCGATTCCGGATCGCTTCGAGGATATCCATGCCGCGCCGCTGCTGTGCGCCGGTATTATCGGATTCCGCTGCCTGCGCCTGGCGGGATTAAGCCGCGGCGCGCGTCTTGGACTCTACGGATTCGGCGCGGCGGGACATGTGGCGATTCAGGTGGCACGGCACTGGGGCGTCGATGTTTATACCAGCACGCGTGAGGAGAAACACCGCAAGCTGGCGCTCGAACTGGGCGCGCTGTGGGCCGGGCCGGCGGATGCGCAGCCGCCTGAGCCGCTCGATGCCGCCATCATGTTCGCCCCGGCTGGGGAGCTCGTTCCGGCGGCGCTGAAAGCTCTCAAAAAAGGCGGCCGGCTCATCCTGGGCGGAATTCACATGAGTCCGATTCCGTCCTTTTCCTACGACCTGATCTATCAGGAGCGCACCATGCGCAGCGTGGCCAACAACACACGCGACGACGGGCGCGAGTTCCTCAAGGTCGCCGCCGAAATTCCCATCCGGACCCAAACCGAGATCTTCCCGATGCGCGATGCCAACCGCGCACTCAAGGCGCTCAAGCAGGATGGCGTGCGCGGGGCCGCGGTATTGCTGGCCGAGTAGCCCCGATCTTCACTTGCGACTGCGGAACAGTTCCAGCACCGAAGAAATTTGCTGCGCCGGGACCTGCAATCGTCCGGCGAGGTGCAGCGCCAGACGTCCGTTTCCTCCATCCCCGAAGGCGATCGATTGCAGGTTGACGAATGGCTGGGCCTGGGCGGGAACCACGGCCTCGATGTCAGCCGATTTCTGTATCGCTTTCAGCAGCACTTCGCGGATTTTATCGCGCAGCGCGGTGCCCAGCGATCCCGAGCGCAGGACGTCACCGAGCGAGCCGTCGGCGTCGATATTGCCAACGTCCGCATCGAGACGCACCGCGTTGCCAGCCTCCACACGCGGCGTGAGAATCACCTGGACTGTTCCGTTACCGCCCAGCAGTCTTTTCGCGTTCTCCTTGCCGAGCGCCTTGAAACAGGCCCATTTTTCGAAATGCAGCTGAACGGTCAGGCGTCCCGCGGGCGCGGACGGCACGAGCGTCGCATTCTCGATTGCGATGCGCTCCCCGCAGCGATTGGATTGATTCAGCTCCGCCTGCAGCAGCGGCGTCAGGTGATTCTGAAAATCGGCGAGATCGGCGCGGAGGTTCAGGAGGAACGCTTGTTCGCTCTCGCCTGGCTTCGCGGGAGAGCCGGAAATATCGCCAGAGACGGTGAGCGCAACGGGCTGGCCAGCGATGGTCACGGAGACGGGAACAGGGGGGATCTCAAAAGCGAAATCCGCTCCGAAAGCGACCGCGGGCAACGCCGCCAGGACGATCCATGCTCGATGAAGAATCAAAGCCTTGTGACGAACGGCGGAACGCCTTCGGTTTCACGAAAACGTAAACGCCGGGGGCAGCATCGGCGTCATGGATAGTTGAGGCCTGGGTTGAAAAGCACGTATCTCCTGAAGCTCAGCCTGGCCCTTTTCCCGGCTCTGGCGATGGCCGCGGTCCCGACGATTCAGAGTTCGACCGATTCTGCGGGTTACGGTCCGCGCGTTGCACCGGGGTCGATCGCGTCGCTGTTCGGCACGGGCCTCGCGAGTGAAACCGCCTCGGCATCCGGACTCCCCCTGCCAACCGCACTTGGAGGTTCCAGCGTTTCGGTCGGAGGCGTGCTCGCACCGCTGTTTTATGTGAGCGCGGGGCAGATCAACTTTCAGGTCCCGTCATCCACAAAGAGCGGCGACGTCAGCGTGGTTGTCAATGGCCCCGGCGGCGCCAGCGCTTCGTTCAGTTTTACCGTCACGGCGCAGGCGCCCGCTATTTATCAGTACGGCACCAATCATGCAGTCGCGCAGAACGCCGACGGCTCGCTCAACAGCGATTCCGCGCCGGCGGCCGCGGGCTCGGTCATCACCGTATACATGACTGGCCAGGGCGCGGTTAATAATCCCGTGACTGACGGAACAGCCACGCCGACTTCATCGCCCGACAGCGCCACCGCGACCGCAACGGCGACCATCGGAGCAGCGAATGCGACCGTGCAGTTCCTGGGACTTACTCCGGAATTTGCCGGCCTCGCCCAGGCCAACATTCAGGTACCCGCGCTGCCCACCGGCGACTATCCGCTGGTCATCACTATCGGAGGGTTTATAAGTGCTTCCGCTGTTGTCTCGGTGTCGGGCTCCGGAACCGCCTACACCAGCCCGCTGACGCTGATCAGTTCCGTGGCGTTCGCCAACAGCGATCCCAGCAGCATCGTGCTTTATGACAATGTCGCTTATGTCTGCGGCGAAGACCAGATTGTCATGGTGGACGTCACGACTCCCACCGCGCCGACCGTGATCGGCTCATTCGGCAACAGCGTCCTGAATGGCTATGGAGACCGATGCGTCATCAATACAACGGGCACCACGCCGTTTCTCGTTGAGATCGTGGGCTCTCCCTCGAACAGCCAGGAATCGTTCGCCGTGTACAGCCTGACTAATCCCCAGTCTCCCAGTCTGCTTACCGTGGAAGCGATCACAGGCGGATCGACCCCATACGGCCATATTGTGGACCTGAGCTTCTATGGTAATTACGGAATCGCAACCACAAGTTACCTCACTTATTACACAAGCAACGATGAGGTAGCCTCCCAGACGGGCGATTTTCTGGTTTTTGATTTTACTAACCCCGCGAGTCCGGTGTTCTTCAGTTACATGCAGCCCTCTTCCCTGCCCGGCTCGAGCAATCAGAACCTTAAGCCGTATGCCAACGTGGTCGACGAGGTTTATACATACGTCGCCAGCAGCAGCGCGACAGGCACAAGCACGGCCGGCACGGGCATAATCGACGTCATCAGTATCGCGGTGCCGGGCACTCCGAGTCCCATCGCACAAGTAAGCGTTTCTCAGGCTGCTATTCTGCTGAGTTTCGATATCGCGGGGACTACGCTGCTGGCAGCCGGGAACACAACGGGCCAGCGCAACCCGGGCACTCCCGATTTCGATTTCACCGGCTACCTGACTCTCACAACGATGGACCTGACCAATGTTCAGGCGCCGACCGTAGTGGCTACCCTCGCGACATCGCTGCAGGTGAATGGAACTTTTTACACAGCCGCTTTCGCCGATGGTGTGTTTGCGATTGTCAACAATCCGCCGGACACCGACAATTATGGTCCGTCGTCGCTCATGATTGTCGACGCCCGAACGCCGTCCACGATTCTGCTCTATCCTTACCAGACGCAGTTCGGATTCAGCGGTATCCTGACCACCAGCGGCGGATATCTTTTCGCACCCACCGCGCTGGGCCTGAACATCTACCAACTGCAGTTGTGACGCTGAATCAGCGCGTTACTGAGCCGTGACCGTAAGGGAGCGGTTAGCCAGTGATTGCTAATGCCGTCCTTTGCATTCCGGCGCCGCTGGCAGAAACCGGCAACCTTTGTCGAAATCCTTCCGCGCGAGCCAATATTCTCCGATCGACTGCGCGGCTGGAAAGTACTTCGGATCGTGTTCCAGCGCCTGTTGCCATAACGCGAGAGCCCGCGTAGCGTTGGCCGAGCGCAGATAGGCTTCGCCCAGCGCGCACAGGGCCGGTAAGTTACGCGGGTCCTGCGTTACAACCCGCTGCAGCGTAGAAATCGCTTTTGCGTATTGTCCGGAATAAAGCGATGTCAGGCCGCTCTCGTATGCTTCCTGTTCCGCCAGCTTGTCTTTTGGATCGGGCGCCTTAGCCTGCGGTGCTTGCCGTCCGCCCGCGGTATATCCGAGCGAACCGAGTACCTTACGGGTCTGTGCGGAGATCTCCGGCGACGCAGGTGGCGGTTTTGGGGCGTATCTCGTCAGGAAGCCCTCGATTTGCGTTTTCAGCGACTGGACCTCGTCGGGATGCGCAGGCAGGATATTCGTTCTCTCGCCCGGATCTTTGGAGAGGTCATACAGTTCAGCTCGGGGTGCGTTGATGAACTTATACGGCCCCGATTGCAGTGACCTCAACTCAGCCCAGCCGAAAGTCTCACGGGCGTAAATACTTTCACCATATGTTGGTCGCGCGCCGCGACTGGACAGCAGACTTACTCCCTCAAACGAAGGCGGAGCCGGGATATGCAGACATTCCAGAATGGTCGGAGCTACATCGATCAAACCTCCGCCCTCCCCGACCCGCTCCGGGTACTTTGGAGCACCTGCAGGCCAATGGACGATCAGCGGCACGTGCATGGTGCTTTCGTAGATGAAATATCCGTGGCTGGTTTCGCCGTGATCGCCCAAACCTTCGCCGTGGTCGGCCAGCAAAATGACCAGCGCCTTATCCCATAATCCGTCGTTGGTCAGCGCTTCACGCAACCGTCCCAGCGTTTGATCGACATACTTCAGTTCCGCGTCATAGCCCGTCACCGAAGGCGTCGGGCCAGCCACATGCGGCAGCATATAAGGCGTGTGCAGATCGTATAAATGAATGAACGCGAACAGCGGCTCGCCGCGATTTCGGTCGATCCATTGGCGCGCCGCCCGCGTGACTAATGCCGCATCGCGCCGCACCCGCGCGGAGTAAGGATTCGCGGTCTGCCCGGCCGCAGTCTCGAAGGGGCTGTCATATACGTCAAACCCCTTGTCCAGGCCGTAACTCCGGTCGAGGATCACGCTTCCGATGAAAGCTGCGGTCTTGTAACCGTTCGCGCGCAGAACCGAAGCCAGCGTGACAGCTCCGGGCGGCACGCTTTCTCCGTTCGCCTCAACATGGTTTTCGAACGGATAAGTCGAAGTCATCAGAGATGTGTGCGACGGCAGAGTCAGCGGGATCTGCGAGTCGATTCGCGTGTAAATCGTTCCCTTAGAGGCGAAGGAATCAATGTTGGGCGTGCGGATTTTTGTATAACCGTAAGCACTGAGATGATCGGCCCTCAGCGTGTCGATCGAAATCAGGATCACCGGCATTTTGTCGGCAGCGCTGGCGGAATGGGGGAACGCAAGAAGAACGAGAAGAACTACGCTTGCCGCAGACCGCTTGAAAATGCGCGGCGTGAGAAGCGCGGAAAGCGCGGAGACTCCGAAGAACCAGACCATCCAGGAGACGCCGAGCACGTTCGCGCGCGGCCATGGAATATCGATCCGTTCGACATCGGCGTTGACCGAAAGACGCCCGCTGAACGGCCGTATAGGCCGGATACGCCAGCTTACTTCGCGCAGCCGCGGAATCCGCACGCCTGAGGTTTCCACCGCGACGCCCTCCGGCGCTTCCATCCGCAGGTCCGCGAGATTTCCAGCTTTGATATGCGCCGTCACCACCACGGCCTCACCCGCGCGCAGCGGCGCCCGTCCGTAAACCGCGTCGGCCTGCCACATCACGAGAACGAGCAACGGCGCAGTAATCAGACTCGGAACGGCTATTTGCCCGAACAAGCGCAGGTTCTCGCGCAGCAGATCGCGCTGCGCATGCAGGATCACTCGGGGCTCATCCAGGAATAACCGCAACTCTATCAAGTGCGCCAGAATCCGGTTCACGGTTTGCCGCGTGTCGCCGGACGCGAAGCGCCGGAACACGAATGCCGTCGCGATGCCGCACAGCGCGCTCAGGGGCGCCAGCGTGACGAGGGCTCTCACTTCAAATAACCCAAACCTTTCAGCTTGCGCACCAACTCATCCTTTGACAGGGACTGTTCGTGATTCGCCAGTTCCTTTTCCACCGCATGTTCGACAAACTCTTCGAGTGAACTGTATCCCGCCGCCTCGGCCGCCAGCCGTGCTCGCGCGCAAATGGCCTTGTTCAGCTTGACGGTGGTTTTCGACAGCATGACTTTATCGTGTCAGAAAACCGACTGCCCCGTCATCTGTGCAGGACGCGCGACGCCGTAGAGAGCCAGCAGCGAGACCGGGAGATCCTTTAACTTCGGCGCTTCCGCACGAATGGCCCGCGTCGTGAACAGAACCGCCGGAACTTCCCTGGGATCGATGCAGTGATCCGCGATCCAGGCGTCGTCGTTGTCTGTAACCAGACCCTCCGGAGCTGCTCCCAGCGCGGTTTGCCAGGACGCGCGGTATCCGGCGCTGTAACCAACAATCAAATCCGGCGCGATACTTCGGTTGTCCGGCGAAGGGTTGGTTGGAGTGACACTCGCAATCATCAGATGACCATTGGCGGGATCGCGAAATTCCAGCAGTTCCCGACGCACCTCCGGCTCCACCAGCTTGTCCGTCAGATAGAGACCGTTCAGCCCGAGGGCATATGCTTTCGTTCGCAGGCCTCGCGAAATCAGCCAGGTATTCAGGTTGACGGCCCGGTCGAAGGCCGCGAAGCCATGGTCTGACATGACCATCAGTTCGGCTTCGGGCTCGCGGCGCATGACTTCGCCGATAGACGCATCCGCCGCGCGATAAATCTCCAGTAACTCCGAGTCGTGCCGGCCCCACAGTATATGGGAATTTTCATCCACCACGGAAAAATAGAAAAACAGAAACCCGCTCGTAAATCGTCGCAGCGATTCGGCAAGAAGACGTTGCTCATCGTCGAACACGAGATGAGTTTGGGATAAGAACTCAGGCAAATCAAACACTCCCTGGCGCAGGGCCGAAGTATCTTCCGGAATCCCGAGTGTTGACCACCTTCCCGCGCTCGCAGCCACATCGCGCGCGTAAGACCGGGGAGTTGAAATCGGCAGCGCCGCATCCTCCGGATCGACGTTGACCGGCGACAGGTACAGTTCGAATCGCGGATGCAGTTGCTTCGCGAACACGCGAAACATCCCTCTGGCCGAAACCGCGTGGGGCAGCAGCGGAAAATCGGCGGGCATCCACCCGGACCACTCCCCTTCCCGCACAATGGCCATCGTGTCGCCTACTTGCATCCGGGAGTAAGGCCGGTCCGGGTCGACATCCACGATCAGCTGTACAGACGCATAAGCATGATCCCGCCGCAGAGTATTGGGCGGACCTTCCACGGTTAGCTCCGCATGACCTCCCGTAACTTCAACCTTGCGGATCAGGCCTCCCGACACTTCATGGGAAGTCTCGGCGGGATCGTCGGTGTAGTAAGTGAAGGTGCCCTGCGTACCTCGAAGATCGGGCGTTCCCATGCCGGCGAGTTCATGGCCTGCCGCGGATGGCGGATAGTTCGCGGGAATACGGACGATCGTCACGGCAATGCCCCGGTCGGACAAATATTCCCAGAAAGCGCGGCCCTTGCGGAGGGAGACGACCCGCGATGGCGAAAGCGGCAGTTGATACGGACCCAGTGATAGTGTGAATCGCGGCCCGATGGTCTTGTCGGTCGAGAGATACGGCTCCAGCGTGGCCGGATCGCGATGCACAAAATCGAAAATGCCGTGCTCGCCAGGATCGAGACCCGTGATGAAGGTCGACCATGCCACCGGGCTCTGCGGAGGGTCCGTGGTTTCAAGGTGTGAGTAACTGCCGCGTTCCCGCAGCCGCGCCAGGTTCGGCAAGTCCGCCCAATGCCGCTCGACAAACACCGGGTCCATGCCATCGACGCCAATCACAATCACCTTTTTGTAAGTTCCTCTGCTGCACGCTGCCAACACGACTGGCGCGAGTAACAGAACGCATTTAGACAGTGGCAATGACCGGTTTGCCCTCCATCCATGCCGGAGCCTTAATGCCGAAAAGGCTCAGTGCCGTAGGGGCCATATCCTCGATGCCAGGATCGTCGGCGGTCATCCTGAGGTTCGAGAAGAGAACCCCGGGCACGAGCGGCGGATCGACGCAATGATCCCCGCACCAGGCCTTCCGGTTTTCTTCAAATGTCGATGCAGTGACTCTTCCCGTGGCCGCATCCCAGGAGGCACGGTAGCCCGCTGCGTAACCGACAATCAGATCCGGCGCGGCATTGAAATACGGGCCATGATAGATATCCGAAGCTCGATAAACCATCTGGATCGCGGTTTCACCGGTCTCTTCATCGCACAATCCCGCGAGCTTGCGGATTAACTCGTCTTGCAGCGCCTTCGCTTCTTCTGAAGTCACAATCCCCTGCGCTTCACGCCCCCGCAGATTCAAATAAACGCCGCCAAGCCCGAATGTATAAGCGCGCGTTTTCGACCAGTCGATCCCTTCCAGATACTCGCCCGATGACGTACGTCCCGCATCGAGGGCCAGGTAACCCTCGCGGAGCAACCAGGAGTTCAGATTGACGCCGCGCCGGAACGCGCAAAAGCCATGATCCGAGAGCACAAAGATGGCCGTATCCGCATCCGTGTGGGCCAGCGCCTTTCCCACGATTCGATCCATATCGCAGTAGAGCGGCTCGATCACATCCGGCTGCCCATGGAACATATGCTGCACCCGGTCGGTAGTATCAAAGACGCAGGCCACAACGCCGCGGCGCGTTCGTTCGAGCGCGTTGAAAAACATCGCCTCCCGCTCTTCCTGAATGAGTTTGGCCTGCCTCAGAAACGCGTCCGGTCCGATAGCCCCTTCATTGAGCGCCATAGTGTCTTCCGCAAGGCCCAGGGTTGCATAGGTCCCGAGTAACTTCGCAAGATAAATGGCGTAAAACGGAGGATGGCTGATGGGCAGCGCGGGGTTTTCCGGGTCGATCTGCACAGGTGTGGCGTAGAGGGCGATGTTGGGCTCGCTGCTGGCAAGCAAGAAGCGCACGATCCCGTGCACACGTCCGAACTTGAGGCGGATCCACGGCGTGTATTCATCCTTCGTCAGCGGATACGACTCGCCCTGAATTTCGATACGTCCATCGCGAACACGGAACGCCACTTGACTTCCTTCCGGCCCCGCGAGTACGCCATCGGAAGCTGTAAAACTCGAATGCGTTCCCTGCGTGCCAAGTAAGTCGGGTGTGCACATCGCAGACAACTCAAGGCCATTGAAGGCCTCCGGAGGAAATGTTAC
>Ga0181521_10001707_pt1 | contig 26960 bp, 32 predicted proteins | sample PEATcosm2014_Bin_32_FD_119764 | JGI IMG/M metagenome (GOLD analysis project Ga0181521, IMG submission 119764) | Peatland microbial communities from MTU Mesocosm Facility, Houghton, MI, USA - PEATcosm2014_Bin02_60_metaG | ecosystem: Environmental > Terrestrial > Soil > Wetlands > Peat | place...
ACGCGCATGTCGAGCGAGATCCAGTCGCTCAAAGCGGAACTGAAGATTCACGAGCTGGAGCACCACCAGAAGTAAGAGGAATCTCTAAGTCAAAGGAGCAGGCGAAAACGCCTGCTCCACAAAACCCTATTCAGCGGTCTTCGTCGCGTTTTCAAACAGGAAATTGAGCGTCTTCTCGGTCTGGATGTGAGATGCGATGCGGTCCATCGTACCGTCTTCGCTTAACCGCTTGCGAACCGTCACCAGCGGCTCGCGGCTTTCGCGCGCGATACGTTCCACTTCACGGTCCACCTCGTCGTTGGTGACGCCGATCGTTTCACGCTGCGCCACCTTGCTCAGAATCAGCGACGCCTTCACTTCCCGCAAAGCCGCGTCGCGCTGCGCCTCTTTGATCTTGCTCCAGTCCAGGTTAAACGATTTGGTATCGACGCCCTGCGCGGCCAGAGACTGCAGGCGCTGCTGCACGCGGTTCTCGATCTGCCGCTCGACAAACAACTCCGGCACCGGAAACTCGTTCGCATCCACCAGCTTGTCGACGAGCTTGTCTTTGGCCTCGCGCTGCGCTTCCGTTTCGCGCTGCGCATAGATGGATTTCTTCAGCGCTTCCTTTAATTCGTCGAGAGTGCGGAAATCGCCGAGGTCCTGTGCGAAATCGTCATTGAGATCGGGGAGTTCCTTGCGGCGCAGCCCCTTGAGGACCGTATGGAAGCGGACCGTTTTGCCCGCCAGGTTTTCCTTGCCGTAGTCCTCCGGATAAACGACGTCGAATTCCTTTTCGTCGCCCGGCGAGGCGCCGCGCAGATTCTCGCTGAAACCCGGCAGCGTCTCGGGACCGGCGATCAGAACCACCACTTCGTCCGACTTGATGGGAGGTTCGGCGCCCGCGATGCTCTCGAGCGACACCACGGCGTAATCGCCATCCCGCATTGGACGGGGATCTTCATTCACATACGTGGCTTTACTTTCGCGAAGTTCTTCCAGACGCTTCTCGACGTCGTCGCCAGTGACCTCGGGCTGCTTGTAAGGAATCTCGACGCCTTTGTATTCGGCGGGCTCGAATTCCGGATACACCTCGAAGCGCGCTTTGAAATGAAGCGATTCGCCCTCGTGAAAATGGACGTCGGAAATACTCGGCGTGCCGACCACGCGAAGATTCTCTTCCTCCGCTTTGGCATTGAAGAAACGGGGGACCAGGTTTTCCAGCACCTTCTGCCGGATATCGCCGGCGAAGCTCTTGCGGATCAGCGATGCCGGCGCCTTACCCGGGCGGAATCCGGGCAGCCGGGCCCGGTCCTGAAACGTTTTGGCGACCTTGCCCGTTTCGGCTTCGACAGCGTCGGCCGGAATCGAGATTTCAAGCTCGTGCTTGCAACCTTCCAATAATGACAATCGGATTTCCCCTGGAGAGCAAAAACTCTACGCGTTCAGAATAACAAAACCCACCCCCGCGATTACTTCGCGAGGGCCGCGTCGAGGGCGCGGGCGATGTCCTCGTAGAGGATGGTCTCGGCGAAGGGCTGTCCACCGACGTAGACCGTCGGCGTATGGGTAACGCCGCGCGCCACGCCGCCCTGCAGGTCCTGATCCACCTCCGCGGCGAGGCGCTTATCGTTCAGGGAATCGAGCATGCCTTTCCGGTCGAGGTTATTGCGGACCGCGAACTCAGCCAGCCACGCTTTCAGATTTTGCGAAGTAACGTTGTTCTGCTCCGCCATCAGCTCGCGGCGAATGGCGATGCCGGCGCGGGAATCCTGCTCCCAGACCCAGCGCGCCGCAATGGCCGCCGGCCGTGCCCAATCGTGCTTCCCCAGTGGAAAGTCACGATGCACAAACGCCACTCTCGATCCGTAACGGGGCAGTATCTTCTGTTCCAGCAGGACCGCGAAATTCGCGCAGTCGCTGCATTGCAGATCCTCGTAGATGAGAACCCTCACCGGACTCGCCGGATTGCCCTCCACGACGCCGCCAGGTGCCGCGCTCAGGCTGACGTTAAGTACCGCCAGCAGGAGCGCCACCAGCCCGATCCTCATAGCTGGACGGGACTCTGCAGACGGAATGTCAGGCGCGTTTCGGATGGAATCTTCACTTTCTGTCCGGAGGTGAGTACTTCCGCGCCCGTACCAACCGCAGCGCCGGAACCGGCCCCGATGGCCGCTCCTTTCCCGCCGCCGGCGATCCCGCCGATGATGGCGCCAAGCGCCGCCGTCCCGCCGATCACCTTCGCGCTGCGGGCGCCCCGCGAACTGCTTTCCGTCTTCACATCTGAACTGGTGACGTCAACCGGGGCTCCGTTGATCGTAATCGTCGAGAGCGCGAGCGTGAGCACCGTTCTGCCCTCGATCTTGCCGGATTTGTCGTCCTGAACCAGCTTGGTCAGGACATCGGCGCCGCGCGGCACCACGACCTGACCGTTCACATAAATCGGATCGTCCAGGCTGGCGCGAAACGTCTGCCCCAGGCGCGCAGTGTCCGAATTGACCGCATCGATCATGCGGACGGTTATGGGCGAGTCCACCGGAATTGTGACTCCCAGCGGCGGCGCATTGCGATCGCGGTCGTCCCGGCGCGGGGGCGGAAAATTGGATGCCTGAGGCGGAGGCGGCTGATAGGCCGGATCGGAAAAGGTCACCGACTGGATTTGTCCAACGTCGTAAGTGCGGATGGCGCCATTCAGATCCATGCGGATCTCCCGGGCGGTGCCTCCAAGATACGTCCCCTGCACGATTTCACCGCTTCGCAGGGTCAGCGTGTCCGCGCTCAGCAGCGCCGAAACCCCGCACAGCAGAATTCCTGTTTTCGTCGAAAGATTCATTGTCCTCACTCCGTTACTTACCCTGATGAACGATCCCCGGACGATTCCGGTTACGTAAAATCGTCTGCTTTCAGCTTACGACCGTTCGACGACGTGCGGGGCAAGTTCGCGTACAACCTCCTTGCCCTTTGCGAACGCGCCGGCATAAGCATAGCGCTTTTCCAGTTTCGACAAGCCCGAACCCGTGCGGTTGACCTTCTCCAGCCCCAGCCCCACCACATACGTCCCGGCAAAGGCCACCGCCGCTTTGGGAATCAACCCGCCGCCCAGCGGGATCTTGCCCACCAGCTCGCGGGCGAGGGCGCGCCAGCCGAACGCCCCCGCTGCGATGGCGCCAATTTGCAGCTTCTGCTCCATGTAGCCCACAGGACGATCGTAGGCAGCGGCCAGAAGCAGCGCCATGCGGATCTGGTTCATGGTGAGAAATGCCGTGTCTGTGGCGAACTCGCCGACGGCCCAGGGCAGGTCGATGATGCTCGGGAACACGTTCGGAAGAGCCGTGACGAGAGCAAAAAGTGCATTCTCGCGAGCCACTCGCTGCACGATCCGATCCGCCACGGGCTGCCGGAAGCGGGGAAAATTGCGCGCGAGGGCTAACTCGACGTCGTGATGGCCGGCGGCGATCGCATGCGAAGTGGAATCCGGGTTCGCCGGATCGAACGCGTAGCCGTTTGATGGCGCCGAAATTCCGGGCGCGCAGAGCACGAGATCGAAGGGCTTCGGCGGTGCGCCGTTGACTCGCTGGATCCTGCGCAGCGCTTCCCCGCGCGCGGCGTCATTCATCCCCGGAGGTGCGAGAAACCGCTCCATCTCCTGGTAATCCTGTTCGTCCACCGCCATGAGTCCGACATTCAGGTCATGGTGCGCGGCGCCGCGAATTTCGTCCGCGTTCAGGCCTGCATAGATTTTTTTGATGTCCTTCAGGACGCTCAGTGGCATCTGCTCTGCCTTCATTCTACTGCCCGGCGGATCGGGGATGGCTTGCGGCCGGTATTACCCGACACGGACGGGGATACAGGATGCCTGGCCAAACGATGCTACTTCATTAAGTTATGAAGCGAAGCCTGTTGGCCTTGCTGGTTCTCGCGCCTCTGCTGCAGGCGGGAGACCCCGGGAGCCGGGTCCTTTATGTGGGTGGGACCGTCGCCGGAGTGCCGAACAAATCCGATGCGCGCATCGATATTTCGCAGGATGACGCGCTCCGGGTGACGATACAAAACCATCCGTATCTCATTCCCTACAAGGACGTGAATTCGCTCGAATACGGGCTGGGGATGAGCCGCCACTACATGGAAGCCGTGCTGATTTCGCCCATCTTTCTGCTGGAGAAAAAGAAAACGCACTTCCTCACCATCGAATACACCGATGCCGAGGGTAAAGAGCAGGCGATGGTACTGCGGGTGGGCAAGGGGGAGATCAGGCCTCTGCTGGTGTCGCTGGAAGCGCGCACGGGCCGCCGCATCGAATATCAGGATGAGGAAGCCAGGAAAGCGGGCAAGGAATGAGAACCCCGCTGGCAGTCGCCCTGCTGCTTGCCTGTGCAGCCGCGGCGCTGGGAATCGAAGCCAGGCGCTACGAGCCGGAGTTGGCGATGATCAAACGGGTCTATGTCGAGCCGCTGGGCGGCGGACAAGGTTCCGATCAGATGCGGGACATGATTATCGCCGCGCTGCAGCGCTCGGGCCTGTTCACGATCACGGAGGATAAGGACCGGGCCGATGCCACGCTGCGCGGTTCCTCGGCCGACAAAGTCTATAACGAAGAACACGACACCAGCGACTCGATCGGGGTGAATGCGAACACGGGAGCCAGCAGTTCAACGAAAAATTACGAGAGCGGCGTGTCATCCAGCAAGAGTGGCGGGCTGGGAGTCACCCAGCGCGAGAGCAGCCACATTCAGGAGCGTCGCCACGAGGCCTCGGCGTCGCTGCGACTGGTGGACTGCGAGGGCGACGTGATCTGGTCGACCACGCAGGAAAGCCCCGGAGCGAAGTTCCACGGCGCAATGGCGGACGTGGCGGACAGGATCGTGCGCCAACTGATCGAAGATATGCGCAAGGCGAAAGCGGAGAAAGCGGGGCAGTGACGGGGAGCCGCCTGCTGCGCCTGCATCGGCACCGACAGCCGTCGCGCATGCAGCGAGTTAGTGGGTAAAACGCTTTCGTAACCGCGACCCTAACGCCGCCAAACCGAATGCGATCATCCCGAAGGTTGCTGGCTCGGGAGTAGTGGAGCTCGGCATCGCCTGAGTGTAATCGTAGCCGGATTGCGAAACGATCGTCGCGCCTTGGACCACGTTGCCATTCGAGTCGTAAATCACCGCTCCGCCAATCAGCGCAGGGTCAAGAAAATCGGCAGAATAGGCACAACCATCGTAGGCGTTGACGCATCGGCCACCAACCAGAAGGTCCGCGTTCAGCGCGAATCCGTCAGGGCCAAAGGGCAACAAAACTGTGCCGGTCGCGGAATAATCCCAGAGCGTCGGGTTGTTGGGATCTTGAATAAAGCTGAAGTTCATCGTGCTTCCCGCTGACGCCGAGGAGTTAGAGCCGTCATTCGTTCCAGCCGAGTCTAAGATCCCAGTTGCGGTCACTCCGGATGACCCCGCATTTTCTTCCAGTGTATACGCGGCATAAATATCATCATTACCGTTATCCCCGCTCCCGGATAACGTGCCCGTTACGGAGAAGTTCAGTGCCAGAATACCGCTGCTGACGCCAGTGAAGGTGAGATAATCCCCGGAGTAGGCCGTCAGCTGACGCGCAGAGCCAAAAATATAAGTACTAAAGGTACTGAAAACCGCACCGCCGCGGGCGCACGAAGTCGGCGAACATCGCGCCCGCGGCCGTCCAATGAGACTATAGAGTTTCCCGCTTTAAACGAACGCAAACCAAAGAGCAAGGCCCAGCGCCGCGATCACCACGGCTCCGATAAGGGCTCCGATGAGGCGGTTTGAATCCATCTTTTCCGCAATTCCCGATTTTGTGAAGAGGATGCCTAACCCGGCAAAGACGAGCAGATCGGCTGCACCGTGCGTGGTCCAGTGATGGCCGGTGAGCGACGTCATGAAATCGGTCAGCGGAGCGCTGGCATCCTTCGCCCAGGCAAGGGCGGTATTGAATAAAACCGTGATCGCGGCGGCAAGAACGAAGCCCGCGGTTGCCGCTGTCAGCTTAGAAGATTTCGGGGCCGTGGCGGAATTCATTATTGAGCTTTCGAATCGCCGCGAAGCAGCGCGATTTTAACCCCGTGGTTTATGACCGCACCAGCGCCTTCCACCACCAGGCCGGTGACTACGACCAGTGCGGCCACGGAAAGAACAACTTTGCGGGCGGCGGCATTGGAGCTGAGCTGTTCGCGCGTTGCGACCGGAAGGAGAAAAGCCAGAATGCCGGTGATAAAAAACAGATGCTCCTTCGTCTCCATGAAGAGATTGTGGGCGAATGGCCAGGGGCCTTTCAGGATCAATACCTTTTCGGGCGGATAGAACTGAACGTACCAATATCCGCCGCAAATCCATGCGGCAGCCATGCAGACCGCCGTCACGAGAGCGGCTGTCCGGATGCGAGTCGCGTTACCGGGCTGCGCATTGATCGTTTCAACGAACACCCACAAAGCCGCCAGACAACCCGTAACGCCGAAAGCGGCATGGGCCAGAAGGACGACGTCGCTGACTGAGATGTTCATTTAGGTGTGCCCCATAAGGCCCGGAGGAGCCATACCGTTGAACGCGATGCCCGCGGGCTTGTCGCCAGGCTTATCGGGATCGCCGGGTTTATCTTTACCCCAAGTCCAGTAGAGTCCCAGATAAGCGTAGTTTTCGGTTTGCCCGATGGCCGAGTGGCCGTAACAGAACAGCAACTGGAATCCGGGGTCGCGGAATTTGTAGTAGCCGCCGACATCGATCAGCGTCGACGGTCTCGTCTGCGGGGCCGCCGGCCCTTCCGGTCCGTGATAAAAGATTTCGGTTCCGAGCGTTACCTTTTTGCCGAGATCGCGCTGCACGAGCCAGCCTGCGAATGGATAGTTGCGGAAGCCGGGTGCGTTGTTTACAAGAGTCATGCCGCCGCCCCCGTATGTCGTCCATGGACCAAAGCTTTTCTGCGCCCAGAGGGGCAGCTTGTACCAGGTCCTGCCAACGCCCAGTCCTCGCGCGGCGCTGCCCGTCGGCATCTCGAACATCGTAAAGGTGCCGATCATGGGACGATGCTTCCCTTCCTGCACAAACCGGTATTTGATTCCCAGTTCGGTGTCGCCCAGACCAACCGTTCGCGGACCCGTGGCAGGGAGCGCCGCCGCCAGGGGAAAGATGATGTGGAGGTGAACGTTGGGAAGAGCTCCCCAGTTGAACTCCAGCGCCGGGCCTGCGGTGTCGGTCTCCAGCGGCGTGCCGTCCGAAGAAGCAAACGTATAGAACTCGTAATGCCTGAAATCAATCGGCTCCGGATCGTCCGTCTGAAACGGAGGACCGGCCAGTGCGGCCGTCGCAGCGCACAACAGCACCGGAATCGTGCGGCTAATCGGCTTCATTCAGCTCTCCCAGTAATTCGTGCACCTTCACCTTCATCGCCCTCAGCGCCCTCTTCCCGAGCGGCGTGGCCCGATAGACCTTACGAATGGATTGTCCGTTGCGCTTCTCGGCGGAGCGCAGGTAGCCCTTCTTTTCCATCCCGTGCAGAAGCGGATAGAGGGTTCCGAGACTGATCCGATAACCGTGCCGCGCCAGTTCCTCGGCCATTTCGAGACCAAAGACCGGCCCTTCGACGGCGTGATGGAGAACGTGGATCCGGATAAGGCCCGAATAAAGATCGCGGTAATCAAAGCGGTTATCGAAATCGTTTTTCGATATCGTCATTCGATAGTGTTAAACCAGAATACCCGGCAGGTCGTCCGGCGTCAACCGGGCACTGGAGGGCGTGACGTACCCTGCCCCGCAATGCGACAATAGAGTTTCAAATTTCAGGGAGGTGTGACCGCTTGGGTGTACCCGTCTCGCAGATGTGGACTGTTGCGGCCTACGTGCTTCGGCAGCGCGCGGCCGGGCGCAGGCGCTATCCGCTCGTGCTCATGCTGGAACCGCTGTTCCGCTGCAATCTGGCGTGCGCGGGCTGCGGCAAGATCCAGTATCCTGCCCACGTCCTGAAGATGAATCTGACGCCGGAGCAGTGCTTCGCGGCCGTCGAGGAATGCGGCGCGCCGATGGTTTCCATACCCGGCGGCGAACCGCTGATGCATCCGGAAATCGACAAGATCGTCGAAGGCCTGGTAGCGCGGCGCAAGTACATTTATCTCTGCACCAATGCCCTGCTGCTTAAAGAGAAGCTGCACCTTTTCAGGCCGAGCAAATATCTCACCTTCTCCGTGCATGTCGACGGCGCGCGCGAGCATCACGATTTTTCGGTTTGCAAGGAAGGCGGCTACGAACTGGCAGTCGAGGGCATCCGCGAGGCGGTCGCGCGCGGATTTCGCGTCACCACCAATACGACTCTCTTCGACGGCGCCGATCCGGTGAGCGTGCGCAGTTTCTTCGACGAGATGATGGCGCTGGGCGTCGAAGGCATGATGCTTTCGCCGGGCTATTCCTACGATAAAGCGCCCGACCAGCAGCACTTCCTCGGCCGCGCCCGCACGCGCCGCCTGTTCCGCGCCATTCTCTCCAATCGCAAAAGCGACTGGGTCTTCAACATGTCGCCGCTGTTTCTCGAATTTCTGATGGGCAAACGCCACTATTCCTGCACCCCATGGGGCATGCCGACTTACAATCTGTTTGGCTGGCAAAAGCCCTGCTACCTCATGCAGGATGGGTACGCCGACACCTTCGCGGAGTTGATGGCCCACACTGCGTGGGAAAACTACGGCACCGAGTCGGGCAATCCGAAGTGCGCCAACTGTATGGTTCACAGCGGCTACGAAGCGTCGGCCGTGCACGACAATTTCAACACGTGGAAGGGCTTTATCGGCACGGTGAAGGCCACGTTTTTCAACCGATATCCCGACGCGGAAGCACTGCGCATGCTGGATGAGCCGGTAAAGCCGATTCATCCGCCAGCGGGTCTGGTACAGCTTGCGGTCGGGAATCGCGCCGCCGAAGAGGTCGAGGCTTGAACGCCGACGATCTCGAGATCGTCCCCGGCTTCGAACACGAAAATCTGCAGGGCCGCGTCTGGGAAGCGGCCTCTGAAGAGGATCTGCGGGAAGGTCTGGAAAAAGCCTTCGACTATCGCGGGGACGTCACCATTACGCGCAGAGACGGCAGCTCCGTCGAAGGCTATATCTTCGATCGCCGCGCGGGCGCCACTCTGGCCGATTCCTGCGTTCGTCTGCTTCCCAAAGGCGGCGCCGGTAAGCTCGCCATTTCGTATGCCGATATCGCCGGCATCAGTTTTTCCGGACGGGACACGGCCGCGGGCAAGAGCTGGGAGGCCTGGCTGCGGAAGTACTGGGAAAAGAAAGCCGCCGGCGAGAAGAATATCGAGCTGACGCCGGAAAGCCTCAACGAAGGATAGCGGCGGAAAGCAGGCAGTGTGCCTGCCCCACAAAAGGCCTTTACCCGACCGGCACTGGCATCGCCAGAGGGATCGCCGCTACGTCGGCCCAAATATCCGGCGCGACATTCTGCACGAACGACAGCGATGACAGCAGAAAACCGCGCGGGCCTTCATATTGCGCCCAGCGCTCCCGCGCGATCGATACCAGGCGCCGGGAGTCTTCGGGCGGAAGATCCTGCGCCACCGTGATGTGCGGGTGATAAGGAAAGCACTCCTCGTATTGGAGCGGCCCGGCGTTCAACGCGTGGTAAAGTTCTCTGATCTCACGCGCTCCCCGCGCCGGCTCGATGTAGATTACGTGCGAAGCCTCAAAGACCTGCACGCCGCCCAGCTCGATCCAAAACGGCGGTATCCCGCGGCTGTCCTCCGCTATCTGGCAAACCGTCTCCTTCACGTCGTGGAAGAGGGGGCGCGGCGGAAGCGCGGTGATATGAGCGCGCGGGTTGCAGCCGGGCGTCAGGTCCGAGCGAAGTCTGTCCAGGAAGCGGGCCAGCGGATTGGGGATGTAGCTGACCAGCGCAAAGTGGCCCAGCGTTTGCCCATGCCCATCGGGCGGTAACATTTCTAACATTTATTGTAACTCCCGGTTTTTCCCGCCGGGGCTTTGAGCAGACATTCGAGTACCGGTACACTGATCGTGTATGCGCGTTTTCGCGGTACTCGCCGCCGGGCTGGCCATCCTTGCTTCTGCCCGTCCAGCCGCGCCGGCTTCGCCGGTGGAACTGCACGTCGCCGCGGCTTCCAACCTGAATCAAGTCCTTCCGGAACTCGCGTCGGTATTCGAGCGCAAGACCCACATCCATGTGATTCCGAGCTATGGCGCCACCGCCCAGCTCACGCAACAGGCCGAGAGTGGCGCGCCCTGGGATGTCTTCCTCGCCGCGGATACCGAGCACGTGGATGAGCTAGTGAAAAAAAGCCTGGCCGTCGCCGAGAGCCGCGCCATCTATGCGCGCGGCAAACTTGTTGTCTGGGCGCCAAAACGGCCCGACCTGCGCACGCTCGACCAGCTTGCGCAGCCGGACGTCCGTTTCATAGTCGTCGCCAAACCGGAACTGGCGCCGTATGGCGAAGCGGCCGTTGAATCGCTGAAAAGCGCCGGTCTTTGGGACAAGACCAACGCAAAAATCGTGTATGCCCCCAGCGTGGCGATTGCGAAACAGTTCGCCGACACGGGCAACGGGGACGCGGCGTTCACGGCGCTGGCGCTGATCGTGAATCCAGCGGATAAAGGCGCCACCGGCAATTATTTTTTGGTTCCGGAGAATCTGCACAAACCGATCGATCAGGCCATGTGCATTATGAAAAGTTCGAAGGAAGCGCAGAGCGCACAGGCATTCCTCGCCTTCATGAAGGGTGCGGAGGCGCGGGCGATCCTCGAGCGCTTCGGCTACGCGCAGCCCTGATGGAACAGTACGCGCTGAGCTTCCTGCCCGAGCGCCGCATCTGGTCCCTGCGCGAATTGAGCGACGCCATTCGCGGCACGCTCGACCGCGATTTCGCCAACATCTGGATCTCCGGCGAAATATCGGGCACCAGACTCGTTCCCAGCGGCCACTGCTACTTCACGCTGAAGGATGCCGATGCGCAGATCAAGTGCGTGTGCTGGAAGCTGGCTTACTGGCGGCTGAAATTCAAGCCGAAGGACGGCGTCGAAGCGCTGGTGCGCGGGCGCGTGGATATCTATGAACAGCGCAGCGAGTATCAGTTCGTCGTCGAGGCCATCGAGCCGCAGGGACACGGCGCGCTGCAACTGGCGTTTGAGCAGCTCAAGCACAAGCTTCTGCAGGAGGGACTGTTCGAAGCGGCCCGCAAGCGTCCGCTGCCGCGTATTCCGCGCCGAATCGGAATCGTCACGTCGCCGCAGGGGGCGGTGATCCGCGACTTCGTAGAGATTCTGTCGCGGCGTTTTCCCGGCGTGCACGTGCGGCTGTTTCCCGCGCGCGTCCAGGGCGCCGGATCGGTAGACGACGTGCGCCGCGGACTCGAGTATTTCGGCGCGTCCGGATGGGCGCAGCTCGTCGTGATCGCGCGCGGCGGCGGTTCCCTCGAGGATCTCTGGACGTTCAACGAAGAAGCTCTCGCGCGGGCTATCGCCGAGTGCCCCATTCCCGTCGTGTCCGCCATTGGCCACGAGACCGATGTGACGATTGCGGATTTTGTCGCGGACCTGCGCGCGCCAACTCCTTCGGCCGCCGCGGAGATGATCGTCTGCACGCGCCAGGAGTTGCTCGACCGGGTGGAAGCCACAGCCGCCAGAGGTTTGCAGGCTATGCGATTCCGTCTCGCGGTTCTGGCGCGGCGGCTGCACGAGCAGGCCATCGGACGCGCCACGTCCCTGCTCCATCGCAGTCTGGCGCGGCGTTTGCAGCGCGTCGACGACGCCCAGGAACGCCTGCGCGCCGCAATCCTGAAGCGGCTGGCGGATCGCGAGCGGCGTCGCCGCGCCTGCGAGGACCGGCTCCGTCATTTCGATCCGCGGCCCCGTCTGCGGCGCGATCGCGAGCGTCTCAACGACGGATCGTTCCGCACCATTTCGGCCATGCGCCTGCAACTGGGCCGGCGCCGCCGGAGATTTGAAGCGGCCGCCGTGAAGCTGAGTCAGCTCGACCCGAAGCTGGTCCTCTCGCGTGGCTACGCGATCGTGCTCAACGAGCGCGCGGAGATCGTGCACGATGCCGCCGCCGCTCCGGTGGGCAGTGAAGTGAAGATCCTGCTCGCGAAGGATGCGCTGAAGGCCCGGGTCACCGAATGACTCCGCCCGCTGGAACTTTCATGGCGCCCGTGCGCAAAGGCGCCATCCAGTTTCCGCCTCCGCTGCGGCAATTCTGCAACAGCGAAGGCTGGACCTTATTTCGCATCGCGGTCGAGGGCGACGGCGACAATCATCTGACCCTGCATCCGGTCCTTGCGGACGATGACGCGACCGGCGATCAGGCCAGTTTCACGCCGGATGGAAAACTATGGATTCCGGCCGAGCTTCGCGAGGCGGTTTCGCTGAGCGAACAGAGCGTCATGATGCGCGCCGGCGATGGTGTGATTCACGTGTATCTGCGGAAGGTGTTCGACACGCTGGGATTTCGGCCGGGTCATTAAGCTACTGAGGGATCATGGACGAAGTCTGAGAACTGCTGCGGAACAGCCTTGACCAATCAACCCTGGGGAGCGAAGAGTGCTTCGGCCTGAAATGTAACCACTGTAAATAATTGAAGAGCGCCCGACCATCCAGGCGCGATTGCTTCCAGCCAACCCGGGCCGGGGGGTAGGCCCTAATGGGTCCTTAGTACCAGGTGTTTTCTCCAAACTCCTGGTACCGAATCTTCAACAAACGCACTAAAAGACAAAGAACACCATCAATAGAAAACATGCCTGTGTTAGATTAACGAAAGTCCACTGCTGTTAAGTTCGTGTCAAGACTGTCTGGAGGGCGACTGGGCCGCGCCCGAGGAGAAAAAGATATGAGAGTATCGGATCGTTCACTTACGCTTGCAGCTTTCCTGGCTGCTACCGCGATTTTTTTGATCGCGCCAGCAGCATCGGCTGCATCACTCACCTACTGCTCGGACGGAGACGGCACGATATGTCAGATTTCAGATGTCACCATTGACAGTAACACTTACAATGTTACTTTCTCATTCACACCCGACTTCTCTCTGGAAACCGATCCATCGGGCGCGGTCGCCGCAATATCCGCAGCACTCGACTCTAATTCATGTCAATACTGCGTTGTGGGAGTTAACAACGCCACATACGACTCCGTCCCATCAACGTCTGAATCTGCATTTTACACATCTATAGATTATTTTTTCGTGGCGGGACCGGGCGCAAACGATTTCTACTACGCACTCGAATATGTGGAAAATGCAGAAAACGGTGGCGCGGCCTACTATTGGGGATACACTGACAATAATTGTAGCGGATGCGGCAACCCATATGGGCCCCCCCCGAGTCATTATAATTACTCAAATGGAAACCCATACGTGTACGCCAATTTCACCGAGGCGGCGTCCACGCCGGAGCCAGGCAGTATAGCTACGATGCTCGGCGGTGTGGCGATTCTGGCGCTGTTGGAACGGAAACGCAGAAATCACCAAAATCAGTCAATCGCCCAAGCCCGCTAACCACCCACCGCTTCCAGCGCCGAACGTATTGCTCAACGCCTCGCCGGATATCTTCCAGCGGGGCGTTTTGCTCATAAAGCCGAGCCACACGTTCCTGAAATGCATCCCATGTTGACGGCGCGACGCCAGTCACGCCTTTCTCCGTAATCCAATACCCGAGAAACGTAAATCCACTCCTGATCCACCCGACGAAGGTTTTGTCCGGGTGCTGCTCGACGCGAAGTTTGCGAAGCGTCTCGTTGACGATCACAACGGCACGTCGCAGTGCCCACCGGGTCGGGGCCAGAATCACCCAGTCGTCCATAAAACGGGCGTAGGTCAGGCCCGTGGCCTCTATGCGGCGATCCAGCGGCTCCAGATAGATCGCCGCCATCACCGGCGATAGTGGGCAACCCAGACTGATGCCGGCTGTCACCGTCGAGTAAAGACAGTCTCCGTCCACCGTTCTGCGGAGGTATTGACCCACAAGATCGAGCACCCGCCGGTCGTCGATGCGGTCCCGAACCAGGGTGAGCAGAACGGCATGATCGATGCTGGCGTAGTAGCTCTTTACATCGCTGCGGAAGACGAACTGATTCGTCGGCAGCCGGGAGCAGATGTGCCGAACAGCGGCTTTGGCTCCCCGCTTCTCTTCGCCGTCTTTGTCGACTGCGCGCACAACGGACACGAACGGCCTGTGCGCTTTGCCCGGCAGGTGGTAGCAGCTTTTGGGGAAATCGAGTCTGCGGTTCAGGACGATTGCCAGAGCCTTCAGCACTAAGGCGTCGAGAGCCGCCCACAACTCGATGACATCGCCGTCGGTGGTTCGGATTCGCCGCAGAGGCTGGAAGCGATACTGGCCGTCCAGCAGTTCACGCTTGAGTTGGGGTTTGATCTCCGGCCAGCGGCGGCGCACATTCCAGACATCGGCGCTGTCGGCATAGTCGATGCGGCGCTGGCGGAGCCAGGCGAAAGCGGAATCCAATATGGCGCTGGAAGCTACCTCGTCCATCCAGTCCGCCGATATAAGAGAAATTGCAACACGAGCTTTCATTGCGGCAGCAGGGGGAGCAGAGCTTCCATGCAATTGATTTAATTAAGCTTACTCCGTGGAAATGCGCATTGTGCCTGTAATACCGGCCACTCGTCAATTATCTGCGCCTCCGGGAGGTCAGGAGGCCGCAGACCAAGGAAGCGGAGCCCAAGGACCGCGAAGCCCGGTTCTGGGAACCTGACCGGATCACCTGCGAATGACGCCGAAAGCCTGGGCACACGCATTGCAGCTCCAGGATGGCTGTTACCCGGAAGGTGAAGCTATTTCATCGCCGATTCAAGCCACGCGATCATGCTTTTCAGCGCCGCATAGGCTTCAAGCTTTGCCGCGTCGGTGCCGGTTTCTTCTGCTTTCCGGACGTGCTCCCGCATTTGACGGAACACGATGGGATCCGTGGCCAGCAAAGCGTCCGAAGCCGACGCGGCGTACTTCACCAGCACATAGCGGATCAGACAGCCGAGCGGGATGCCGGTTTGCCGACTCAGATTCTCCAGAGTGGGCAGCGGGTCGGCGGCCGTGTAGCAGGCGACTTCGGCCTTGAAGTTGGCGTGTGGATCGTCGGCAGACCAGCCGTCGCGGTAGGGTTGAAGGTCCAACATGTGTCTACGGTAGCGTGGAGCATGGGGATTCGCAGGCGGAACCGCCTGCGCCACATGTGGGGCGGGCGGTTCCGCCTGCCAGGGTTTCTCAGCCAGCGGAAAATAACAAAGCCCGCGCTTCGCCCACCAGAAAAAGTGAGCCGGTGACGAACGTCATCATGGGCTTTTCCCGCGTCATGCGCAGCGCCTCGTCAATGGTCGCGGCCGTTCGCGCATTGGGGTGATCGATGCTCTCAGCCAGCGATTCCGGATTGAACGCGCGCAGCTGCGCGGGAGCCGTCAGGATCACTTCGGCGGCGAGCGCAAAAAGCGTGTCCGTTACCTCTTCCACTGCCTTATCGCGCATCGCGCCATAGACGATCCGGATCGGTTCGTTTGGAAAGAATCGGCGGATGTACCGCGCGAGAGCCTTCGCGCCCGCGGGATTGTGTGCGCCATCGAGAATGATGTCGGGACTGGCCGCCACGCGCTCCAGACGCCCCGGCCACTGCACGCGCGCGATTCCCTCCGCGATCGCCGCGGCCGGCAGACCGAAGACGCTCAGCGCCGCGACCGCTGTACGCGCGTTTTCGATCTGATGCTCCCCGGCCAGCGGACACTCGATCGGAATCTCTTCATCCGCCACCAGCGTGAACCGGCTGCGGAACTTTTCGAGGTGCTCATCCTCGACGCGCCAGTGCGAGGACAGCGTGACAGGAACGTCGAGCTCGAGCGCGCGGCGATCCAGCACGGCGAAGCCTTCCTCACGCTGGTTCGAGAATACGGCGGGACGCCCGGCCTTGAGGATGCCCGCCTTCTCGGCCGCAATGGACTCGATGCTCGAACCGAGGAACGCTTCGTGATCGAAGTCGACGGGCGTGATCACGGCGACCTCCGGCGTGACGACGTTGGTGGCGTCGAGCCGTCCACCCAGCCCGGTTTCGAGTGACACGACTTCCACGCCTTCGCGCGCGAACGCGACGAAAGCCATGGCCGTCAACGTCTCGAAAAAACTCGGGTGCGCGTCGATTTCATCGCGGGCCAGCAGCGCTTCGGCTGCGCCGTGAACCTCCTCGAAGGCTTCGACCCACACGCGTTCCGCCACCGGCGTGCCATCGATCTGAATGCGCTCGCGCGGATCGATCAGGTGCGGCGACGTATAAAGGCCTGTCCGGTATCCCGCCGCGCGCAGAGACGAAGCGATCATGGCGCACGTCGAGCCTTTGCCGTTTGTTCCGGCCACGTGAATGAAGCGTCCGCGCCGGTGCGGGTTATCCAGAGCCGCCAGCACAGCCTCGCTGCGCGCCAGATCCCACTTGACGACTTTCAGCTCGTGACCGAGAGAGTAAAGGAAGCGAAGCGTTTCCGCGAACGTCATGCCGCGGCGGCGCGCTCCACGGGACCCGCGAAAAAGTCGAGGGCCGTGGCGATGTAACGCTTCATCTCCCCGCGCGGCACCACGGCGTCGAGCATCCCGTGCTTCAGCAGAAATTCGCTGCGCTGGAAGCCCTCGGGCAACTTCTGGCGAATGGTTTGTTCGATCACGCGCGGCCCGGCGAACCCGATCAGCGCGCCCGGCTCGGCCAGGTTGAGATCGCCCAGCATAGCCAGGCTGGCAGTGACGCCGCCCGTCGTCGGATCCGTGAGGACACTGATGTACGGAACCGCCGCCTCGTCCAGGCGCATCAGCGCCGACGAGATCTTCGCCATCTGCATCAGGCTCACCGCGCCTTCCTGCATGCGCGCGCCTCCCGAGGCCGAGATTACGATCAGCGGCGCATGCTCGGCGATGGAGCGCTCGATGGCGCGCGTGATCTTCTCGCCCATCACCGCGCCCATGCTGCCGCCGATGAATTTCGGCTCCATGGCGCAGATCTGCACGCGTCTCCTTTCGAGCGTGCCGGCCGCCGCGATCAGGGCGTCCCGCAGCGAGGTCAGCTCCTGAGTCGCCTTGAGCCGCTCCGTATACGCCCTCTGATCCACGAACTGCAGCGGATCCGACGACTCCATCTTTGCGTCGTATTCCTCATAGAGACCGTCGTCGAAGAGCATCGCCAGCCGCGCGCGCGCGTCCATGCGGAAGTGATAGCCGCACTTCCCGCACACGTTCATCGCGGTTACCAGGTCTTTTTTCCAGATGATCTCCCGGCAGCCATCGCACTTCTGCCAGAGGCCTTCCGTGCGAACCGTGCGTTCAGAGGATTCCTCGCCCCGCGAGGACTTTTCAGCGTCGAAATCTCGTTTGAACCAGGACATGGGTCGGAAGTTGTATCTTACCAGTCTGTTGACCAACCGCTCCCTCACGGTCACGGCTCAGTAACACGCTGATTCTACAGAGCCGTGACCGTGAGGGAGCGGTTGGTCCAGGTAAAAAATTATCGCGGGTAGGGATGTCCCCGCAAGATCGCGAACGCCCGGTAGATTTGTTCCGCCAGCACGGCGCGCGCCAGTTCGTGCGGCATCGTCATGGCCGAAAGCGACAGCAGCAGGTCGGCGCGGCCACGCCAGGCCGCTGGAAACCCATCGTGACCGCCAACGGCGAACACCAGATCGTGGCCAAGCATTTCCGCTTTCGCGAAAATCTCCGCGAAGCCACTCGAATTGAGGGAGCGGCCGGCGGGATCGAGCAGGATTTTTTTCGCCGTTGGATGTTTAGCCCAGGGATCGGTCGCAGAGGCACGGATTTCCGACATTCGCGTCGCCGCGTAATGACCGGCGCGCTGGATGTAATCCGCGGCCAGGGCGTTTGCATGCGCATCCTTTGCTTTCCCGATGTAGTAAACAAAAACCTTCACCGGGCGGGCACTTCGGCGGGGACTTCGAGAAATTTCGCCTCGCGCCAGAGGCGTTCCAGCGCATAGTAATCGCGTGCCTTCGGTGAAAAAACGTGAATCAGGAAGTCGCCGTAATCGATGAGAATCCATTCGCCCTGTTCGTAGCCTTCGAGGCTCGACGGATTCTCGCCACGCTTCTTCAGCCGAAGGGCGATCTCGTCGGCGACAGCCTGATTCTGGCGGATGTTCGCTCCCGTGCAAATGACGAAGTAATCCGTGAACGAGGTCACCCCCGTTAGGTCCAGAATTTTGATGTCTGTGGCTTTTTTGTCCTGCGCGGCGCGGACGGCGATGAGCCATCCCGGCTCTTCACGTTCATTGATGGGAGTACTGGTAGTTTGCTTCGCGTGCTTTTGCTGCAGAAACTCGCTCCTGCCGCTATCGTACTATAGGACTAGCGTGTTTTTACGGTTTGCCGCGTTAGCGGCTTTATCCTTTGCGGCTGCCTTCGGACAGACGCAGCTCCAGCCCGACAACAACGATCCCATGGTGGTTCGCGCCCAGGAGAACCTTAACCAGGTGCGCAAGCTCGTTAACGCGGGCGCGTTGCCTCTGATGCGGCTCGACAAGGCCCAGGAAGATCTGGAGGACGCCCTCGACGGAACGTTACTGAAGCAGAACCTGTACAGCAAGGACCTGTTGCCCGAACAAACCGAACAGATGATCGGGGTTGCCGAGCGGATGGTCGTGCGGCGGGAGCGGGCGCTGAGCCGGATGCAGGCCCTGGTGGCCGCGGGGGTGGTTTCGCCGACAGACGCGCAAACGACCGGCGCCGACCTCGCCCGTTCGCAGCAGGAACTCGAATGGGCCCAGGAGCGGGCCAAGCTGGTGGCGCAGATTGCCGAGTCCGTGAGGCTCGCAAAGGCCATCGCCAGTATGGAGACCGAGGCCGAGTCTCACCCCGAGTGGATCGGCAGCGTTTATACAAAATACGACGGCAGCGGAATCTTTACTCCGCTTGAACTGACGACGTTGAAAATCGACTTCGCGGCCAAATTTGCCAGGTCTCTTCCTGTCAGCGCCGACGGCGAGACCGCGGTCCATCGCGCGCTGGGCTTCGACCATCGGGGCCGCGTGGATGTGGCCGTGAATCCCGATCAGCCGGAGGGTAAGTGGCTCATGCAATATCTCCAGTCGAAGCGCATTCCGTATTTCGCGTTCCGCGCCGCGGTGCCGCATAAGGCGACAGGCGCGCATATCCACGTGGGTCCGCAGAGCACCAAACTCACCGCCTCGGATTAGAGAAGCTGTGGGGCCAGGCTTCCAGCCTGCCCTGTCCGGAGTCGGTTCCCTACACTCCCCGCGCGATCTCGGCCACGGCGCCGGTCAGGTCCTTCGCTTCCTCATCGCTGAGTTTCGCGCCTTCTCTCGTGACATAGAAAACGTCGATCGCCTTTTTTGCTTCGGTGTCGACGAGCACGACCTCGATATTGCCGCCGCGTTTTGAAATCAGCGAGGCGACGTCGTAAAGCAGCCCCGGACGGTCCTGCGTCACCAGCTGAACCAGGGTGGCCGAGGGCGAAGCCTGGTTATCGAAGCTTGCGCGCGCGGAGGCCAGCGCGTGCATGTCAGGTTTAACGCGGGGCCGGCGCGCCAGCAGCTCGTCGACCGTCACCTCGCCTTTAATAGCCTTGAGCACGGTTCGCGTCACCCTGCCCGTCTCCTCCGGATTCAGATCCAGTGAGCGCAGCGAATCGGCGAAAGTGAACTCGTCGATCACTTTGCCATGCGCGTTCGAGAACGCCTCAGCCTTCAGAATATTGAAGCCGAAGCTGGAGAGAGTCGCGGCGATCGAAGCGAACAGAAACGGGCGATCGTCCGCCACCACCGTCAAAGCCCACGCAGACGATTTCGTCGATTTCGTCAGCGCCACGGCCGCGCCGCGCTCTTGGCCGTCGCGTTCCAGCCGAAGATGCTCCTGCACCTCCTCGTCGCTGTGCGTGCGCAGATAGCGCGGCGGCAGACCTTCGAGGAAGCGCCGCATCTCGGGATTCACCTGCAAGCCGGCCAGGGGATTCCGGGCCGTCAGCTCTCGCGTAAGTTCGGCGTAGGTCTCTGTGTAAAGGTTCCACAGCAACTGCCGCCGCCAGGGCGTCATGGCGGTGGGGTGCACCGCGCTGATGTCGCCGTACGTCAGCAGGGTAAGAAGCTTGAGCCGCTCCACCGTGCCCACCTTCGCGGCCATATCCTTAGTGGTCGACGGATCGGAGAGGTCGCGGCCGTTCATTGCGGCCGACATTTCCAGATGCGCGGTGATGAGGAAGTCGACGACGTTCAAAGCCCGATCGGATATTCCCGACCGGCGCAGCGCAGCCGCGGCGATGCGCCGCGAAGCCGTCACGTGTCCCTCGCCGGGCGTTCCTTTCCCGACATCGTGGAACAGCAGCGCGGTGATGAGCAAATCCAGATCTTCCGTCTCGATCGCAACGTCGCCGAATGCGTCGCCCGCTTTCTCCCGAAGACTCAAAATGCTCTCGATCGCCACCAGCGTGTGCTCGTCCACCGTGTAGCGGTGGTAGAAATCGCGAATCACCAGCGCTTCGATCTCGCTTAGTTCCGGAAAAATCGCTGCCAGCGCGCCCGTCTCGTGCATGGCGCGCAGCGCTTTTCCGGCGTGAGGAAGACGCAGGATTTCGCGAAATGCGTTCCAGACGGGCTGGTGCGCCGCCACCCAGTCCTGAAAAACGCCCGCGGCGCGCTCCACGCGTTCTTCGGCACCGGTGGCGAGCGGCAGACCGTGACGCCCGATGAACTCGAAGAGCCTCAGGATGAGCCCCGGATCGTTCTCAATACCGTGCGAATCGCGGAACAGGATGGCGCCATGCACCACCGAAAAATCGGCGTTCGAGAATTTCGACGAGCGGTCGCGGAACTGCGAAAACAAACTGCTTCCCTTCGCTTCGAAGCGTTCGAGCCGCCGCGCGGCAAGCCGCGCGATATTCCGCACCGCGCGGTAATACTGACGCATGAGATCTTCGGGTGACACCGCGCCGCTCAGGGCCGCGATCTCGTCCTGACGCTCGAAATTGAGCTTGTTGTCGTCGCGTCCCGCCAGATAGTGGAGGAAGCAGCGAATTTCGAACAGCACCGGAACGCCGCCCGGCGCCTCGTGGTCTCCCGCGCCCAGCTTCGAGAGCCAGCGCAGCACCTGCAGATCGCGCAGCCCGCCCGGCGCGTCTTTGACGTTCGGTTCCAGGTGGTAAATGGTGTTCTGAAAATCCGCGTGGCGCTCGTTCGTCAGCTTGACAATGTTGCGGCCGAGCTCGGCGCGCGGGTCCTGGATCTGGCGAAACAGGCTTTCATCGCCGGCCAGAAACCGGCGGTCGAGCAGACTGACGGCCAGCTCCGCGTTCCCCGCGTCGATCTGATTGCATTCCCGCGGCGTGTGAACCGACTGGCTGATGCGTAATCCCCGATCCCACAGATCGCGCAGAAACAGCGACAGCGGCTCTTTGATCTCGATTTGCGTTTTTTCGTCCGGCGTCAGAATCAGCAGATCGACGTCGGAAAAAGGGAAAAGCTCGCGGCGTCCGTATCCGCCCACTGCCGCCAGAGCGATCCCCGCCGGCATCCATTGCCAGCGCGCAACCACGAGTTCGTCCACGCGCTCGGTGCGGCTCTCGATGGCGGCTGAGGCGTCTCTGGTGCGAAAAAATTGCTCGCGGATTTCCTGTTCAGTCACGTTCCATATGGGGCAGACGACAGAGTCCGCGAAGAGATGCAGGCCTGTCCCCACATTTTATACTGCCGATTCACCCCGGTCGCCGTTGCGGATACGGATGGCTTCGGCCACATCGTAAATGAAAATCTTGCCGTCGCCGATCTTGCCGGAGCGCGCCGCGTTGGTGATGGTTTCGGTTACTTCGTCCAGCCGCGCATCGGGAATCACCAGCTCGAATTTCACCTTCGGCAGCAGATCGACGTTGTATTCCTGGCCGCGGTAAACCTCTTTGTGCCCCTTCTGCCGGCCATGTCCGCGGACCTCGCTGATGGTCATACCATCGATGCCGATATTCTTGAGGGCCGTTTTGACTTCTTCCATCTTGAAGGGCTGCACGACCGCTTCGATTTTTTTCATCACGCCTCCAGGAAATACCCTTCTTCGCCGTGCTGGCTCAGGTCGAGCCCTTCTTCTTCGGCCACGGGGTCGACCCGCACGCCGATCAGCGCATCGCAGATTTTCAGGATAACGAACGTCCCCACCACGGCGAGGCCGATCGCGATCAGAACGGCGATAGCCTGATTCAGAATCTGCCCCGGGTTGCCGTCCACCAGGCCCAGCGGAATGACCTTGCCGTCGATCTGCGTGTCGTTGACCAGGTTGGTCGCGAAGACGCCGGTCAGCAGCGCACCCACCGTGCCACCCACGCCGTGCACTCCGAATGCGTCCAGCGTATCGTCGTAACCGAACACTTTCTTCACCGCAGTGACCATCAGGAAACAGACTACGCCGGCGATGGCTCCGATCACAAGCGCAGGCATCGGCTTGACGAAACCGGAGGCCGGGGTGATAGCGACCAGTCCGGCAACGGCGCCCGAAATGCCGCCCAGCATACTCGGCTTACCCATGCCGAGCCATTCGGCGACCATCCAGCTCAGCGCCGCGGCCGCAGTCGCCATGTGCGTTGCGACGAAAGCGCTCGTCGCCAGACCCGAAGCCGCTACAGCGCTGCCCGCATTGAATCCGAACCAGCCCACCCACAGAAGACAGGCGCCGATCACGCTCAGCACGAGGCTGTGCGGTTTCATCGATTCCTGCGGATAACCCACGCGCTTGCCCAGGTAAAGGGCGCAGATCAGCGCCGATACCCCCGAAGTAATGTGAACCACGGTGCCGCCGGCGAAGTCGAAGGTCCGGACCGTCCCGCCCAGATAGGCATTCAGGAATCCGCCCTTGCCCCAGACCATGTGCGCCATCGGGAAGTACACGATGAAGGCCCAGAGCGTCGTGAAGAGCACCATCGCGCTGAATTTCATGCGCTCTGCATAAGCGCCGGAAATCAGGGCGGGCGTGATGATGGCGAACATGAGCTGGTAGATCATGTAGGTGGCATGCGGCACCGTGGCTCCGTAATCGGCGTTCGGTGCACTGCCCACGCCGTCCAGGAAGGCGTATTTGAAACCGCCGATGAACGGCGTTCCTTCGCTGAAGGCGAGGCTGTAGCCCACCAGGGCCCAGAGCACGGAGATGATGCACATCAGGACGAAGCTGTGCATCATTGTGGAGAGGACGTTCTTGCGACGGACGAGTCCGCCGTAGAACAGGGCAAGCCCCGGGCCGGTCATCATCAGCACGAGGGCCGAGCTGGTCAGCATCCAGGCGTTATCGCCCGCCGACTGAGCGCTCTTGGTTGCAGCTTCTAGCGCGGTTAAACGCGCGGTAAGGTCTGGCGCCACTTGCAGCAGCGCAATTATATTCGTCATGGACTCTCTCTTACGCGGAGAAACTATTATTGGTCTTCACCGGCCGGTAAACCAAATCTCTTGTTCGGATTTCAGCGATCTGTTCTTTCTATCACGCCCTAACGGAAATTCTATGACTTCCTGACGGCCTTCGCTAACGAGGCGAAAAGGCTTCGTTGATTGTATCGCTGATGGGATCATGGATGTGCCGGGAAATTTCGCATGCAACGTCTGATCGAAACGGAGGAAGAGAACGAACGCGCCATTGCCGAGCTGGAGCGTCTGGATTCGCTGCCGCGGATGACGCCGGAACAGGATAGTGGGGCGGAGTTACTCACGCTTCTGATCGAGCAATACGAGCAAAAGTATGATCTCGGGCACGCCGATCCACTCGAAGCCCTGCGATCACTGATGGAAGATCGCGGGTTGCGTGAGCGCGATCTCATCCCCGTCTTCGGATCGAGCACCGTCGCTTCGGACGTGCTGAACGGAAAGCGTGAGATCAGTAAACAGCGCGCGCGCCGGCTGGCGGAATTTTTCCACGCGCCAATGAGTTTGTTCATTTCTGGATCCCAAATACTTAGGGGTCTGTGGATAGCTGCGCTGCTGTGTTTTGGCGTGGCTGACGCTCGGTCGACTACCATCATCGCTGTACGCACTCCAGTAGATATTTCGATTGCCGCCGACAGCCTCGGAACAATGAGAGGCGCAGATGGGAGGATAACCACGAAAAGGGTCTGTAAGATTTACAGCCAGGACAATTTGTTTCTTGGCGTCGCTGGCCTGGACAATGACGACGGGGCGAACTTCAAGGTATCGGACATCGTCTTCGATGCAATCCGCTCCGAGCGGAGACTCGCCGATAAAATGAGCGCTGCCTCGAAGGCCCTGCAATCGAGACTTCTTTCCGAAGCGCGTACGTTTAGGAGTTCCCGCCCGAAGGACTTTGATGCCCTTACCAACCCGGATAGCGGCGGGACTTCCATCATGCTGATCGGCATTGAAGATGGGGTTCCCGCTGGCATCGGTCAACAGTTCACGGTCTCGGTGGATTCCAACAAGAGCATACAGGTTATGCCGACCATGCGAACTGGATGCCCCGGAGATTGTCCCAGTGGTGTGATGCTCTTTCATATGGGAACGTATGCGGCCATAGAAGGCTATCTGGCCGTCGATCCTCAGCGAAGGCGAATCGTGGATTCTGCAGACTATGCCGCCAAGCTTGTTCAACTCGAAATTGATGCCCATGCGTCCGGAGTCGGTGGGCCAATCAATGTGCTCCGCCTGACCGCAAATGGTCCCCATTGGGTTCATAGAAGTGACGCCGACAAAGGCAGCTACGCCACAACGCAAGCCCGCAGCCAGACGCTGAGGCGAATAGCCCACCTTCAGAACTGTCGTGATCAATCGCCAAATGCTCAACTACCAAGCACACTGCACCAGTGTGGTGCGCGTTATGATGGCGGTGATGGGAAATCGCGCGATCGCTCGTCCCCGAAAAACGGCCTCTGTCAGGCAGAGCGTGACTATTCCGGCGCCGCTTGCAGCCGAAGTGCGGCGAGTCGCTAAAAAGAGGCACTTGACAATGAGCCGCGCACTCGTCGTGCTTGCCCAACGTGGCGTCGAGGCCGACGCGGTCGCGCGAGAGAACTTGAATTCAGCCTATCAACGGTTCATGTCCGAAGCCGGAATGAAGCCAGAGAGCGAGGCGGGCAAAGATCTGATCCGGGCTATCTTCGGAAGAGCCGCTATTGCCGAAGATACGATTCTCTGATCTTCCCAAGCCCGTTTGGGAACATCTCCTTGCGCGCGCGGCGCAACGTGAAATCTCGCTGAGTGATCTTCGCCGTTTGCAGGAGTGGGTTAAGAGTGAGCCGCAAGCTCCCGACGGAGCGTGGTACAAAGACTTCGGATCTTTTCTTCTTTGTGGCAGCGGCGAACTTCCCAGGACCGTGCTGACGAAAGGTATGTCACCCTTCGGCCAACCCTTGGAGCAGCCGATGCCGCCGCGCTCACACCCTGACCCCCATCCTCCACAGCGTATAAGCCACGGCCTGGCGGAAGAACTGCCACCATTCCTCCACCTCGCTCATCTCGCTGTTTATCTCGCCCTGGGCGCGCGGCGAACCATAGGCCGTGAAGCCCTCCTGCTGCAGAATTCGCTTCACGCGGAACATGTGGTAGCCGTCGCTCACGATGATCACCGAGCGCAGTCCCATGCGCCGCAGAATCTCCGACGCCGCGCTGAGCGAGTAGGCCGTCGTGCCACCCTCTTTCTCCACGACGATCGATTCGGCCGGCACGCCGCGGTCGATCAGATAGGAACGGCCCACTCCAGCTTCGGTGAACGACGGATCGCCGCCGGCGCCGCCAGTCGTCAGAATATACGGCGCGAGATGGCGCTGGTATAAATCCACGGCATGGTCGAGCCGCCGCTTGAGGACCGGCGAGGGGTGGCCACGATATTCGGCCGCGCCCATGACCATGATCACGTCCGCCGGACGGGCTTCGTCGCGCGTGCTCTGCCGGGCGATCCGTACCGAAAGCGCGATCAGAAACCCGATCACAAACGTCGCCAGAACCATCAGCAGAAGAACTGCCGCGCGCCTGGAGTGCGTTATTCTTATCTCAACATTGTAGGGGATGGCACGAACACAGTTGGTCACCAGCGCCGCCAATCCGCTCGTCAGGGACGTGCGCCGGGCCATCGCGCGCGGCGGTCTGACCGATGACGGCTGCTGCGTCGCGGAAAGCTTCCACCTGCTCGAAGAAGCCCTGCGCAGCCAGCGCGAAGTGCCCGTGGTCCTCGTCACTGAATCCACGCGAGCCGCAGTCGAACGCCACGTCTCCGGATTGCAGGGAACGCTAACCGTCGTGCTGCCCGATGCGCTTTTTCAGACCATTGCAACGACGGAGACGAGTCAGGGGGTGATCGCGCTGGTGCGGCCGCCCGCCTGGTCGATCGAACAACTGTTCCGCGGTCAGACGCTCGTGATTGTGCTCGATGGGTTGCAGGACCCCGGCAACGCCGGTTCGGTCGTGCGCGCCGCAGAAGCCTTCGGCGCAACCGGCGTACTGTTCATCAAAGGCACGGCCAGCCCGTTTCATCCGAAGACCCTGCGGGCGTCGGCCGGCTCGCTGTTTCGCGTGCCGTATCTCGCAGGCATCGACGCGCCGCTCGCGCGCGCCGCATTGAAACAGCGCCGTCTCGACATCTATGCGGCCATGCCGTTTACGGGCTCCGAGCGTCTGGCGCAGGATGTCGATTTCACACGCCGGTGCGCAGTTATCATCGGCAGCGAAGGCCGCGGCGTCAGCCGGGAACTGCAGGGCATCGCCGAAGACGTCGCTATCCCGACCGTGGGCGTCGAGTCGCTGAACGCCGCCGTCGCGGCTTCCGTATTGCTCTACGAAGCCAGGCGTCAGCGGGCAAGCCAAAGCGAGGCAGCGCGGGCGTGAGCCTGTTCGACGCCAGTCCGCTGGGCGACGCTCCGCTGGACGCAAAGAGGCCACTCGCGGACCGCATGCGTCCCGAAACGCTGGATGACTTCGCCGGCCAGGAACATATCCTCGGACCGGGCAAACCGCTGCGGTCGCAGATCGAGCGCGATCAGCTAACGTCGATCATCCT
>Ga0181521_10001711_pt1 | contig 26932 bp, 21 predicted proteins | sample PEATcosm2014_Bin_32_FD_119764 | JGI IMG/M metagenome (GOLD analysis project Ga0181521, IMG submission 119764) | Peatland microbial communities from MTU Mesocosm Facility, Houghton, MI, USA - PEATcosm2014_Bin02_60_metaG | ecosystem: Environmental > Terrestrial > Soil > Wetlands > Peat | place...
CCCCGACAGTCCAGGCATCTGGTTGTCGGTGATCAACAGGTCATAGCTGCGAGCCTGAAGGGCCTCCCAGGCGGCCTGAGTGCCCTCGACCGCCCCCACCTGGTAGCCGGCGCGAACCAGCACCAGGACGCTGAATTGAAGAATCGTGCAGTCGTCCTCGACCAGGAGGATCCGGTGCGCCAGACGGGCCGGCTTCCGGCTGGGCGCCCCGGCCACCTCGGGGTTCGCAGTTTGCGGTGTGGGCGCGAAGAAACCGAACCCGGCAGCTTCCGCTGCGTTCCGCAGGAACAGAATCCGCGCGGAATCCGAGGTGTCCATAGCGCCCGCCGGGCCGAGCAGCGCCACCAAGGCGCTAGGGGAGCTGGTCCCTGCCTGGAGGCACCCGTGGACCCAGTCCCGGACTGCCGCCGGCAGATCACCCTTGCTGCTGGTTGAAATGATGACCAAGCCGGCTTGGACGGCCTCGGCGGTGGCCGCGGCGCGCCAGTCCGCGTCTTCCAGAAGATCGAACCGCCAGAGCGAGGGATGTAGCGCGATTCTTCCGCCCAACTGGCGCCTTACCCCCTCAAGGGTGTGTATGGCATGTTTGCCAGCGGGAGCGTCGTCGTACACGATGACAACGCCCCAGCTCGCGGCCGCGTCCAGGGGACTGGCAACCTCGTTTGGATCAACGAGAGTCGCTGCCGATGCTTTCGCGGCGCTCATCGTCGTTCCCCCTCCGCGATGAGGGTGCGAATGCGTTCGTGGGCGCCCTCGGCGGCGTTCGCAGGCTGGTTCTGGTTCTTTTTCATAACTTGCTCGATGGATCGCCGGGTGGGTTGAGGGCGTTCTGAATCGCGGCCATCAGTTCGTCGGCTTCAAACGGTTTTCCCAGGAATCCGGCCGCGCCGAGGGCCATCGCCTTGTCCCGCAATCCCGGCTGCCGGCTGGCGGTCAGGAAAATGATGGGCGTGAGCTTGGGCACGAGGTCCTGAATCCTTTCAGCCACCACCAGCCCGCTGCCGGCCGGCAAGCCAATGTCTAGCAACACCAGGTCCGGCTGGTCCTTAATGGCCGAGTCCAAACCGGCCAAAGCGTCGCAGGCCAGTAGAACAACCTGCCCGGCGAGCCAGGCCAGCGCTTCCTCGCCGCTGTGGGCGACCGACACTCCGTCATGGTTTTGCACCAGAATGTCCTCCAGGGATTGCGCCTGGGCGGGGCTGTCTTCGACAAGCATAGACTCAGTGTTCCGGTTCATAAGGAGAACCCTTCGTTCGATGTCGGATCGTCACCCCGTCCCAGGCTGAGGGCGTTTTGGATCGTGGTGAGCAGGTTTTCGGAGTTATAGGGTTTTTCCAAAAATCCGGCAGCGCCGAGGGCCAGCGCTTTCTGCCGCAATCCCAGCTTGCTGTCCGTCAGGAAGATGATCGGCGTCAGTTTGGGAACCACGCTTTGAATCCTTTGAGCCACAACCAGCCCGTTGCCGCCCGACAAATTAATATCTATCAAAATCAAGTCGGCCTGGTGCTTGATGGCCGCCTCCACACCGCTCATCCCATCGGAGGCCTGGAAGACCTCCTGTCCGGCCTTCTGCAATCGCAGGGTCAGGTCCATCGCGATCCTGCGATCATCTTCCACGATCAGAATCTTATTCCGCCCGGTGATACCGACTAGCTCTGGTTGGCTTTTCGGGGCGTTACTGGAGGGAGCCGCCATCTTGAGGTTTGCCAACCGGAGATCAAGAGCATTCTCCGGGGTGGTTGGTGCGGGCATCCTGCTGCTGGGGGCCTTGTTCACCGCCGCAAGGAGGGCGTTTTGGATCGTGGTGAGCAGGTCCTTGGGGTTATAGGGTTTTCCCAGAAATCCGGCAGCGCCGAGGGCCAGCGCTTTCTGCCGCAATCCCGGCTGCTGGCAGGCCGTCAGGAAGATGATCGGCGTCAGTTTGGGAACCACGCTTTGAATCCTTTGAGCCACAATCAGCCCGCTGCCGCCCGGCAAACTAATATCCATCAAAATCAAGTCGGGCTGGTGCTTGGTGGCCGCCTCCACACCGCTCATCGCATCAAAGGCCTGGATGACCTCCTGTCCGGCGTTCTGCAATCGCAGAGCCAGGGCCATCGCGATCCTGCGATCATCCTCCACGATCAAAATCTTATTCCGCCCGGCAATACCGACTAGCTCTGGCTGGCTTTTCGGCGCGTTACTGGAGGAAGCCGCTATCCTGAGGTTTGCCAACCGGAGATCAAGAGCATTCTCCGGGGTGGTTGGCGCGGGCGGCGCGGGTGCAGGGAATTGGGTTTTCGGGTGCTGGGGTGGGTCGGCGGCTGGTGACGGCGCGGCAGCCAAGGCTTCCGCCACCTTTTTCAGCAGTTCACGGGCTTCATACGGCTTCTCAAGGAAGCTGACGTTGCCGGATGTGTCCCTCAACCCTGTATGCCTGCTGGTAATGATTAAAATAATGCGTAACGCTGGAGCATGCTGTTGCAAGCGGCGGATTACGGAAGAACCTCCTCCGCCAGTTATATCGATGTTCAGGATCACGAGGTCAGGTTTGCATTGCATGGTCAGGTTGAGGCCGGTCACCCCATCCGCTGCAGTGAACATCTCATAGCCCGCAAAGTTCAGGGTCTGTTTGACGGTCTGAAGGACATTCTCATCATCATCAACGATAAGTATTCTCTTAACAGTTGGCGTTGAATCCTGTTTCCCGATTCGTTGACCTGCTTCCTGTTCAGAGTCATGCCTGGCTTGGCGGCTGGGTGGATTTGGGTTGCCCCGCGGTTTGATGATTTCATTCTGCAACGGCATGGACAGCGGATTGCCATGGGTATCTGGTTGGCGGACAGGGGTGGTGCTGTCGGCTGTCGCTATCCGCTTGGCTATAGACTTGGGCTTGGGGGATTGTTCCGGCGTGGCTGCCCAGCGCGACCCGCTCTTAGAGGCTTCCTTAACCGCAGCGAGAAGCTCTTCGAACTCATACGGCTTTTCAAAGAAGCTGACGGCGCCGAGTTTTTCCGTCATTTCTCTCAACTGCGGCTGCTTGCTGGCGGTAATGAAAATAACGGGCAGCTCCGGCGCCTGTTCCCGCAGGCGGTAGGCCACGGAAAAGCCCCCGCCGACTGGCATCATAATGTCCAGGATCACGAGGTCCGGTTTGAATTCCCGGGCTAGTTTGAGGCCGACCACCCCGTCCTCCGCACTTCGCACCTCATAGCCCGCGAACTTCAGGCGAATATTGAGACCCTTACAGATTTTCGGGTCATCATCAACGACAAGTATTTTCTTCATCGTTCGAGTGGCAGGCTGGCGCTGACTCCGGGGGGCCGGTTTCGGGCTCAAGTCTGCCAGGGATTCTGGCCGCCGGCTGGCCTGGCTTTCCCAGCGGTCCCGGGATCGGTCGGACTAGGGTGCGGACAGTGGCAAGGATGCTCTCCGACGGGGAAGGTTTGGCCAAGACGGTAAGGGGGCTGATTTTCCGAGCGCGATTGATCAGATCACCCTCCGGATAAGCGGTGTGGATCACCACGGGAATCGCTTTCCACTGCTTGCGGATAAAGCTCAATGTTTCCGTCCCATCCATCTCCGGCATGTCCAAATCCAGGATGACCAGCGCCGGCGGTTGGTGGAGCATCAGCTCCAGCGCTTCCACGCCGTTCGCGGCCACGGTGACTTGATACCCTTGCTTTTCGAGGAGCGCGCGCAGGGCGTCGCGGATCTCGGCCTCATCATCCACGACCAGCACGTTCACGGTGGCGGGCGTTTGGCGCTTCGGGATCGTGAAGGTGAAGGTGCTGCCCTGGTTGAGCTCGCTTTCGGCCCAGATCCGCCCGCCATGCAACTGCACCAATTCCCGGCAGATGGACAAGCCCAAATCCAGGTCACTGCGTGACTCGATCACTGGATCGTCGCGGTGGGCCGGGTGGCGGCGATTGAAGATCAGGCCGAGCTGCTCCTTGGGGATGCCGCACCCGGTATCGCGAACCGCCACCTGGAGGCATTCGGAATCCGCCAGGGCCTCGCCAAGCTGGAGGCAAACTTGACCTCCGGCCGGGGTGGAGTGGATGGCATTGGCGATCAGATTGGAGAGCACGAGCAAGATGGACGGCTGGTCGAAGGAGACGGGCGGCAGGTCTGGCTGACAGTCACAACTCAAGCTCACGCCTTTTCCCCCCGCGGTTGGGGCCAGCGTGGCGACGGTGCGTTCCACGGCCTCCGCCAGCGGCGCTGGCTGGAGGTCCAGACTGAGGGTGCCGGCTTCCAGTCGCGCCTGCAAGAAATCGTCGAACGCCAGCAGGGCCACGCCTCGTTGCGCCACCTCCCCCAGCGCCACCGGTTGGGAGTCCAAGCTTGGTGGAACGCTTTCCAATCGCGCATCCAAGCTGGAGACGAATTCATACACGGACGTGAGCCGCGTTTTCAGTTCGTGGGAAAGCGTATGATAAATCGCCTGAACTCCCTGGTTTCGGCGCTGCAAATCACGGTTGCTTTCCTCGAGAGCGGTCTGCCTGCGCTGCATCCGCGCTTCGGCTCCTTTGCGCTCGGTGATGTCCCGGAGGGTTACCAGGCAGGCCGGGGTGCCCTGCCACACGGTCTGGACCGTCCGGACTTCCACGATCACGCGTTTGCCGGCTGAATTGACGACGTCTCGTTCGATGATTTGGCCTGCGGTAATTGGCCAGCCAAAGGGGGCGCCCAGGAATTGTTCCTGCGGCCTGCCGGAAATGTTTGTGGCGGCGGCATTGGCGAAAACGACCAGCCCCTGGCCGTCCACCACGACCGTTCCATCGAGCGCGCCTTCCAAACTGTTGCGGAAGTTGCGCTCGCTTTGCTGCAGCGCGTCATGGGCCCGCTTGTTCCTGGCGATCTCCGCGACCAGCGCTGCCGTCCACTCCTCGGCCAGGGATTCCAAATGTTCGTTGAACGGTTCCATCTCGGTCTTGCGATTCTCTTCCACGATCAAAATCGTTTCCCCCCCAGTAATCGTGGCCGTGTCCGGCGGGCTGACCGGGGAGTGGGCCGCGGCCGGCGCCAGCTTGTGGAGTGTGGACGGAGATTCGGGAGGCTGCGCCGGAGCCACCGGGGAAGGCGCGTTGGCCATCAAGGCTTCCGTCACCAAAGCCAGCATCGCTTCGAGTTCGTACGGTTTTTCAAGGAAGCCCGCCGCGCCCATTTTTTCGGCCATTTGTCTCAACCCCGCCTCCTTGCTGGCGGTGATGAAGATGACAGGTATCTCTGGAGCTTGCTCGCGCAGGCGGGGGGCCACGGAAAAGCCCCCTCCGACCGGCATCATGATGTCCAGGATAACGAGGTCCGGTTTGCCTTCGATGGCCAATCTAAGGCCGGATACCCCATCCCCTGCGGTCAAAACCTCATAGCCCGCAGAGATCAGGCGAATCTTGAGAACCAGAACGATTTTGGGATCATCATCAATGACGAGGATCTTTGCCATATATCTATTAGTCAACCGGTGGTTGGGGAGCACTCTTCCGTCTAGGAGCGGCTCGTTCGGGTTCCCCCAGGGCCTGGGCAATCATGGCCAGGAGTTCTCCGGATTCGTACGGTTTTTCAAGATAGCCGGCCGCGCCAAGGTCTTTGGCCGCTGCCCGCAGTCCCTCCTTTTTGCTGGCGGTGATGAAAATGACCGGTATCCGGTCCAGGCCGAGTTCCCGGAGCCGCTGGGCAACAGAAAAACCGATCACGGCGGGCATGCACACGTCCAGAAGGATCAGATCTGGCGGGCTGACTACGGCCGCTTGGAGGCCCTGGAAACCATCCGGCGCGCTCGACACTTCATAGCCGGCCGCTTGGAGGCGAACCGTCAAAGCGGTGACAATGTTCGGGTCATCATCCACTACCAGTATCTTCTTCATGACTTGCTCCTTTGTTCAGGCTGTTTGCTTTCCTCCCTCACGGCCCGGACCTGGTCCGGCGGCCTTGGGCCCAGCGGTTCGGAGGTCGAGCCAGGCGGGGCCTTGAGTTCCAGCGCGCTCGCCAACGGGCTGGCGGCGTTTCCTTTACCCCGGCGCGGCTTATGGGAAGCGGCCGCCGCGCGGACAACTTCGAGCAGTCGCTGGGCGGCGTAGGGCTTGGCCAGCACCGTAAAGGGCGACTCTTGCAGCGCGCGCATGATCTGCTCGCTTTCCGGATAACTCGTATGCAGGATGACCGGAATCGCGCCCCAGACCTTCCGGATTTCCTTCAAGGTGTCGGCGCCATCCAGGCCGGGCATCTGCAAATCCATCAGCACCACGTCGGGGAGCTGGCGGTGCATCTGTTCCAGGGCTTCCGTTCCGCTGCTGGCCGAGGTCACGTTAAAATGGTATGGTTCCAATTGAGCGCGAACCAACTCGATGGCTTGCAGATCGTCATCCACGACCAGCACGTTTTGGCTGGCCGGCGTCTGACACTTCGGGATCGTGAAGGTGAAGGTGCTGCCTTGGCCCAGCTCGCTTTCCACGCCGATGCGGCCGCCATGCAACTGCACCAGTTCCTGGCAAATGTATAAACCCAAGCCCAAGCCCCGCGGTGACCCGGCCGACTGGTCATCGCCGTTCACTTGGTAGAGGCGATTAAAGATCAAGTCGAGCTGGTCCCGGGGAATGCCCCGCCCGGTATCGCGCACGGCCACCTGGAGGCATTCGGGCGACGCCGGGGACTGGCGGAGGCTGACGCGGATTTGACCTCCGGCCGGGGTAAACTTGATGGCGTTGGTGGTGAGGTTGGTCAGCACCTGCTGGATGCGCTGCTGGTCGAGGGGGATGGCCGGCAGGTCCGGCTGACAGTCACAGCCCAGGCGGATGTCTTTTCCCGCCGCGGCCGGGGCCAGCATTTCCACCACGCGTTCCACCAGCGGTGCCAACGGCGCCGTTCGGAATTCGAGGCTCATTTTCCCGGTCTCCAGCCGCGTCACGTCCAACAGGTCGTTGATATAGAGCCGCAACTGGTCGCAACTCTCCTTGGCGATGCCCAGGTATTCCGATTGGGTCTCGTTCAGCGGACCCGCCAGGCCGTCCATGACAATGGAAACGAATTCACGCGCGGACGTCAGCGGCGTTTTCAGTTCGTGGGAAAGCGTATGATAGAAAGTTTGAATTTCCTGGCTCCGGCGCTGCAAATCACGGTTGCTTCGTTCCAGTTCGGCCTGCATGCGCTGCATCGCCACTTCGTTTCTTTTTCGCTCCGTGACGTCGCGGCTGACGACCAGCACATTGGTAATTTGGCCGGAACCCTCGCGGATCACACTGCCCTGCGACTCGATGTAATGCACGGATCCGTCGCTCGCGATCAGGCGATAATCCGTGCGCTGGCCAACTCCAGTGCTGACGGTCTGCGCGAAGATCCGGCGGATGCGTTCCTGGTCTGCGGGGTGGATTTGCAGAAAGGAATCAGCGCCGACATCCAAATCCGAACCGGTCAGCAGGCCGCGGTAGCTGGGGCTGTTATAGACGCGCCGCCCCTTGAGGTCCAGGAGGGCGATGAGGTCGGCGACATTCTCCGCGATCTGGCGGAACCGCTCTTCGCTCACGCGCAGTTTGGCTTCGGTTATTCTGCGCTCGGTAAGGTCGCGGATGTTGCACTGCATCACCTTTTTGTGGTCCACCTCATAGACGTGGCTGACGAACTCCACCTCGATCCGCCGCCCGTCGCTGGTTTCCAACGGCATGTTTTCGTAGCGGACGTATCCCTGCTGCTGCAATTCCGCGAAGAGGGCCTGGTTGGCGGCGATGTCCTTGAAGAATCCCAGTTCCCAAACCTTCTTTCCGACGAACTCCTCGCGTGAAAACCCCAGCCTCTCGACCAGGAACGGATTCACATCCATCACCATCCCGGTCTCGGCATCGAGGATCAAAATGCCGTCTCGCGCCGCCTCAAAAAACCGGCGATACCGGATCTCCGAAGCGGCCAGCGCCTTCGCCATCCGATTGTGCGCCGTGTTGTCGCGAATGTTGCACTGTATCATCTTGTGGTGGCTCGCCAGATAGACGTTGCTGACGAACTCCACCTCGACACTCCGCCCGTCGCTGGTTTCCAACGGCATGTTTTCGTAGCGGACGTATTCCTTCTGCTGCAATTCCGCGAAATGGGCCTGGTTGGCGGCGATGTCCTTGAAGAATCCCAGTTCCCAGATCTGCTTGCCGAGGAATGCCTCGCGCGGGAAACCCAACAACTTGGCCAGGAACGGATTCGCATCCTCGACCATCCCCGTCTGGGCATTGAGAATCAAAATGCCGTCTTTGGCCGTCTCGAAGAGCCGGCGATACCGGACCTCCGAAGCGATCAGTGTCTCTTCGCCGCGGCGGCGCAGCTCGGCGGCGTCTTCGGCTCGGGCGATGGGTCCTTCGAGTGTGACGGGGGGGGTAGGGGAACCCATCAGGGCTCCGCTTCTGGTTTCAGGCTTCACAGGAGCACGACCTCGTCCCATTCAAACACCCCTGTTCTCGTGCGGCCAGCCAGCTCCCGGATGGGATGCTCGACCGTGAATAGAATTTCCGGCGCCCCGGTTTCCGGCGCCAACTCCACGACCCTCGCCTCCCCGTCCGGATAATAACCGATGGCCTCCGTCCAAACTGCTCGCCCGAGCAGCCGGTCGCCCGCCACCTCAACCAATTTTCTCGCGTTCATGGCTTCCTCCAGTGCAGTTTTATCAACAGTATGCTCACTGTGTACCGCACACACTCGCAGAACACGGGACAGAGAGCTATAGCCCGAAAGGGTTAGATCAGGCAGATTTTGAGGCTATCTTGGACGGATGGCCTGCTACAGTTTGGCGATGCCTGCCTTGATGGCGTAGTGGACATGTGCCGCTCGATACGGCGATACACGGTGCTCTTCTTGTAGAGGGAAAAATCGTGGCCCGTCTGCGCCCGCAACCGGCTCGCGATCTTCTCGAAGGCGCTATGGCCTTTGTTGTCCTCGGCCAGCCCTGGCTTGGCAATGAGGGGAATAGGCTGGAGATAGGCGATGATCTTGCCCGGAGCGCCTCCACGGGGAGGGGTCCATCAGGGCGGAGGAGTTAGGGGATTGCCGTGCCAGGAGCGGTCCGCACCTTCCAGAACCCGGGCGGCAGTCTCTTGCGCTTGAACGATGTCATTGTTTTCCGCCGCGAGTCGGTAAGGCGGCCACGCTTTAACTCTCAAACGTTCCTCTTCGGAGTAGCAATTGCGCGCGAAAAACTGATCCATTTCAATCTCAAATGTCATTTCTCTCTACCTTTCTTGTTCCTCGGTCTTTCTGATGGGGGTCGGAGAGCCCAAGATAAAAGTTCCGGCACGTTCTTACATCGGCGGGACTTGCCGCCTATCCTCGCGGCGAAGAAACCGGCTGCTCTGACCAACAGCACACTCGCAGAACACGGGACAGAGAGCTATAGCCCGAAAGGGCTAGATCAGGCAGATTTTAAAGCTAGCCGAATTGAGGATTGAGGATTGCTACAGTTTGGCAATCCCCGCCTTAATGGCGTAGTGGACGAGGTCGGCCTGCTTGTGGAGGTTCAGCTTGGCCATCACGCTGTTCCGGTGGGCGTGAATGGTGTTGGCGGACAGGTCCAGCAGGGCGGCGATTTCCTTGCTGCTGAGGCCTTCGGCGATGAGCTGCAGCACTTTCCTTTCCTGCCCGGTGAGCCCAACCGGGGCGGCTCCGCGCTGCCGCGAGCTTCTTCTTCCACTGAACCCGGCCTCCACGACGAAATGGGCAACCGTGGGACAGAGATAATAGCGTCCCGCGTGGACCTCGGTCACGGCCTCGACCACGGTTCGGGTGGCCATCTCCTTGGTCAAATAGCCCCGCGCGCCGGCCGCCAGCGACTCCTCCACCATGGCTTTGGTGCTATGCAGGCTCAGGATGATGACCCTCACGGCCGGGGTCCGCTTGAGCAGTTCTCTGGCGGTTTCGATTCCGTTGAGGTTGGGCATGGTGATATCGAGGATGAATACATCGGCGGGCCTCGTCCGGACCGTCTTGAGCACCTCCATGCCGTCCGAAGCCTCGCCGACGACCACGATCGCCTTTCCGCTCCTTTCGATCGTCAACCGCAGCCCGTCCCGGACCACCGGATGATCATCGGCAATGACGACGCGAATGCTCATCTTTTAGGCTGTAGGTTCAAGGGGATTAGGGTTTTCGCATGGATCGAATCAAGGCGCCCAGAACCTCCTCGGTCTCCACCATTTTTGAGTCACATTCAGGAGCGTCCAGTGGGTCTCCATAGCCTAAACGCTTGGCCAAGCCAAACTGGTAATGCAGTTCCCGTAAGGAACCGAAAGCCGTTTCGAGAAAGCGAAGGTATTCGGCCTGACTTTCGCGCGCACACCCTTCAACGATGTTTGACGGAGCGGAAACTGCCGCTCTGCGCATCTGGGAAGTCAGTCCATAAACCTCTTCCTTGGGAAATCCCTTGGTCGCCCGATAAATCAAGACCGCTACTTCGTCCGCCAGTTCAAACGCTCTAAGCTTCGTATGGTCACGCATAATGTTTTTCCCGCAGCCTACAGCCTAATAGTCTACAGCCTACTTCAGCGGCAGGCGCACGCGCACCGTGGTTCCTTTGCCCCGCCCGGAATCAACCGTGAAGGCGCCCCCGGCGGAAAGCGCCATTTCGCGCATCACGCGCAAGCCCATCTGTGAGGTTATCCGGGCCATTTGTTCGGACGGATCGAATTCCTTTCCGTTGTCATGAATCGTCAGCGTGACTGCCGCTTTCGATGCCCTGAGGTCCACGTCCACTTGCTGTGCGCGACCGTGCGTGATGGCATTCGTCAGCGCCTCCTGCGCCGCCCGGAACAGAATCGTAGCGGGGCCTTCGGGCACTCGCCTTCGCCCCAAAGTCTCCTTGAAATGAATCCGGGTGCCCCCGTGCTTTGGCGCCGCCGAGAAGTATTGTCGCAAGGCGCCGCACAGTCCGATGGCATCGAGTTCGGGGGGCCGCAGTTGGACCGCCACCCCCTTCAGGCGGGCCACCGACTCGTCAAACAGCTTGCGCGTCCGCCTTATCAGCTCGAGCGCTTCCCCAGGTTTCCCGGAGCGGATATGCTCTTCGGTCAGGTCAAGATGGGCTGAAATCCCCACCGCCAGTGAACCCACATCGTGGTGCAAGACGGACGCCACCTTTTTCTTCTCTTCCTCGCGCGCGGCGATGATTTCTTGAGAGAACATCCGCACGCTCTTCTCCGCCCGCTTGCGTTCGGTGATGTCCAGCACTACCGCGCGACATTCCTGCCGATCTTGGAAGCGCGTGCCCTCGATCCGCACCAGGAGGGGCTGAGGCCCTGCTTGCGGCAGGGTCACTTCGCAGCCTTCCTTGGCCTCACTCGCAAAGACTTTCTGCAGGAAATCGCTGAAGGCGCGACGGTCGCCCTCGGCCACGAACAGACCGAAGCGCCGCTTGAGCAACCGGGCGCGCTCGAGGCCGAGCAGCCGCGCCCCGGTCAAGTTCAACTGCCGGATCGCCCCCTCGCGGTCGAGGGTCAGGTAGGCCGTCGGGGCAAAGTCGTAGAGGTCGGTGTATTGGGCCAAAAGCGCGTCCGCCTGGGCGCGGGCTTGCTGGAGTTGCCCGGCCAGCAGCGCCTCCACCTGGGCGCGCGCCTGCCGGAGTTCCTCGTTTTGCATCTCCAGTTCGATCTGGTGCACTTGCAGTTCGTGGACGAGCCGCGCGGTATCTTCCGCCGTCCTCTGGTCTCCGGCTTCCGAGCTCTGACTCTTCCGCTGCTCGCTCAGCCGCTCTTCGGCGCGGCGGCGCAGCGCGGCGGCGTCCGTGGGCTGGTCCTGGTTCTTTTTCATGGCTGGGTCTTCATTCTGCATTCTTTCCGGGCGGTGCGCTCGAGGACGCGCTGCTCCAGCCCCGGATAGAGCTTGTGCAAGCACTCGGGACAAATACCGTGGGTAAAGGTGGCCTCGGAATGGCTCTCAACATACGACTCGACTTGCTTCCAATAACCCTGGTCATCCCGGACTTTTTTGCAGTTGGCACAAATCGGCAGCAGGCCGCTCAACAGTTTCACCCGGGCCAGGGCCGCTTGCAGTTCCTGAACCAATCGCTCCCGCTCCGCCTCGGCCCGGTGGTGGCGGGTGACATCCAGCACGGCGGCGCGGCACTCCCGCCGGCCCTCGGAAACCACAGCTTCGACGTGAACAAACAGCGGCGCTGTTTCCGCTCGCAGGAGGGCCACCTCGCAGCCTTCCCGGTCCTTTCCCGCAAACGTCTTTTCGAGGAAGGCATTGAAGGCGGGCCGATCCGCCTCGGAAAGCAGAAAGCCAAAGCGCCGGTTCAGGAGCTGGGCGCGCTCGAGGCCGAGGAGGCGGGCGCCGGTGAGATTGACGGCGAGGATGGTTCCGTCGCGAGCGAGGTTGAAGTAGCCTGTCGGGGCAAAGTCGTAGAGGTCGGTGTATTGGGCCAGGAGCGCGTCCACCTTGGCGCGCGCCCGCTGGAGTTCCTCGTTCTGCATCTCCAGCTCGATCTGGTGGACCTCCAGTTCGTGGACGAGCCGCGCCGTTTCCAATTTGGTCCTCTGCCCTCGGCCTTTTGGCCTCTGGTGCTTGAGCCGCTGTTCGGCGCGGCGGCGCAACTCGGCGGCGTTCAAAGGCTGGTTCGGGTTCTTTTTCATGGCTTGGTCTTCATAGTTCAAATGCAGGATGAAGAATTCTCCTTGGTGGGTTGCGGCGCATCCGGACACTGCCCCGGCGCGCCGGCTTCCAGCCCGCTTTCCGCCCGCAAGGCCCCCTCGGCTTGCTCCAGCTTCCGGTCCTGGTCCGCGATGTGTTGTTCCAGGCCGGCCTGCGTTGCCCGCAGCTTCTCCTCCAGGGTCTTGGAAGCTGTGATGTCCACAAAGGTGATCACCACGCCGTCAATCATGTTTTCCAGGGTGTGGTAGGGCATGATGCGCACGAGGAACCAGCGCCCGTCGCGCGCGGCGGCCGGTTGCTCGTGAAGGGTTAGCGTCCGCAGCACCTCGCGGGCGTCGTCGGCCAGTTCCGGGTAGGCCAGGTCCGAGGTGATATCGGTGATGGGCCGGCCCACATCGCCCGGGATGAGCTTGAAAACCCGGTTCGCCCCGGTCGTGAACAGCCGCACGCGGAGCGCGGGGTCCAGGAAGAGGGTGGCGAGCTCCGTGCTGGCGAGCAGGTTTTTCATGTCGTTGTTGAGCCGGGACAAGTCTTCCACCTTGTATTGCAGTTCGGTGTTGAGGGTCTGCAACTCCTCGTTCATGGACTGCATCTCTTCCTGGGAGGTGGTCAGTTCCTCGTTGGTGGACTGGAGTTCTTCGTTGGTGGACTGCAATTCCTCATTGGCGGCTTTGAGTTCTTCCTGCGAGGTCTGCATCTCTTCACGGATGGTCTGCAACTCCTGGCGGGCTTGCGCGAGGTCCCGCTCGAGTGCCGCCACCCGGGCGCTGCCGGCGGGATGGCCTTTAGCTTTGGCCGGCCCTTTGGTTTCCGGGGGCGTGGCCACCTCGGTAAAGACGATCATCACCAGCCCCCGGAGCGCCTCCGGCTCGGCGATGGCCTGAACGGTGAGGTCCACGGTCTGCACGCCGCCATTGGTCCCGACCTTCACGTTCTTGCGGATGACCGCGTCTTTGAGCCGGAGCGCCTTCCGGAAGGCCTCGGTCAGTTCGTAGCGCAGGCCCTCGCGGGCCATGGCGAAGAGGTTCAAATTGGTCTTGCCGGCCGCCAGCTCCAGGTATTTGCCCGTCCGCCCGCTGGTGAACAGGATGTCGCCCTTGTCGTTGACCAGCACGGCGGCCGGGGAATACCGCTGCAAGAGCAGTTGCTCCGCCTGCGACTGGAGGTTGGCCGGCGGTTTCAACGCCTTCGGCGGCGGCACCCCCGTCCGGGCGGGCTTGAACGAGGCGGGGAATTCGACCGGCTCAGCCCGCGGGCCGGCTTCGAGCCGCCGGTAAAGTCGCGCCTGGCCGCCCGGCGGCGCGAAGAGGTTGGTAAACTCGCCGATGGTCTCGGCATTTCCCAGGAGCAGAAAGCCGCCGGGATTCAGGCTGTAGTGAAAGAGCGGCAGGAGTTTTTTCTGCAACTCCGGCGTCAGGTAGATGAGCAGGTTGCGGCAGCTCACCAGGTCGAGCTTGGTGAAGGGCGGGTTCATGATGACGTTCTGCGGCGCAAAGATCACCATCTCCCGGATGGACTTGCCGACTTGGTAGTTGTGGTCCAACTGGACGAAGAACCGGTTCAGCCGCTCCGGCGACACATCCGCGGCAATGTTGGCCGGGAACACACCCGCGCGGGCTTTCTCGATGGCGTCCCGGTCCAGGTCGGTCGCGAAGATCTGGAGCGTGCGGTTTCTGGCGGGCTTGAGTTGCTCGACCACCTCGCGGAACACGATGGCCAGGGAATAGGCTTCCTCCCCGGTCGCGCAGCCGGGTATCCAGACCCGCAGCGCCTGACTGGGCGGGCGGTCTTTGAGCAGCGCCGGGATGACTTGGGTTTTCAACTCTTCCCACGCCGCCGGGTCGCGGAAAAAGCTCGTGACGCCGATCAAGAGTTCCTTGAACAGCAGCTCCAACTCCTGGGGATTCTCCTGTAGAAACCGGACGTAGGTGGCGATCTGGCCAATCTGGTGGATGCCCATGCGCCGCTCGATCCGGCGATACACGGTGCTCTTCTTGTAGAGGGAGAAATCGTGGCTCGTCTGCGACCGCAACAGGATCACGATTTTCTCGAAGGCGCTATGGCCGTTATCCTCCTCGACCAGCCCGGGCCTGACGATGAGGGGCACGTGCTGGAGATAGGCGATGATCTTGCCGGGCAACGCCTCCACCGGAGCGACCACGTCCGCCAACCCGGCGTCAACGGCGCTGCGGGGCATGCCGTTGAACTTGGCCGAGGCCGGGTCCTGCACGAAGACCACGCCCGCCTTCCCCTTGATGGCCTTGAGACCCAGCGTGCCGTCGGTGCCCATGCCCGAAAGAATGACGCCGATACTGCGCTCTTCCGAATCATCGGCCAGGGAGCGAAAGAAGAAATCAATCGGCAGGCGCAGCCCGCGGGGCGCCACCGGATCGAGCAGGTGCAGGACCCCGTGCAAGATGGACATGTCCTTGTTCGGCGGAATCACATAGACGCGGCCCGGCTGGACGCGGGTGCGGTCCTTGACCTGGGTGACCTTCATGGCGGTGGCGCGCTGGAGCAGCTCCGCCATGACGCCCTTGTGCGTCGGGTCCATGTGCTGGACGATGACAAAGGCCATGCCGCTGCCCATCGGCACGTTCTGCAGGAACAGCTCCAGGGCTTCCAGTCCTCCGGCGGACGCGCCGAGGCCGACGATGGGGAATGGGCTGCGGCCCGCGCGGCGCGCGTCCTCCGCCGTGGGCGGCGTTTGGGGGGAGAGCGCGGCGGGTTTCCGGAGTCCGCGTTGGCTTTGCTTTTTCATGGTCCGGTTTTCTTCCATCAGTCATCGGTCGTCAGTTATCAGTTGCCGCCGCCGTCACAACGAGCGCCAGAGCCAGTAATCCGGTCGGAAAACGCGGAGCGGCGCTTTGTTCATCTGCGTTCGTGCGTTTGGATGCGCCTGCCATGGTAATCGGTCTTTTCCAGCTTGGAATAAGCTGCGACGATTGCGCACAATCTCGCGGCTCGCCCCAGAGAACGCAATACAGTGAATCCTGTATGTTCTGGCTGGAATGCAGCATTAAATCGACACCTCTCAGTGCCAAAGTAGATACGGAAGCGGGAGTGCGAGTCTTTCAGGAATGTTCCAGAATCTGATCGATGAGCTGTTTTGCGGACTACGCGAGCGTTCACCGGGTTGCGCTCGATGTAACGGCGGGTACCGTCGCATGGGCCTCATCGCGCATGAAGGTGTCCCAATAGTCTTCAGCCCAGAGCTGGCCGATGCGACCCAGAATCCGGTTCGCCTCCTTGGCGGCATAGGATTTCCAACTGTGGAGCACTTTCCTCAGAGGCTCGTCCTTCTGTGTGAACAAGACCTGGACATGGTTCGGCATCACTACCCAAGCCTGCAACCAGTTCCTGAAGACCGGGATTGCAAGGGACCACGCCACGCGGACGGCGGCTCGACTGGGAGTCTTCAGGTCGGTCCATGCCGCGGACCATGACCAACAGTGTCAGGAAAGGCGAGGCTGGAAAGGCGCGCGCCGCGTCGGCGGCAGCGGACACTACGGTGCCGCGATGCTTTCGCGGATGGCGTAGCGGACCAGTTCGCTGGCCGAGTGAATGTCCAGTTTGCGCATGAGGTTGGCGCGGTGCGTGTCCACCGTCTTGACGCTGATGCCCAGCGCGTCCGCCACTTGCTTCGAACTGCGGCCCTCCGCGATGAGCTGCACGATCTCGCGCTCGCGCGGCGTGAGCGGGTCGCCCGCCGGCTTCTCCTCTCCGGCGGACTCCGCCGGATGCAGGGGACCGTCCGGCGCCAGGTGCGACAGTTTGGCGGTGACGAACGGCCGATGCTGGCTGAGGTGTTCCACCGCCGTCACGAGGGTCGTGCCGGCGTCGCTCTTGAGCACGAAGCCGTGTGCCCCGGCGGCCAGGACCGCGCGGGCGAGCTGCTCGGACTCGTGCATGGTGAGAATCAGCACCTCCGTCTGTGGCCGGGCCGCGCGCACCTGGCGCGTGACCTCCAGGCCGTTCAGCTCCGGCATAACGAAGTCGAGCAGGAGCACGTCGGGCTTCAACTCCCGGGTCTTCGCCACCGCCTCGCGTCCGTTCCCGGCCTCGCCGCACACGACCCAGCCGGGCTGCTCCTCCAGCACCTTCCGCAGCCCTTCGCGAACCATCGGGTGGTCGTCAGCAATGAGAATCCTGGTCATGCGCGGCAAGTCTCCTGATTTCGCGGCACGGTGGCAATGACCAAGGTGCCGTGGCCGTCGGACTGAATCTCCAGCCGTCCGCCCAACTGCTGCATCCGTTCCCTCATGCCGAAGATGCCCATCCCGAGGGGGGCGCTGCCGGACACTGCCCCCGGAGCGCGGGCTTCCAGCCCGCTTTGGATGTCGCTTAACCGCTCTCGTGCATCTGTGAACATTGGACGTCCAAAGCGGGCTGGAAGCCCGCGCTCCGGGGCCATCCCGCGCCCTTTGTCCCGCACTTCCAGCCGGATGTCGTCCGCCGTTTGCGCGACGCGGATCGAGGCCGTCTTGCTGCCGGAGTGGCGTTGGATATTGGCCAGGGCTTCCTGCAAAACGCGGAACAAGGCCAGCTCGGTCTCGCGCGGCAAGCGGACCAGGTCCGGCGGCAATTCCAGGTCCACGCGCAGGCCGGTCCGATGCGCGAAACCATCCGCATGGTCCCGCACCGCTCCGGCCAGGCCCAGTTCGTCCAGGATCGGCGGATGCAGCAGGTAGGAAGAGGTTCGGACTTCGTTCGCGCACTGGTCCGCCAGTGCCTGGCTATCGGCCAGCAACTGGTTCGAGCGGGGATTGAGAGCCGTCGCGGAGCTCTGCAACAAACCCAGGTTGAGGGACAGGGCCGCCAGGCCCTGGGCGACGGTGTCGTGAAGGTCCCGCGCCAGGCGGCGGCGTTCCTCGTCCTGCATTTGCAGGAACCTGCCGGAGAGCTGACGCAGGGCCTCCTCCGCGCGCTTGCGCTCGGTGATGTCGCGGATCACCATACTTGTGCGGACCTCTCCCTCCTGATCGCGGAAAACCGCTGAGGAGAGTTCGGCGAGGAACTTCGAGCCGTCGCGGCGGAGCAACGTCAGTTCGCCGTGGAACCGGCCCGTGCGCTCGCGCTCATCCAGGGCCGCCCGCAAACGGGGATCCGAGCCATCCACAACCCCGCTCCGGCCAGCCCGCGCTAATTCCTCTTCCGAACACCCGAACATCTGGCAGGCGGCGTCGTTGGCGGCAAGAATCCGGCCATCGGGGGCTGTCAGCAGCACCGCGTCCAGGCTGGTGGCAAAGAGCAGGCGATACCGTTCTTCGCTTCGGCACAGGTTTTCCATGGCGCGCTGGCGCTTAGTAATGTCTTCGAGGCACAGGAGCAGGTTGGATTGCCCCGTGAGCTGGATGGGGGCGACGGAGGCCAGGAACACCGAGTCTCGCGGCTGGCCGTGGCACAGGGCCGTGGTTCGGTACTCGATCGCGCGGTGGCTGCGGCCCGTGGCCAGCGCGTCCACCATGGCCAGACGCATCGCACAGGTTTCGCAACGCGGACCGTGGCCGCAGCCGCGCGGATCGTCGAGGGCGCGGAGGCAGCCGATGACGCCGCAGGCGCGCTCCAGTCTGAGTTCCTCCGCTGGCCGGCCCACGAACTCGGCAAAGGCGCGGTTGGCGTAGAGCACCTGCCGGGAGGAATCGAGGACGCACATCATGGCAGGCGCGTTGTCATAAACCGTCTTCAGTTCGGTCTGGCTCCGGTGCAACGCCTCTTCCGCCTGCTTGCGCTCGGTGATGTCCCTGACGACTGCTACCCCGATTCGGTGTCCCTCGTGTGCGGTCTTTCGAGCTCGAACCTCTATCGGGAACCTGCTCCCATCTTTCTTCAGCCCGACGACCTCGTAAGGTCCCAGGCTGCCCGTGGCAATCTGCTGCCTCACGATGTCCCTGGATTCAGGTGCCAGAGTTAGCGGGATCATCTGCTTCCCCAACAGTTCGTCCGGTTGATACCCGAACATCTCGCAGAACTGATCGTTCGCGCTGAGGAGCACGCCTTCATCGTGGATGACTATGCCCTCGAACGCTGCTTCAGAGAGACGACGAAGGCGTTCCTCGCTTTCGCGCAGCGCCTCCTCGGCCCGCTGGCGCGCCCGCGGGTGGAGATCGTCCGCCCGGCCTGAACGAGTTTCTTTTTCAGCCATGGCCTTATTGCTGCAGCTTGTTTTCCGCTCCGTGATGTCCACCCAGGTGATCACCACAGCCGGTTCTCATATCGCCCGTCCAGAACGCCCGGCGGGCACGCGGAAGTTTAAGGCGAAGGGGATTCGTGCGTCCAGCTTAAGTGGAGCAAGGGGGCCATCATCAATTCAGGGCCATTGACAAAGTTGTCCACACCCTCCACTGGCGTGCGGGCCTCCGGAGGTGAAGTCACCCCGCGCCAGGGTCTAACTCTCCGCCAATTCCGGATAGAGCTTGCGGGCGCACTCCGGGCAGATCCCGTGGCTGAATTTCGCGCCCGAGTGCTTCGCGACGTAAATCTCGACCTGGCTCCAGTAGCCTCTGTCGTCGCGGATCTTCTTGCACCCGGCGCAAATAGGGATCAGGCCGCTCAAGGTCTTGATGTTGGCCAGCGCTTCCTGCAGCTCGCCGATCAGCCGGTTGCGCTCCAGCGCGGCGAGTTTCCGCTCGATCGCATAGCGCAGCGTGCGGCACACCAGGAGACTGCTCACCTTGCCTTTGACCAGGTAATCCTCCGCGCCGGCCTGGACGAGTTCGAGGCCCAACTCCTCGTCCTCGCGACTCGTGAACACGACCACCGGCAAATTGGGGAACCGCTGATGGAGGCTCCTGAACGTCTCCGCCCCGGAACTGTCGGGCAGCCCCAGGTCCAGCAACACCACGTCCGCCCCGCCGGCGGCCAGCCGCTCGAGGCCCGCGGCCAGGCTGCCCGCCCCACTCAACTCGAAGCGCTGGCTGCCCGCGACGGCGAGCAGGTTCTCAATCGCCTGAAGCTGGATCGGGTCATCGTCAATGAGCAGGGCTTTGATGGGCCGGGCATTCATGTTGTTTTGCCGCATTCGAGAGGCGCGGCTGCGCGATCCGCCGAGGCGCGACTGGTGGAGGCGGGGGTCGGCTCCGGCCTGGCCTGAACCAGGAAGGTCAGCGCCTTGACCGCCACTTCGCTCAACGGAAAGGGTTTGGCGATCAAGTCATTGCCTCCGCTCAAGGTCGCCCGGGCGCGCGCCTCGAAGTCCGACAGCGCGGTGACATAGACGACTGGCGTCGTGTCGTTCGTCGGCAGGGCGCGCAGGCGCTTGCACACTTCAAAGCCATCCATCCCTGGCATTTCGGCATCCAGGAAGATCAGGTCGAAGCGGTTCAAGGCCAGCACGCGCAGCGCCAGCTCGGGATCATCGAGGCTGACCGCCTTCAGATTGGCCTTGGCCAGGGCCGTGCCGAGCGTGTGCAGGGCCAGCGGCTCGTCATCCACCGCCAGAACCAGGGTGGATTGGGACACCTCATCCTGCGCCGGATGCCGGGCCTCTGCAAAAAGAGTCTTCAAGCAATCCACGGCGCGGGCGAGGGTGTGGAGGATGGAGGGCGTCAGCTTCTTGGGTTGTTCCTGAAGCTCCCGGAGCAGGACCTCCAGGGCGCTGGCCAGATGAGCGATGCGGACAAAGCCAGTGACACGGGCCTGTCCGGCCAACGAATGAACCAGCCGATACAGCTCCTCCAAAGCGGCGGACTGAACGGCGGAGCTGCCGTTCTTGATCAGCGCGTGCAGTTGGGTGCGCAACTCCGCCTGGGTTTGCGACGAGCGTTCCAGGAATGCGCGGCGGATTTCCGGCAGCGTCATGCCCGGGGCGGACGCGGGCGGGGAACACACCGCCGCGCTGACGGCTGGCCCCGAGGACGGCGCGGCGGCGGCAGGACGCGCGGATGCGCCCAGCAACGCCTCAGCCCGCTCCAGCATCAGCTTGGGGGAACACTCGCGTTTGGAGATCACTTCGCTGGCGCCAGCTTGCCTGGCTTCCCGCACCAGCGCCAGGTCGCAACAACTGGAAAGGACGAGGATCGGCAGAGACTTCAGCCCGGGGCTGGCGCGGATTTGCTTGATGATTTCCACCCCGTTCATCTTGGGCATCATCAGGTCCACCTGCACCAGGTCGGCTCCGAAATCGCCGATGCGCTTCAACCCCGCCTCGCCATTGTAGGCGGTGGCCACCGCGTAGCCGGCCTCCTTGAATGTGTTCTCGTAAATGCCGGCGACAAAGAAGTCGTCTTCGATGATAAGGATTCTTTTCATGGCTCGCCTTTGCGTGAAACGTCCCGCGCTCCCGCGAAGTGGGCCGCCAGCCAGAGCCGGATGGCCTCCAATTCCCGGCTGACCCCTGCAAATAACTCGTCGGCAGCGGACAGGTCGCCCTGTTTGGCCTGGAGTTCCAGTTGCCGCAGCCGGGGCAACATCAGCATCATGCCGCAGGTGGCGCTGGCCCCCGACCAGCGATGGGCCAAAAGGTGCGTCTCTTTCGCCGACCCCGCTTTGATCGCCGCATCCAGGCTTTGGCGCGTTTGATCGGCCTGCGCCAGATAGAGATCAACCAGTTCACGCATCTTCCTGGGATCGTCGTTGCCAATCTCCCTCAGGCGTTCGAGGTCCACCAAAGGTTCTTCGCGCTCGGCGCCGGGCGGGGCCGCCTGGCCCGGCATAATGCGGCGGGCGGGGGTTGCGGATGCTGCCTTCGCCTGGGAGTCGGCCGGAGCTGCCCCGCTGTGGCCATTGCCCCCGAGACACCCGCAATGTTCCAAGGCCATTCGCAGTTCGGCCTCCCGCACCGGCTTGCTCAGGTAGTCATTCATGCCGGCGGCCAGGCACTCCTCCCGGTCCTCCTGCATGGCATGGGCCGTCATGGCGATGATATGCACCGGCTGGCGCCCCGTCTGCTCCTCGTGCCGGCGGATTTCCCGCGTAGCGTCGTAACCGTCCATCTCCGGCATTTGACAATCCATCAGGATGACCTCGTAGGGAATCCGCTGGAACGCTTCCAACACCTCGAGACCGTTGGCGGCAACGTCGGCGGTGTGGCCCAGTTTGCTCAACTGGCCCATCGCCACCTGCTGGTTGATGGAGCTGTCTTCGGCGAGAAGAATTCTCAACTTCCGGATCGGACCTGCCGCTGCCGTTGAGGAAGTAATGCGGCGGACGCCCTTGGATGGAGCATGGCCTGTGACGCTGGCCAGACAATCGAACAGCAGCGATTGCTTCACCGGCTTGGTCAGACACGCGGCAATGCCCGCGGCGGTCAATTCCGCCGGGGCCAGCTTCTGCCCGAGCGACGTGAGCATGACCAGCCGGGTGCCGGCCAGCGCCGGATCAGCCTGGATGGCCCGCGCCAGCGACATCCCGTCCATCTCCGGCATTTGCATGTCCAGGATCACCAGTTCGAAGGGATCGAGGACCGCCGCCCGCAACATCTGCAAGGCCTCGGCGGCGCTGCTGGCGCTGCCGTTTCTCATTTTCCACGTGTGGGTTTGGCGCTCCAGAATCTCGCGGTTGGTGGCGTTGTCATCCACGATCAACACCCGCAGGTTGGCGAGGTCCAGGTTCTCCCGGACGACGGGCTCGGCGCCGGCGGGTTGCTTTTCCAATTGCGCGGTGAACCAAAACGTCGAACCTTTGCCCGGCGTGCTTTCCACGCCAATCTGGCCGCCCATCATCTCCGTCAGCTTCTTGCAGATTACCAGCCCAAGGCCCGTCCCGCCGTACTTGCGGGTCGTGGTGCTGTCGGCCTGGCTGAAAGCCTGGAAGATTCGCGCCTGGCCTTCCGGCGAGATGCCCACCCCCGTGTCTTTGACTTCAAACCGCAGCGTGGCCTGCGTGGCGCTTTCGCCGGTTTTGGCCACGCGCACGATGACTTCGCCGCGCTCGGTGAACTTGATGGCGTTGCCGATCAGGTTGAGCAGGATTTGGCGCAACCGGCCGGGATCGCCGCGCAGCCGGACCGGCACATCCGCGGGCACCAATCCGGCCAGCTCCAGGTGTTTCGCGCCCGCCCGCTCCGCCGCCAGGTCCAAGGTGCTTTCAATGGCTTCCTGCAAGTCAAAGTCCAGGATTTCAAAGGCCAGCTTGCCCGCCTCGATCTTGGAGAAGTCCAGGATGTCATTGACGACCGCGAGCAGGGATTCCGCGCTGTTGCTGATGATGGTCGCAAAGTGCTGCTGCTGCGGAGTCAGCTCGGTGTCCAGCAGCAGATTCGTCATGCCGATGATGCCGTTCATGGGAGTGCGGATTTCGTGGCTCATGCGGGCAAGGAACTCGCTCTTGGCGCCGCTGGCCAACTCGGCCCGGACCGCCAGCCGGTTGGCGCGGACGGTGGCGGCTTCGAGGTGGCGGTTGGCCTCGAGGAGTTGCGCCGCCGCCACCGTGCGCGCGGTGATGTCGCGCACCACCGCCTGAACCACTGGCCGCCCATCCAGTTGCATGGCGCTGAGCAACACCTCGGCAGGAAACGTCGTGCCCGTGTCAACCCTCCGATGCACCCATTCGAAGAAGAGGCTGCCCTTTTCCATCGCCGTCGCGATCCGCTGGTTGGCCAGCGTCAGGGAATCCGTGCCGTCCGGCTGCACCGGCGGCGACACCTCGGCAGGGTGTTTCGTGCAGAACTCCTCCCGGGTCGCGCAGCCAAACACCGCCAGGGCAGCCCGGTTGCAGTCGAAAAAGCCCTTCTGGTCCGCCAGCATCACCGCGTCACCGGTCGAATCATAGAGCGTGCGGAACTTCGTCTCCGAGCGGCGCAGCGCCTCCTCGGTCCGCTTGCGCTCGGTGATGTCCATATACATTCCGAGTATGCCGCAGACCTCCCCATTGGGACCGCGCAGAGGTGTCTTGCTCGAAAGCAGCGTGATGGTGTTCCCTTCAGGGGTCGTCTGGGGTTCTTCGATGAGCAACTTGGGGCAGCCGCTCTCGAGGACCTGGCGGTCATCGGCGCGATACAATTCCGCCTGCTCACGCCACCCCATCTGGAAATCATCTTTCCCGATGAGGTCCTTCGGCTCGGCAAATCCCGCGTCGCGCGCCAAGACCGCGTTGCAGCCCAGGTAAACGAGATTCTTGTCTTTCCAGAATACCCGGACGGGCATTGCGTTGAGGATTCCTTCGATGAGCTGCTGTGAGGCGCGCAACGCCTCTTCCGCCCGCTTGCGCTCGGTGATGTCGCGAAAGAAGCCAACCAGACATTGCCTGCCGTCAATGGTAACCTTGGTTGCGTTGACGTTCGCGTAAACAAGGGTTCCGTCCTTTCTGAGGCAGGGAAGGTCCGTGGCGAGCGCTTTCTCTCCCCGTGCCATGGCTTCGAACTCGGCCACGACGTGCGGCAAAGCGTCCTTCGGGTGAATGTCCGAAACGCCCACGGTTCTCAATTCCTCGGCGGCATATCCGAGCATTCGACACACAGTCGGGTTCGCGTACTTGAAAACCTTGGTTTCAAGGTCCGCAATCAGGATGCCATCAACGCTGCTTTCAAAAAGCGTGCGGTATTTGATCTCAGAATTCCGCAGCGCCTCCTCCACGCGCTTGCGCTCGGTGATGTCTTCCTTGGCCGCCAGGAAATGGGTAATCCGCCCCGTTTCATCCACAACAGGAGAGAGGGAGGCGGACTCCCAGTAAAGCTCGCCGGTTTTCTTCTTGTTGTGGAACTCGCCCCGCCATTCGCGGCCAGCGAGGATCGTTTCCCAAAGCTGGCGATAGGTTGCCGGCGGCGTCTCGCCCGACTTGAGGACGCGCGGATTCTGGCCGCGCACCTCATCGAGCGTATAGCCGGTGAGCGCGCAGAACTTCGGGTTCACATACTCGATGCGGCCTTGGAGGTCAGTGATGACGATCGAAACGGGGCTTTGCTCCATCGCGTGCGACAGCTTGCGCAATTGTTCCTCCGTCCACTTGCGTTCGGCCAGTTCCGCTTTCAACCAGCCCGCCTCGCGCCGCCGCCAGAGCGCCCAGAGGGCCAGCCCCGTCAGCGAGATGAGGCAGGCGATTGTCAGCAGGACCAGGCGGCTGCGCGCGCGCCAGGGAGCAAAGATTTCCTCCTGGTCCACCTTTGCCACCAGGAACCACGAGGTTTCCGGCACCCGCCGGCTGACGGCCAGGACCGGTTCTCCGCGATAGTCTATTCCCTCAACGTTTCCCTCGCGCCCAAGGACAGCCAGGACCGCCGTGGAGTTTGTCAGGGTGAGCGGCAGGCGGAGCGCCAGGGCGGTGCCCCGGCGATGCCGCAATTCATTCAGATACAATATCGTGTCCCCTTCGCGCCGGACCAGCAACGTCTCCGCCGTGCGGCTGGGCGTCGGCCAGCTTTGAATCAGGGGATAAAGGAATTGCTCCGGGTCCACTTCCAGGTCAAGGACTCCGATCGGTTGACCTCCGGAACTGCCAGATTTCGCAGCCCCGGTTTGACTCCCGGCGAACGAGGAGTGGAGCGGAACCGCGATGTCGAAATGGATATAGCCAGTCCCCCGGCTGCGGTGCAGGTCGGAAATCACCACCAGGTTGGAACGGATGGCCTCCGCCGCAAAGGCCGCCCCAACGGGGCCGAAATAGGTCTGGTCTGCCGGTGACGTCAGCCGCACCTTGAGTTGCGGGTCCAGGAGCAAAACCCGCACGCTCTGGTTGTCAACCCGGGTGTAATCGAGCCAGGTCAATAGTGGGCCTCGGGATTCGCTGCCCGACCGTTCTGCCAGAAGCCTCTCCACCTCTTGACCCAGGAAGGGGTCCCGCATGATGGCCCGGGCGTCTCCCAGGCGCTCGTCGCGCCACTCCACGATCTGCCGCACCTTCAAGTCCGCGATGGCGGTTAATTGGTCCTGGACGCTTCGTCGGAAGTGCTCGCGCTGCCGCCCGAGGTAGAACAAGCCCAGCAGAACGAAGCTGGCGGCCAGGAGCGCGAAAGCCCCGGCGAACCCCCATTTAACCCGGCGGGCCGGCTGCAGTGTGGTCGCGGCGCCAGGTGTGGTTTTGAGTTTCATGGTCTTAGGCTGGTTCCGGGCGCGGTTTTGCCCCAGGCACGCCGAGTGGCGGCCGGCTCCGGCCATCCTCAAATGCGCCCGACGGGACCGACCCACGGGCGGTGGTTTGCGTGCGCTGACTCATATCAATGCGTCTTTCAGCTTGCGAGCAAGCAGCTTACGAACTTGCTGGCACCGTGCGCGAAGCCCATGCATTCAGCGTCCTGAAATTTGCAGCGAACGCAGGCCGGTGGATGTCTGAGAAGGACTGATTGATCTTCTCGAACAGGCTGGGCAGAGGGCAGGCACACATGGAGCGACCGGGCGTCAATTCTAAAGAGTGGCCAGGGGCTTGTCGGTACTCGCGGCGGTTATATGAGAGGGGTGTTGATGCTGCGGCGGCCCGAGTGCGAGTTCGGATTTGCGGCTGGGCACCGGATGCCGGCGCCGTCTCGCCGGAAATGCTTGGCAGCGGGCGCGCTTGAGTCCATTTTCGGGCCAGAGTGAATGCCGGGCGTGATAGCGTAACGGGCAAGATCCTCGTCATTGACGACGAGGATGACTTTCGCCAGGTCGTCATCAAATCCCTGTCCAAGCAGGGCTTTGAGGTGGTGGCGGCCTCGGAGGGGAAGGCGGGCGTGGGCTTGGCGGCCGAGACGCTGCCGGACCTGATTGTGTGCGATCTGGTCATGCCCGGCATGGACGGCTACGAGGTACTGGCGACGCTGCGCACGGACGAGCGGCTGGCGGACATCCCAATCATCTTTCTCACCGGCCAATCGGAACCGCACGAAGTGCGCCAGGGGATGAGCCTCGGGGCGGACGATTACCTCACCAAGCCGGTCAATCTGGAGGACCTGCTGGCCGCCGTCAACGTGAGGCTCAGCCGACGCCAGGCCCAACGCCAAAGACAACAGAAGCAGATCGAGCGCGCGATGCAGAATCTCGGGCAGCTCAAGCACGACCAGCAAAACCCGCTGCTGGGTTCCTTCCTCGTCAAAACTGCGACGGAGAAGCGGCTCGTCAAGGTGGGTGAGATCAACAGGATTATCGCCTACGGCGAATACTCGTGGGTTTATTGGAATAAGAGCCCGAAAGGCGCCCTGCTCCGAAAGTCTCTGAAACAGTGGCAATCGGAACTTCCGGGCGGGCAATTCATCCGGGTTCACCGTCGCGCAATTGTGAACCTGGCCTGGATGGAACGGATTGAAAAGCTCCCCGGCAGCCGGATGCAAATCCATCTGCGCGACACGCCGGAGCCAATCCTAGTCAGCCTGCGTCTGGCCCCGGTTCTCAACCGCAAGCTCAAGGCTCTTCGCGGCTGAGTGGTTCCAGGCGTAAGCTTCAGTTCCAAACCGCGCCGATTGGGTTGGGGAAGCGGTTCCACCACC
>Ga0181521_10001714_pt1 | contig 26903 bp, 25 predicted proteins | sample PEATcosm2014_Bin_32_FD_119764 | JGI IMG/M metagenome (GOLD analysis project Ga0181521, IMG submission 119764) | Peatland microbial communities from MTU Mesocosm Facility, Houghton, MI, USA - PEATcosm2014_Bin02_60_metaG | ecosystem: Environmental > Terrestrial > Soil > Wetlands > Peat | place...
CCCCGACCAAGGATCAGGATGCACCCACCGAGCGACGTCAATCACCGACCCACGAGCGCCACCATGAATGCGAGATCATTGATTCATGCATCACAAGGGGCTTGACAAAAGTCCTCATAGAAGTGGACACCCATCCTGGATCGTCACGGGCGGACGCTTTCGGGCAGGCCAATTTACGAGGCCCCTGTCAGGGGAGCAGCGGGTCTTGCCTCCAAGTTTGGCAGCTAGGCGATCTCTTTCATCAAGTGGGCACGCCGCGACGCAGCATCTTCGATGGCGCGCCCCTATTGCGACGAAACCAAACGTGACGCGACCAATACGGGGGTGCAGCCAGGCTAGGTGTTTCCTCAACTCCTGGCCATCCTCGCCGCATCCACGCTCCAGCTACCGGCCCCAGCGGCGGAAAAAAACAGATAGATGAAGCAGTACAGAACGGCCGGTTCCCCTTGATTGAGGATCGGGAATAGGAACGACCCTTGGGGCACATGACCAAGAAAGTACGCGAACGCCATCTCACCAGACAGTACGAAGGCGACTGGACGAGTAAACAGACCGATCAAAAACAGGAGACCACCGACTAGCTCGAGGATGCCGGCAAAACCGACTAACGAGAATAGTTGCAGATTATCGAAATAGGCAACGTGGGGAAAATGAAACAGCTTCGCCGACGCATGCAGCAAGAACAGATAGGCGGCTACGATCCGCAACAGACCCTGTGCACGCCGTGCCCAGACGTCCGACAACATGGTGGCGGTTTGGTTCATGGCGAGCACTCCCTGCGCGACGGCGACCGAATTCAGAGCGACTATACCGTCTCTTGCACGGCGATTTCTACAGTCTTTTCCCTCGCGAACCTCGACAGCGAGACCGGTGCGCAAGGTGGCAAGGTGCACTGCCCTGCGGGCAACGCCGGTTCGCAAGGCAAACCGCGTGAATTGGGGTGGTGTTTACTGATCGCAGCCGACCGGAGCCTGCGCAAAAACCTCGTTGCGTTCACGGACAGTCACGCGGCAAGGTAGAGCCCGCCTTTCCGGCTGGAGCAGTCTGATCCGGGAGGATCGTTGTGCCCAAGTTGGAAAACGAACAGCGGCTTCACGGTCTGGGCGACCTCGATATCCGGCGTGCTGCCCTATGCAAGGCGGCGGATGGTCGGCCCGCTTACGTTCTTCAACCACTTTGCTCCCACGCAATTCGAGGCCGGTACCCCCCAGCCTCGGATGCGCAGCCGCAGCCTCATGTCGGTCTATCGACGGTTGCGCAGCGGTTCGAAGAAACGTTCATGCACCGGGCCAGCGTCGGCGCCGAGCAGGCAATTCACCCCGGTGCAATCAACGGAATGAGAACCCGGCGCGGAATCACCCGTTCGGAACAAGCAGCACGTTCATTGCCTCCTAAGGCACCCGCACAAGATCGCACATCTGATTGCCGCGCACCGCGTCCCCGGGCCAAGCAGAACCCTCAGGACTGTTCGTAGCGCATTGTTGGTACAAGCGCGGCATAGCTCGATCAGATCGCGAGTGTCATTGACCGTCCCGGCCGAAAGGTCCAAATTTGTGAAAGGTGTTCCTTATATCGTCTCGGCCGACTTGCCGTTGAACGAGCGGACCGTCGCTACAAATTCAGCCCGCGAGTCGCTCAAGTGGGTACAAAGGGCGGGCGTACACCAGCTGACCTAGTACATCGGCTTGAATGGGTTCGAATAGGAGGTGCGCAACCTTGCGACGTTGTGCTGCCGCGGCGCATCGCAGAACAGACCGCTCTGCGACGGCACACATACGTCAATCAAATTCAACCATAACCCGTGACTCTGCGACGAAGGCAATGGGCGCGTCGCTCCACAAACAACTGAATTATTTTCGCTCGTTACCGGGGCGACGACATTGTCAAGTTGGCGGAATTGGACCGAACGGAATCCCGGCACGCTTGTCCGGCTTACGCGGCGGCGGGTACGCGGGTGATGCTTCGCCGTTCAATTGCCCAGCAGCTCAAAGCCGCCCGACCGTTCGGCGCCGACCGCAAGTCGCGGCCCACGCCGATCCGGTAGACCATGCCCTCCGCTGTGGTCACGTTTGTGTGCCGCCCAGTTTTGGGTTGTGCCAGCTTCCGTCTTCTTCAATGAGCGCGTCAGCCTCCTTCGGCCCCCAGCTAAGGCGCTTGTAGGGGTGAACCCGACGGTGCTTCGTAAGAACCGGGTCGATCACTGCCCAGGCGGCCTCAACAGCGTCCTCACGCGTAAAGAGCGCGCCGTTGCCGTCCATGGCGTCGCCCAGCAGCCGTTCATAAGGCGCTTCCTCCCCCGGCCGTTGATCAAGCAGGTAGAGTTCACGCTGGTCGCCGACGAACACTTTGCCTGCGCGCTTGACGCGCGCGGCGAGGGCGATTGCGGAGTTGGGGGAAAGGCGAAAGCGCAGATAGTTGCCCGTCCCGTCCGCCGGCGCGGAATCTTCGAACAGCTGCTGCGGCGGTACCTTCAGCTTCACCAGCACCTCAGCGGCCGTCGCAGCCAAAAACTTGCCTGAGCGCAGGTACCACGGCACCCCACTCCAGCGCCACGAGTCGATGAAAAGACGCAGAGCGCAGAAAGTTTCGACGTCGGAATTCTTCGCCACGCCCGGCTCCTTACGATAGCCGGCGTACTGGCCGCGCACCACGTCATCGGAATTCAGAGGGCGCATCGCCTGAAAGACATCCGCCGTCTCGCCATGCACCGCTCCAAAGCCCCTATAGGTTGGCGGCTCCATGGCTAGCAGTGCGACAATCTGGAATAAATGGTTCTGGATCACGTCGCGCAAGCAGCCAGCGGTTTCGTAAAATGCCCCGCGGCCTTCCACGCCGAAATCCTCAGATAGGGTTATCTGAACGCTGGCCACGTAGTTGCGGTTCCAGATTGGCTCCAGGAACGAATTGGCGAAGCGAAAATAAAGGATATTCATGATCGCCTCCTTCCCGAGGAAGTGATCGATGCGGAAGATGCAATCTTCCGGGAACGCCGATCGGGCGATGCGGTTGAGCTCCCGCGCGGAGGCCAGGTCGCGCCCGAACGGCTTTTCGACGATGACACGAGCACCGTCGGTCATGCCTGCAACAGCGAGCCCTTTTATGACTGTCGCAAACATGGAGGGCGGGATGGCGAGGTAGTGAGCCGGGTGCCGCGTTTTGCCCAGTGCCGTCTTCAGTGCTTTGAACGTGCCGGGGTCGTTGTAGTCTCCGCTCACATATTTGAACAGGGATACCAAATGGCGGAGCGCACGTTGGTCGTCGATCCTGCCAAATGTTTGTATGCTGTCCATCGCCCGATTCCGAAGTTGCGCCACGCTCCAATTCCTGGAGGCAACACCAACCACCGGAACGTTTAGTACGCCCCGCTTTGCCATCGCATAGAGCGCGGTAAAGATTTTCTTATGAACGAGGTCGCCCGTCACGCCGAACAGCACGAGCGCATCGGACTGCTCCATGCCGCCGTTGGTCTTGTTCATCTCAGCTTTTTTCCTTCCTCTTCTTGTCACGCCCGCCAAACGGCTTACGCATCGCAGACAACACTCGCTCGGGGAAATCGGGTAGCCCGCAAGGACTGCAGGGGAATGTACGTCAAATTTTGGCTCTATTGCGTTGATAAGCTCTCGCTGTATGCATCTGCCTACCAGCTTCGCATTGACCTATTCCGCCTTTGCCCCATAGTGGCTGACCTCCTTGTGCGTAGCCACGCTTGCATACATTACCGCCAATAATCCCGTCACGAAAATCCCGTCGAACGTGCCCGCACCGCCGATCGAGAGGATCGGCGCACCGAGTCCCTGTAGCTTGCCCAGATTCAGCAGATCCGCTCCAATCAACGTCCCGAGACTGCCGCCGATATACGCCAGCGGGGCGGCGTAACGCCGCGACAGCAACAGCGCCACGAGCGCAGAGACCAACGGCGGCACGAACACCGGCTCCACAATGCCCAGAGCGGAAACCGGCTTGGCAAGGAAATGACACACCATTGCGACAAGCGCAATGCCGAAGCGACTTATCCCATAAAGCCGGTTTCGATATGAGCATTCTCCAATTCTCGACCAAGATCCGAGGCGACCCGGGTCAGTGGATTGAAGAGATAACAGCCACTGCCGGCCGGCTCCTCGTAATCGTGCGGGCGCCTGCCAACCGTGTCGCTGCGATGGAGCTCCTTGGCGCAGCCATCGGAGTCCTCATTCACAGCCTGGTAAGCGCAGGCGCGACTGAGGCGCCGGCTCAGAACCCCTCCGTATGAGTGCGAACAGCGCCACCTTTGCCCCGCGCCTCTTGCTGGTGCTTGCATTAATTGGGATAGCTGACGCGTATAGCGATCCCTGTGTGACGAATTCAGTACGGTTGCCCTGGTGACCTCCTCCTATCGACGGATGCAATACAGTCACCAATGGCCCGTATGCAAAAGGAGGTCATCCGTCCGATTCCGGTAAAAACAGATCCGTCAGTATGTAATGATAAGTCACGCTCAGATAAGGCCGGTACGTCAGTGAACAGCAGGTGCGTTTATTTCTGTTGACTCGAAGATCGAACCATGCCACTTTCTCGCCTGAACAATGAACCCCGAAATGCCCAAAGCGTCGTACCAGGTCGAGAGTGATGGGCGTTGTAGCCGCCGAGCTTCGAAGCCGCTATGTCCTACACCGCGACGCGAATCACCGAATCGGAGGAGTTATGTTTTTGAAGCGTCTAAAGCATTTGCCAATGCTCTCCACTCTTTTGATCGCCGTTGGATGTTCGTCAACGGGCAACGGGATCGACTTGATTCAAACCCAATCCGCTGGAAACAATCCCATCAACGTCGAATCCGAACCGACCGGGGCGGAGGTCTACGTGATGGGTGACAGGATCGGCGTGACGCCCCTCAAGGTCAACCCGCAGGATATCTTTCCGATTACTTATCCCAAGGACAAGGAATCGCTTTACGGCAAGGTAACCCTCAGGAAAGCGGGATGTTCTGATCTGACCTCGACGATCAGCATGAAAATAACTAATGTCGGATTACACGTTCGGCTCGAATGCGGAGATACGAACCCTGCCTCGCCCTCGACAGCCAAAGCCGCTCCCGGCATCAGTGAATCCGTAGAGCAGCGGTTAGAAAAAATCAAGGATCTTCTAAACAAAGGATTGATCACCGAAGAAGAGGCGAAGAAGGCGAGAGAGCGTGTCTTGAACGATCTTTGATCCGAAGTTGGTAACAATCTTGTTTCTAAGGATTCGAAAGACCCTCGCCTTTTGAACGAGGGTCGATGATGCAGTCGCCTTCCGTCATGCTGACAGAATCAGAAGTCCACTATAAAGTTCAAATTAGTCAGATTGTTCCCCGCATAACTACTTCCTTGGAGTTGCTAGGAGAGTCCGTTATACATGTCGCCGCTATAATGGGCGAAGGTCAGATCGAACCTGGCATTCCAGTACAAGGCATACGTCGCACCGACGAGCACCGCATTGTCTGATGCATCGCTGGCTGACCCCACGGCAAATCCGCTGTCTGCCCTACGATAACCCAATTGCAATGTCACTTTTTCCGGGATTATGCCAAGCTCGCCTCCTACGTTGAAGGATTTGCGCGTAGCGGTTCCCGGGTTGTAAAGATTGCCTTGAAACCCACCCAGAACCCCCGAGGGGGCTCCGCTGCTGGGCGCAGTCGCAAAGGACGTGATGATCAAATAAGGCATATCCCTTACAGTGCCCATCAATTGCGCGTCAACCGCGGTCGCCTTGGTATTAAAGACACCTGACATGATCAGGGGTTGCGTGGCAGTGGGCGGCAGGGGACTCTGAATAAAGATGTTTCCGCCGGATCCGACGGTACCAGGGACATTGCCAGTAGAAGAAGACGTACCACCAAAATACTGAATGCCAACGCCAAAATCCAGACCGTGACCCAGATTAGGGGTCCACGCGAGGCGCAGGTAATTGGAGGTCGGACTGCCAGAACTGGATGTCTGGTCGGGCAGGTATTTGCCCAAAACGGCAAAACCCATTTCATTACTTGCGATTAGATCCGCCCCCATGGCGGGGGTACCCGTGTTCAGGTATTGCTGCGCGGAAATCACTGGCATGTCAAACTGGTTGAACAAATGAACTGCATTGGCACCCGTATTGAGCACTTCCAGACCGAACGAAGGACCATATACCGCCGTGCCGTAAATGACGACCCCGGCATTTACAGGACCCACGTCCGAGACCATTGGCATCTTGTAATTGAGCAGGCCCGCTGGAGTCGGGTAGACAGCAACTTCGGCCTCGAAACCGACGTGCTCGCCTACGCGACCTCCGAAGAAAACGCTCGCGGACTGCGGAATTTGCCATTCAGTAGTAGTCGTCTTGCCATTTGTCGTAGGCGTACCGGCGCCGTTAGTCTTCTGATATTGCGAGTACACCTCAAAAGCGCCATTCAGAACCACGGGAATCGAAAGATTCTCCGCCTCCAGTTTTTCCTCGCCTCCGATCATTGTGAAGCCGCCCTCCTTGAAGGCGCGACCAAAGGCATTCAGAACCGGAAAGTGCTGGTAATGACATCCACTACAGGGCATCCCAGTTTGACGGGCAAACGCGGGTATTGCTTGTGCCTGCGGCGCCTAAAGCGCTAAGGACATCAACGCAGTGATCCCGAACAGTATTTCCTTTAACCGCATTTTGATTTTCCTTGATCATTTGCTTATAAGGAAAGCATTTCGGCAAAGTGGCGTTGGGCTCAACGCCCAATGCCATGCCCCATGCCGACCAAATGTGGCACTAGAAACATCCAATCCTTAGGGATGCAGCTTGACTCAAGGTCTGTTATCCAGTCTTTAACAATATGACGTACGCTTTCCGTCAGCTTGGTGACGCGAACATTACAAATGTGTAATCCTCCAAGGCGGTGTAGTGTCGCGGGCTTCCCCCCATCAAATAGACAGTCCAGAAGCGCCTCTCGTACGCAGTGACAACAGGCCTGTTTCAAACTCGCATGTAAAGGTTTCGCGCCATCCCCCAAAGGGGTCTTTTTGTTGTGAAAACATCACGCTCGTCAGAGGCAATTACCCAAGCAATCTATCGTCCCGATCTCGTTGGATATAGGCAGCCCATCTAGCTGCAGCGCCCCCATTTGGCACTCTTTGGTTTGCTTCGGAAGACTGAGCTTCGCCGCGTGGTGCATCCGCCAAGCCCGCTCGTGACTCTAGCCATGACGATCAAGTTGCGGCCGTTCTTTGCACGTCCAAGAAGCGCAGCGCCAGTGATTTGCTACGACGGTGTCAATACGTGCTGTAACGCCAGCGCGGCGCCTCGCAGGTCGGTGGTGCCTCTGTTGCGCCCCTCCCCCGCGACATTCTCAGCATCTGCAACTCGCCGAATCGGCAAGTCAATCTCGCGCGCAGGTCTCTTGACCACGGGCCGCCGCTCGGGCAGCGTTACAATTTCACGAGAATGGTCTAGATCGCATCGTCGTTGATCGCCTCTTTCTTACGCGCCGACTCCCCAAACATGCGCTGGATCCGGATGCTCTCCGATTTCAGAACTTTGGCTGGCACCCGTTCCGAAGCGCGAATTCGCGGCATGTGGTGGTCGGCTAGTAGAACGTCGGCGAATTGATGGCATGCTTGCGACATGTCTCGTTGACCGGTACTCTGGAATCAGCTTTTTCAAGGATTTGAGCGATCTGGCTTTCCGAAAATTGCGAGTTCTTATGTCGACCCCCGGGGTAAACCCTGCCGAGAAGTTCTACTTACAAGCGGTCGTCCTTTCAGGGGAGCTTGCGGCCTGACATGAAAATCCTGATCATCGAAGACGAACTCAAGACAGAGCAGTACCTGAGGCGCGGAATGACCGAGGCCGGCTTCGTTACCGATGGTGCGCGAGATGGAAGGGATGGGCTGCATTTGGCCCTGACGGAAAGTTACGACCTCGTAATACTCGACGTAATGTTGCCAGGGATTGATGGCTGGGAGATCCTGAAACGCATGCGTCGTGCCGAAAGGCATTTCCCCGTCTTGATCCTGAGCGCGCGCGATCAGGTCGTTGACCGCGTAAAAGGACTTGAACTTGGCGCTGACGACTATCTATTGAAGCCATTTGACTTCGCTGAGTTGCTGGCAAGAGTGCGTGCCATCCTGCGCCGAGGAAAGGCTAACCAAGCGGTCGAAAAGCTCCAGGTCGCCGATCTGGAACTCAATCTCACAAGCCGTCGCGTCACCCGAGCGGGAAAGCGAATTGGCGTTACCGCCAAGGAGTTCACTCTGCTCGAATTCATAATGCGGCGCCAGGGTGAGGTGTTGCCACGCTCGTTGATTGCGTCTCAAGTGTGGGACATGAACTTTGACAGCGACACGAACGTTATCGAGGTCGCCATGCGCCGTTTGCGCGCGAAGGTCGATGATGACTTCGACGTCAAGCTCATCCGCACCATACGCGGCATGGGTTATGTTCTTGAAGCCCCTGAAGGATGAAAACGTCGACACCGATCGACGTTTGAGTCTGAGCGATTTATTCCAACCATGGTTCATTTTTGGATCGACGTGGATATGATGAAAGCTCCCATTTCTTTGACGGCACGTCTCAGTCTGCTATTCGCCGGCTCGATCGCCTTAGCTTTGCTCGTCGCAGGAATGCTGTTTGGGCGTGCGGTCGAAGGGCAGTTCCAAAAACGCCAAATCGTGGAATTGGACGGCAAGATGGAGGCGATCCGTGACACTCTCGGGAACAGTGAGTCATACGAATCCATCGCAGTACTACAGCCGCAATTACACAATACGATAATGGCTGGTCATCCGCACAGCGCGATAACTATAGTTGGCAGCGATGGAACCGTTTTGCTTTCGATGGGACAACCGAAGGTCGTGAGACACTTGATTGAAGGCGCTGGAAGGGACATCTCGCAGTCGGTGACTTGGTCAGTGGACAACGATACTTACCGAATCGTATCCGAGCGCGTGGCGCTCGCCGTACCAGGCAGTCATCCCGCTGTCGTGGCGATCTCACTTGACATAACTAACGACCAAGAGTTTATATCGGCATTCAGGCAATTCCTGTGGTTTGGCATTGGTTTGGGTTCGTTAGCTATGGGATTGCTGGGCTGGATGGCCGTGCGCAGAGGACTTTCGCCTTTGCGTAATGTGTCGGCGATGCTGGGAAACGTTTCCACCTCGCAGCTCGACAAGCCAATACCGATGGGGGGCATACCGCGCGACCTGCAAGACCTCATATCCGCCTTCAACAAGATGCTGGCGCGCCTTGATGACTCGTTCAGGCGGCTTTCGGAGTTTTCATCGGATATTGCCCACGAACTGCGCACACCGATTAACAACATGATGCTGCAGACGCAGGTTGCCTTGAGCCGCAAGCGAGATTCTGAGGAATACTATGCAACCCTGCAGTCTGACTTGGAGGAGCTCAGACGTCTGTCGCGAATGATAGAAGACATGCTTTTTCTTGCCAACGCTGACAATTGTCTAGTCGTACCGAAGCTTGAGGTCACGGATCTTCGCGAGGAAGTAGCGAAATTGCTCGATTTCTTCGAAATCGTGGCTAGTGAGCGCCAAGTGAGTCTGGTTCAGAGCGGGGCGGCGCCGACAGTTCTTGCCGATCGACTGATGATCCAACGCGCCTTGTCCAATTTGCTGTCGAACGCTCTACGCTTCACGCCAGAGGGAACGCCAATCGAGGTTGGAATTCAAAAGAGCGAGGGACTGGCTTCGGTCACTGTTGCAAATTCCGGTCCGGAAATTCCTGCGGAACACTTGCCGAAGATTTTTAGACGGCTTTACCGCATCGACGCTTCCCGCCGAGAGGGAGACACATTAAACGTGGGCCTGGGGCTGGCGATCACAAAGTCTATCGTCGAGATCCATGGAGGTACGGTCAGTGCGGAGTCTGCGAAAGGTCGAACGTGCTTCACAATCGCACTTCCATTGAAGCCGGCGATATTGAGCGACTCTGAGAGAAATGACGACTGTCAGGGTCCGTTGGCGGCCTCACTTTCCAGTGTTGGCGCGCTGTCGCAGTGAAGAGGAGGAAGCGCGTCGCACACGAACGATGTTCGGCGATGGGTCGCCAAACGAGATGAAATTCGTCATTCGTTAAAACGCTGATTTGTGAGGTGGTCGCCGAAAAGATGTCCAATCCGAGAACGAGTTTTTTGGCAAAGGTAGTACCGACGAGACCACACTGCAGAGGCCACACTTCAAGACGGCGCTCAACTAATAGCTTAATTGGCTACAGATTTGCTAGCTAGGACATGCCGAATGTGGAATCTTCGGTGAATGTAGCGATGGCTGTATTACCCGCGGCTCACACGGTCATGCTGCTGGGTGCTCGTAAAGCATGTCGCCGATGTGCGACATGAACGCTCATAGCAGACATGGGCCGCGTCATTTTCGAAGAACCTCGAGACACTGCGTGTGGAGGCAGGCAGATTGATTTACAAAATGGCGCCGAGTTTGTTCAGCCTAAACATCGCTCAGGCCGATGAAAGATCCAGCGGCAGCTTGCGCAGCCTCTTACCTGTCAATGCGGCGAGCGCGTTCGCGATTGCCGGTGCTATCGCCGGAACACCGGGTTCGCCCAGACCGGTGGGTGGGTCGTTGCTCGGCACGAAATGCACCGCGACCGGCGGCGCATCGGTGATTCGCGGCGGTGGATAATCTGTGAACTGGGCTTGCTGCACCACTCCATCCTTCAGAGTGATCTCGAACCCGGGTAGCGTCATTGCCAGTCCGAACACCGCGCCACCCTGGATTTGCGCTTCGGCGGCAATTGGGTTCACAACCTGGTTGGCATGAACACCGGCGGTCACCTGGTGCACCTTGGGTCGGCCTGCGTCGATGGACACGTCAACTACATAAGCGACAACCGATCCGAATGACTCGTGAACCGCGAGGCCCCACGCGTGCCCGGCCGGCAGCGGCTTGCCGTAGCCCGAATTGTCGACCGCTAGCTTCAGTGCCGCGATGCGACGAGCGTGCTTCTTCGCATCCAGCCGCGCAAGCCGCCACGCCACCGGGTCCATTCCGGCGGCACGCGCAACTTCATCGACCATCGTTTCCATCACGAAGGCGGTATGTGTGTTACCGACCGACCTCCACCACAGCACCGGCACCGCCACGTCCGGGTGGGTGATGCGCAAGCGCATCGGCAGTGCGTAGCAATTCTCGGCCACGCCTTCGGTCATCGTGCCGTCGATCCCGTCCTTGACCTCGAATGACTCAAATGGCGTTCCCTTGAGGATCGATTGTCCTATGATCACATGATCCCAGGCGACGACTTGGCCTTGTGCGTCAAGTGCCACATCGACGCTGTGCAGGTGGGCCGGTCGATAGTACCCGCCCCTGATGTCGTCTTCACGGCTCCACATCACCTTCAATGGGCCGGCCTGCCCACCCTGACGCTCGCGCCATGCCTTTGCGATGGTGGCACCCTCGCGCAGATAGTCGGACGTCGGCACCGCACGTCGGCCAAAACCGCCGCCGGCGGGAAGCGTGATCAGGCTGACCTGCTCGGGCTTGATGCCCAGTGTCTGCGCAATTGCGCCTTGATCGATGGTTTGGAACTGTGTGCCGGCCCAGACCGTAGCCCCGTCGGTCCTGACCTCGAAAGTCGCGTTCAGCGGCTCCATCGGCGCATGCGCCAAGTATGGGAACTGGTATTCACCGCCCAGATGCTTGGTCGCGCTGGCGGCCGCGCTCACGTCGCCCTTTACAGCGGTGAGTTTTGGATTCTTCGCCGCTTCGCGGTACGACGCGAACAAGGTATCGCTGCTGACCAAGCCACCCACGCCAGCCTTCCACGTGACCTGAAGCAGATCGCGCGCTTGCTTCGCGGGCCAGTAGCCGTCGGCGATGATGGCCACGCCACTGCCGCCAAGGTCGGTGGCAACTTCGAAGATGTCCTGCACGAACTTGACAGCCTTGGCGCGGCTCGCATCAAAGCTTTGCACCTGGCCACCAAAAGTCGGCGCGCGCACGAGCACCGCAACCTTCATGCCAGGCAGGCGCATGTCGATGCCGTAGTTCTTCTTGCCCGTGGCACCGGCAGCAGCATCGATGCGACGCTTGCCTTTGCCGATGATCCTGTAGTCGGCGGGCGCCTTCAAAACCACCTTGTTGGGCACGGGCTGCTTTGCGGCGGCCGCCGCGAGCGAGGCATAGGTGGCCTTGTGCGCGCCGGAGCGCACCAAACCCGAGCCGGTCGTGCAGGCCGACACGGGTACATGCCATTGCTCGGCCGCGGCGGCAACCAGCATCGCGCGAGTCGCGGCGCCAATCTCGCGGTACTGCACCCAGGAATTGGGTACGCCGCTCGAACCGCCGGTCATCTGGATGTCGTAAATTGGGTCCTTGTAGGCTTCGCCGGCCGGCGCAAGGCTCGCGTTCACCTGGCTCCAGTCGACATCCAGTTCTTCGGCCAGCAACATCGGCAGCGCGGTCAGCGCGCCCTGGCCGAAGTCGAGCCGATTGACCCGGATCTCGACCGTATTGTCGGGGTTGATTTTGACGAAGGCACTCGGATCGATGGGCTTCTTGGGGGTCGCCGCGGTCGCTTCGTCGGCGGCCAGAACGGACGGCGCCGTCCATGCAACAGCCAGGCCACCGCCTGCGAGCGCGGTGAGCTTGAGGAACTCGCGACGGTCCAGCTTTCCTGGAGCACGTGAAGTGCGCGCTTGTCCGGCGAGGCGCGTGGCAATAAGTGCAGGGTCCATTTGACGCTCCTCAGGCCAGGGTCTTGGCAGCGCTATGAATCGCGGCCCGAATGCGCTGATACGTGCCGCAGCGGCAGATGTTGCCGGCCATAGCCGCATCGATGTCAGAATCGCTTGGTTTCTTGTTGCCCTCCAGCAGGGCGGTCGCGGTCATAATCTGACCGCTCTGGCAGTATCCGCATTGCGCCACGTCGTGCGCGATCCAAGCGGCCTGCACCGCCTTGCCGACGCGGCCGTTCGAGATTCCCTCGATCGTGGTGATCTTCTGGCCAACGGCGGCCGCGATCGGCGTCACACAGGAGCGAGTCGGCTGGCCATTTATGTGCACCGTACAAGCACCGCACGCGGCAACGCCACACCCGAACTTGGTGCCAGTCATGCCTAATGTGTCGCGTAGTGCCCAGAGGACCGGAGTAGACGGGTCAGCGTCGACCTCCACGGATTTGCCATTGATATTCAGTGTCGTCATGTTTCGCACCATGGTTCAGGGAGTTCGGGTCGATTCGGCAACGCGCCGATTCGTCGCAATCCCTTTATAACAAAATTCGAATTCGATTTGACCGCGTAGCACAAAAGGTCAACGCTTCGTCCTGACAGCGCGACATTCGAACATAGCGCATGGGAGCGGCGTTGCCGGGCCAGGAGTCTTCCGCCGTCGGGTCCGTTGGTGGACGCCCTCGGTTTGCCAAGCTCTTTAAGTTCGTGAGGGCCGACGAGAAAGATTGTAAACGTCCATTCGGACTTTTCGCGCGGCTTTGCCGCTGTCACCAGCGGAATGCCTTGGTTGGTTCCTCTGTCGTTTTTGCGCATCCGAGACGCTGCCGCCCCGAAAGGCTTCAGAACCTAGACTGCCCGCCGATCGATTGGTACGCCGTGAAAAGGCCGATCCCTGCCGACGACAAAAAACAAGGTCAGACAAGGAGGGGTCCGCATCACACGCAATGCTCGAGCGCGATTGGCAACGCGTCGGCAAATTTGACATTTTACTAAGCCTAGTCTTACTATTGCCCTTTTACGCACAAACTTAATATCGGACATGTCAAAACCTGGTCCTGATGCGTTAGGTCTCGCCGCCCGGATTCGCCGAGCCGTCGCACCGCTGTCCCGGAAATTGCGACCAAGCCTGCAGCGCGACGGCATCAGCACCGCCAAATTGAGCTTGATCGGCCACCTAAATCGCCACGGCCCGGTCACACCGACCGAACTCGCCGCCCGCGAAGGGGTGAAGCTGCAGTCGCTGACCCGAATGCTTGCAGATCTTGAAGCCGACGGTTGGGTTGTGCGGGCGCCGCACCCGTCCGACGGCCGGCAGTCGCTGCTAACCCTCACCCGAGTGGGCGCAAAGAGTCTGGCTAACGCTGCTCAATCCTGCGACGCGGTGCTCGCACAGATCATTGCAACCAGGTGCAGCGCCAGTGACCGGGCCGTGCTGCGGCGAGCGTGCACATTGCTCGACGATCTCTGCGATGGAATGAGTGGCACCATCGACGCCGCTCAACAACCAGCTGTTGAAATGTCCGCTGCACGACGGAGGCGATCCTGATGGGCCCTGTTCTTTCGGCGCGCCGCGGAGCGCTCTGGCGGTCTTTAAGGCCGGAGAACCGCTACCACGGACTGCAATTGGTTGTCGTTGTCGTTCTGGCATACGGTGCCTCCATCGCAGTTGACCTGCCGGAACGTGTCTGGGCGCCGATGAGCGCACTCATAGTGATGCGTCCAAGCGCGGACTCAACTATCGATGCCGGCTTGGCCCGGGCTGTTGGCACGATGCTCGGTGCGGTCTTCGGGATGTTGGGTGTGCTTATGCAACACGTTGGCGTCAACGCGCTGGCCGCAACGGTAGCGATCGTGGCCGGGTTAGCATTCATCAGCGTCACGGGCACGACGTTGCGCAGCGCTCCGGTGGCCGCATTGGTGATCCTCACCGCCGGTGCGCTGCCAGGTCACTCTGCATTGCAAGTGGCAATGCTTCGCATCGTCCAGATTGTCATTGGGGTTGGCGTGGCCATGGCTGTCGCTCTGATCAGCTCCAGATACCGGGCTTCGCAGCGACTCGGTTCAGGGTCTGCAAAGCTGTTGCGGCTCGCAGCCAAGCGGGTAGCGCAAGCTGGTGCTCAATCCCTGCCCAATGAAGCGGACGCGGAGCTCGCTGGCGAAGCGGCGCGCCAAGCACTGGGGAGACTGACTGGGCTGGCTCGCAGCGCAGATCGGGTATTGCCATGGTCTCTGAATTCAGGCAAAGCCGGAGACGGTCGGTATCACCGGCGCATTGCGGCCCTGACGAGCCGGGTCTTCCAGGACGTGATCGTGTTCAATCGACTCGTGCTTGTCGAGTCTGGAAAAGCAAGCAACCCCCTTTGGCATGAACCCGCCAACGTCGCTCGTGCGGCACTTCTAGCAGCAGCCAGCACATGCGAGGGCGCTGCCGTAGCCGATTTGAGCAAGCTTCGCCAATTGGCTTATTGCGGCAGTGCGAGATCCAACGATGAGTCCGCAATGGCAACGCCACCATCTTTGTTGGCGGCTCCGTTGCATTTGCTCCTCGAAGACCTCCAGCGCCTTTGTCATTGTGTTCGTAGGAGCCCGGAGAATTCGAGGCGCGACGAGCACCTCTCCGCAAATCAAAACTGATTGCAGATGCTATGGACTTCGGCAGGGTCCTCTTCCTCGCCGCCGTGCCGTCGACCGTCTTCGCTTCGTTGATCGAGGCCTGGTTCCTGATTCGGGCTGAACACTTCGACGGGAAGGCATTGGGCGTGACATTGATTCGCGACCGCTCTCGATTGTCACGCCGTTTTGTCGCCTTGCTTGGGAGCATCGCTTGACGACGATCAACGTGAAATCGCGGCAACCCTTCGCACTACTCCTCATCGGACCGGCGTTTTGCTATTACCGCTTATCTCTTTCGCGGCTCGATCCCAAGGCGTGCACCCCGGTCCTCGGCAAATCCTGCGCGCTTTTGAACGGCCTCCATCCCGGCCTCGATTCGTGCGGCCTCCTGCTGGCCGATGTCGTGGATCGGCGGTGTCGATAACAACGCTGTGTTGTTCGGTTGAGGCTCCGCGGCGTAGTACTCGGCCCCATCCGGCAGTCTTGTTGCATCGCAGTAGCCGTTGGTCTCGAATCGATGTTGATCCAGATCTATACGTTTGTCGACGCCGGCTTTTTAGCGCGCGTTGAAAGGCGTAGTGTGAGCGCTCAGGGTGTGTTTGGGCAGTGATCGATTTAAGCGGTCCGGCCCGTCTGCTGGTTCGCGTGAGGTCCATCGTCGGACCGGGCGCGGTTCATAGTGATCCCAACAGGAGTAGCGGAAAGATGGACCCGTCGTCGATTATCCGCAAGACCGCCGCCGATCTGCGGGTAATACCCAACCTGGGTGATTACGAAGCCGAGCGGCAGCATTTCTCGTGGGAGGCCGTGAGTCGCGAACTATCGAGCCAGCCGCATGGCGGAGTGAATATCGCATGGCAGACAGTGGATCGCCATGCAGCCGGCGGCCTGCGCGACAAGACGGCCTTCCGTTTCCTTGCCGGCGGCGCGCCCGGTCGGGTTATGAGCTACGGCGAACTGTCTGCGCTCGCCAACCGCTTCTGCAACGTGCTGCGCGGGCTCAGCGTCGGCAAGGGTGAGCGGCTTTTCATCCTGGCGGGCCGCATTCCGGAGCTCTACATCACCTTGCTCGGGAGCCTAAAAAACGGCACGGTGGTTTCGCCACTATTCTCGGCTTTCGGTCCAGAGCCTATCGCCACGCGCGTCAACCTCGGGACCGGCACGGTGCTGGTAACAACCGACGCCCTCTTTGATCGCAAGATCGCCAAGTGGCGCGACCGCATGCCGACCCTGCGGCATGTACTGCTGGTGGCCGATGACGGTGGCACAACGGCTGTGCCCGGCACGCTCGATCTTGCAGCGTTAATGGCGAGCGCATTGGATGAATGCGAGATGACGCCGACCACAGCCGAAGATGCGGCGCTGCTGCATTTCACCAGCGGCACCACCGGCACGCCCAAAGGCGCCGTGCACGTGCATGGCGCCGTCGCCACCCACTGGGCCACCGGAAAATATGCGCTCGATCTTCATGCCGACGATATCTACTGGTGCACCGCCGACCCGGGCTGGGTGACAGGCACCTCGTACGGAATCATCGCGCCGCTACTGCACGGCGTGACATCGGTGGTCGACCGCGAAGAGTTCGACGCCGAGCGTTGGTACGGCATCCTCCAGGACGAGAGTGTGAGCGTATGGTACACGGCGCCTACGGCGGTCCGCATGCTGATGAAAGCCGGCGCAGACATCGCGAAGAAGTACGCCTTCCCGCGACTGCGCTTCGTCGCCAGCGTCGGCGAACCGCTGAACCCGGAGGCGGTATGGTGGGGCAAGGAAGTACTGGGCTTGCCGATTCACGACAATTGGTGGCAGACCGAAACCGGCGGCATCATGATCGCCAACACACCGGCCTTCGACATCAAGCCAGGTTCGATGGGCCGGCCGCTGCCGGGCATCGACGCGGCGATCGTGGAACGGCATAAGGACGGCAGCGTAAAGGTGATCGACACGCCCGACAAGGAGGGCGAGTTGGCGCTTAAATGCGGCTGGCCCTCAATGTTCAGAGGATATCTCAACAATGAGGAACGCTACCGCAAGAGTTTTGCCGGCGAGTGGTACCTGACCGGGGACTTGGCGAAGCGCGACGCCGATGGCTACTTCTGGTTCGTCGGCCGCTCCGACGACGTCATCAAGTCCGCCGGACACCTGATCGGCCCGTTCGAGGTCGAGAGCGCTCTGATGGAGCATCCAGCTGTGGCCGACGCCGGCGTGATCGGCAAGCCCGATCCGGTGGTGGGAGAGGTGGTCAAGGCTTTCGTGTCGCTAAAGAAAGGCTTCGAGCCGAGTGAGGCCCTGCGCTTGGAACTGTTGGGGCATGCCCGGAAGCGCCTCGGCGCGGCCGTCGCGCCGAAGGAGATCGCCTTCCTGCCGCGGCTGCCGCTCACCCGCAGCGGCAAGATCATGCGCCGACTGCTGAAGGCGCGCGAACTGGGCTTGCCCGAGGGCGATACATCGACATTGGAGGCGGACGCATGACAACCGTCGACCACCCGGCCCCGCCGCCGCCGAGTGGACCCGTGCCGTACGACGAAGCCTTTGCACTGGTACTGCTCGTAGACATGCTGCGCATCCGCCGCCTTGAGGAAAAGGCGGCGGAACTCTACGGCGCTGGCAAGATACGCGGCTTTCTGCACCTGTATATCGGCGAGGAGGCGGTCGGCGTCGGCGCGCTGCACGCGCTGGCACCAGAGGACAATATCGTCGCCACCTACCGCGAGCACGGCCACGCGCTGGTACGCGGCATGGACATGGGCGTGCTGATGGCCGAGATGTACGGCAAGCAGGAAGGCTGCGCGCGCGGCCGCGGCGGCTCCATGCACCTGTTCGACCGAGCGACAAGGCTGTTCGGCGGCAACGCGATCGTCGGCGGCGGCTTGCCGCTGGCGGTGGGCCTCGCGCTCGCCGAGAAGATGCAGGCGGGCCGGCGCGTCACCGCCTGCTTCTTCGGCGATGGCGCTGTGGCCGAAGGCGCGTTTCACGAATCGATGAATCTTGCCGCCTTATGGAAACTACCGGTGCTGTTCTGCTGCGAAAACAACCTCTATGCCATGGGTACGGCCCTCGAACGCTACGAATCCCAGACCGATCTCTGCAAAAAAGCGGCGTCTTACAACATGCCGGCGGTGGCGGCGGACGGCATGGACATCGTCGCAGTGCACGAGGCGGCGAAGGATGCGGTAGCGCGCGTGCGTGCCGGCGAAGGACCAGTATTCCTGGAACTGCGCACCTATCGCTTCCGCGCACATTCGATGTACGACGCCGAACTTTACCGCCAGAAGGCCGAGCTCGAAGAGTGGAAAACGCGCGGACCGATCCACACCTTTACCGCGCGCTTGCGGGCTGAGGGAAAGTTGACGGAAGAGCAGTTCCTCGCCCTCGATTCCGCGGCGAATGCCGAGGTGGCCAAAGCCGTGGCGTTCGCCGAGGCAGGCACCTGGGAACCGGTCGATGACCTGCTGCGCGACATCCACACCCCCCGGAGTCCAATGTGAGTCGAAAGCTGAGCTACCGCGATGCACTGCGAGAGTCCCTGCGCGAGGTGATTGCGAGCGACCCACGGGTTTTCCTTATGGGCGAGGACGTGGGCCGGTACGGCGGCTCCTACGCGGTGTCCAAAGGACTGCTCGGCGAGTTCGGCCCCGAGCGCATCCGCGACACGCCGCTGTCCGAACTCGGCTTCACGGGCGCTGGCATCGGCGCGGCTTTGGGCGGCATGCGGCCTATCGTCGAGGTGATGACTGTGAACTTCAGCCTGCTGGCGCTCGACCAGATCGTGAACACCGCCGCGCTCTACCGGCACATGTCGGGCGGCCAGTTCTCAGTGCCGCTGGTGATCCGCATGGCCACGGGAGCCGGCCGCCAAGTGGCGGCCCAGCACTCGCATAGTTTTGAGGGCTGGTATGCGGGTATTCCGGGCATCAAGGTGCTGGCCCCCGCCACCATCGAGGATGCGCGCCACATGCTGGCGCCGGCGCTGGCCGATCCGGACCCTGTACTGATTTTCGAACATGCGGGGCTCTACAACATGGAGGGCGAGTTGCCCGATTCATGCGAGGTCGATATCAGCTCCGCCAAGGTCAGGCGTGAGGGCAAGGATGTGGTTATCCTCGCCTACGGTGGCTCGCTGCCGAAGGCGCTGCAGGCTGTCGAGACGCTCGCCACTGACGGCATAGCCGCCGAGGTGATCGACCTTCGGGTGCTGCGGCCGCTGGATGACGCGACGATCATGGCATCGGTCGCCAAGTGCCGCCGAGCGGTGATCGTCGACGAGGGCTGGCGCAGCGTCAGTCTCGCCGCGGAAATAATGTCACGCATCATGGAGCAAGCGTTTTACGAGTTGGATGCCCCGGTGGCGCGAGTGTGCTCCGAGGAGGTGCCAATCCCTTATGCCAAACACATGGAGGAGGCGGCGCTGCCGCAGACCGGCAAGATAGTCGCTGCGGTGAAAGGGCTCTTCGCGTGATTGAATTCAAGTTGCCCTCGCTCGGTGCGGATATGGACGAGGGCACGCTCCTCGAATGGAAGGTGAAGCCCGGCGACGCGGTGAAGAAGGGGCAGATAGTTGCTATCGTCGACACCACCAAGGCGGCGGTGGATGTGGAGAGCTGGCAGGAAGGCACGGTGGCCGAGTTGGTCATCATGCCCGGCAACAAAATCCCCGTCGGCACAGTGCTGGCAACCTTCCTCGAACCGGGGGAGGCGCCTGGCGCCGCGCGGCCCGCATCGACGTCGGCCGCAGCCCCAGCCCCATCTCGCGCACCAGAGACAGTCGGCGCCGGTGCTTCGCGCACGTCGCGCCGTATGGTTTCCCCGGCGGCGCGCGTGCATGCGCAAGAATACGGCATAGACATCGATGCCGTCGTTGGCACCGGCCCGCACGGTGCGGTCAGACTTGAAGATGTCGAGCAAGCCGCACGGAAGAAGGCGACCGCGAAGACCGGCACCGCGCCTGGGGACAAGAGCACCGAGATGCGGAAAACCATCGCCGCTGCGATGGCGCGTTCAAAACGCGAGATACCCCACTACTATGTGGCAGAGGTAATCTCAATGTCGAGGGCGCTGGCGTGGCTCGGGCAGGAGAACGCCAAACGTCCGATTCCCGACCGCCTGCTGCCGGCGGCGCTGCTGCTCAAGGCCGTGGCCGTCGCTCTCAAGCGCTTTCCAGAATTCAACGGCACTTTTCGCGAAGGCGCTTTCTATGCGGCGGCGAAGGTGCACCTTGGCGTCGCAATTTCGCTGCGTCAAGGCGGCCTGATCGCGCCGGCGCTGCTCGATGCCGACACCAAACCGCTGTCACAACTGATGCAGGAATTAAGCGACCTGGTGAAGCGCTGCCGTGCTGGTTCGCTGAGAAGTTCTGAAATGTCCGAAGCTACGATCACAGTGACCAACCTGGGCGACCAGGGCACCGAGGAAGTATTCGGCGTCATTTATCCGCCACAGGTGGCGCTGGTGGGCTTCGGCCGGATCGTGGAGCGGCCCTGGGCCGAGAATGGCGGACTCAAGGTGGTGCCTGCCGTGACTGCCAGCCTGTCGGCCGATCACCGCGTTTCGGACGGCCATCGCGGCTCCCTGTTCATGATCGAGCTGCGCGAACTGCTGCAACAGCCGGAGGAGTTGAACTGATGAATGAAGCCGACGTCCGCGCCGTCGTCTTGGCGACCCTAAAGTCGATCGCACCCGAGGTCGAAGGCGAGGAGCTGCGCCCGAATCGCCCGCTGCGCAATCAGGTGGATCTGGACTCCATGGATTGGCTCAATTTCCTGCTTGGCCTGCATGAAAGGCTCCATGTCGAGATTCCCGAGTCCGATTACGCCCGTCTGATTACTCTTGAGGATGTCGTGGGCTATCTTGGCGCCAAGCTCCGGTAATGCGCTTTGCCGCCGCGTCAGGAAGAAAGGACGAAGGGCTTGCACCGTCGCGAGTCCTCGTCTTTGCCCGTGACGGTGGAACTTCGCGAGCGACTCGAATCGACCTGACGCGCTTGCTCGACCCGCTGGTAAGTGGACGCTGCCGGCGCCCTACCCCGCCCTACCCCGCCCTACCCGATCGATCCAAGCTATATCAATCTCCGGCTCCGGGAAAGTTGCCGTCGATGCCCCCTCGGTTTGCAGCGGTCAGCCAAGCCAGCGAGTCTCTTGCTCCTTGCGGTCTGTAGGCACTCCGGGCCGCGCGGGTTCTCGCACAGCCTGCGGATGGCCACCGATGATTGGCGCGACTGGTGCCCACGTGGCAGGGATGCCGAGCGCGCTCTTTCCGCCCGGTGTATTAAAAAAGGTTTGCGAGAAACCGATCCAACAGGTGCCAAGTCCGACAGCATGTGCGGCGAGCATCAGCTTCTCGACAGCCAATGCGCAGTCTTCGACCATAAATGGAACTTGGGCAATCCCCGAGATCACGATCAGTACAGGCGCGCGATAGAAGATCTGAAAATTCGGATCGCTGAGCGGACCACTCCCTCGAATCAACAATGGCAACTCTGTTTCCGCTGCTGGAGGTGCCATCGGGGCATAGCGATCCCTACGAGCGCTGCGCAATTGACCCAAATCTAATTTCATCGGATTGCTGCCAACTTCGCGAGTATTGCCATTCGCTTTTAACGCAATCATCCGGCTGATACTGTCGTCAGAAATTGACGCTGACCGCGTCCGTCAATCTCAGAAAACCTGGCTTCGGCTGTCCGTGCGCGATTTGTCCCAAACCACCGTGCAAATCTGCACATGCCCCGGAAGACTGTTCGCCTCGCCTTGGTCGCGTCGAATCATGCCTTGCCGTTCACTGCGGATACTTCACCGTACTGGCCGATCGTACTCGGCGTAGACGCGGTGCGTAGCCTACGACTGCTCTGCGCCAAAGCGACGCAGAAAGTTGATCGGCCCCGCCGCTGCGGTGGCCGCTAGTCGAATAATTTGAAATCGATCCTAGCGGCGAATTGTGCCGTCGCTGCCCGGCCACGCGAAGGGAATGCGATCCTTTCTCATTGGCGGGCATCAAGCCCGAGAATGTCGCGTCGCGATTGACCAGCGTCAAACCATCGTTAGCAACACGCACACAAGTCTTATATAAGACAGCTATCTTTCGCCTGAGTTGCGAGCGCGGTATCGACACCGTTATCGGTTATCGAAATCCAGTGCCGGTCGCAAACGAGCCGATCGCGGCGCAGTTGATCGCCGTCAACCGCACACCGTTGAAGTAGCGTTCAAATGCGATTTGCAAACAGCGATCGACTGCGCCAGGGTCGGAGAGGGCGATGCGGTCGATCCGAGGGTGCTCGGTGTCGTGGCCCGCTTCAGCACGGAAGAAACCGTCGCCCGGAATGTCTCTGTTACGCGTGAACAGGCCGCTGGCCTGAAAGGTCGACATGCCCAAGCACATCGCACGCCTTGTTCTGCTGATCGTCGCCTTCGGCGTGGCAGGCCTGGCCGCCAAGGCGTTTTTCACGACCGACTCGTTCTATCGCTTCGGCCACTATCGGGCCGACTCGGTGCCCGAGATCGCAGCGCTGACCCCAGTGTTCCAGACGCCGAGGGCGTGCCGTTCCTGCCACGCGCCGCGGGTGGTGGAATGGTCGGCCAGCAGTCACAAGTCAGTCACCTGCGAGGCTTGTCACGGCGCCGCGCCCGGGCATCCGCAGAGCCTGCAAGCGACAATTCCGACCGACACGGTGCGCCTGTGCACGCAGTGCCACGAGAAGATGCCGGGCCGGCCGCTATCGTCGATCCGCCAGGTCGACTCGAGCGAGCATCACGCAACGGCGACACAGTGCATCGCCTGCCACAACCCCCATGCGCCGAAGATCGAGGCCATGGCACAAAAACCCGCCTTCGATCGCAAAGCGGTGGCGGCGAGCGCCGCAGTATGCGCGGGTTGTCACGGTGAAAACGGCGTGGCGACCAACGAGGCTTGGCCAAATCTCGCCGGACAAAATGCGGCCTATATCGCGCGCTCCCTTGGTTCGTTCAAGATCGGTGCACGCAAGGACGCGACGATGGCACCCATGGCGGAGTCGGTGGCCGACGATGATGTGCCGAAGCTCGCCGCGTATTTCAGCAGCCTTAGCTGCCACGCCCCGGCGGGTAAGCGCGCCGGCAATGCCGCTGCCGGCGGCAAGCTGGCAATACAATGCAGTGTCTGTCACGGCGACAACGGCCGGCCGGTCAATACCTCGTGGCCGAGCCTCGTCGGGCAGAACTCCGCCTACCTGGCAAGCGCGCTCACCGCGTTCAAGGATGGACAGCGGACCGATCCATTCATGTCGCCGGTCGCGCGCGCGCTATCCGACAGCGACATCGCCGATCTTGCGAGCCACTTTGCCGGCTTGGGTTGCGGCGCCACTTCAAATTGAAGGGCCACACAATGAAACGCGATGACAAACCTGCCGTGCCAGCGCGGCGCATCTTCTTGCGAGATATAAGCCGCGGTGCAGCCTGCGCCGGGGCAGCGGCGGGTGCAGCCGGGCTACTCGCCGCGGCGTCGGCGGACTCCGGCAAATCGGGAACTGGCTCCGTCGAGTCGTTTCCGACGCCCGACTACGACTGGAATAAGCACCGCTGGGCCTACGCTGTCGACGCAACCAAGTGCATCGGCTGTCTGCGCTGCGTTGAAGCGTGCAAGCGCGAGAACAACGTCGCGCTCGACGCCCATCACTTTCGCACCTGGGTCGAGCGTTATGTCTATATCGACGGCGAGGAAAAACCGCATGTCGACAGCATGTCTGACCCACTAAACATCGAAGCCTCAGGCTCCGAGAAGCTATACCGGTTCGCCAACCGCTACAAGGACGCCAAGGTCGACAAGGCCTTCTTTGTCCCCAAACTGTGCAACCACTGCACGCATCCGGCGTGTGTACAGGTGTGCCCGACCGGTGCGACCTACAAGACCCGCGACGGCGTGGTGCTGATCGACCACAAGTACTGCATAGGCTGCCAATACTGCGTGCAGGCCTGCCCGTATGGGGCCCGGTTTTTTAACCACGCAAAGGGCGTGACCGACAAGTGCACCTGGTGCTATCACCGCATCACAAAAGGCCTGCTGCCGGCTTGTGTGGAGGTCTGTCCGGTCGAAGCACGGATGTTCGGCGACCTCAATGACAGGGACAGCGTGGTTAGCCGGTTCATCCGTGACAACCGTGTCCAGGTGCTGAAGCCCGAGACCGGCAACGCGCCGAATGTCTACTACATTGGCCTCGACAAGGAGGTGACTTAATGGACGCGCTTCATCATGCCTCTGCATTCAGCGGCTATGTCTATCCGAACGAGACCATTATTCCCTGGTCCGTGCTTATCGTTGTGTACCCCTATCTGACCGGGCTCGTCGCCGGCTCGTTTACGGTGTCGAGCCTGTATCACGTCTTCGGCATGCAGCAATTTAAGCCTGTGGCACGTTTCTCGATGCTGCTTGCCCTGTGCCTGATGGTGTGTGTGCCGATGCCTCTGCTGCTGCATCTCGGACACCCGGAACGCGCGTTCAACGCGATGATCACGCCGCATTTGACCTCGGCTTTCGCGATTTTCGGGTATGCCGCAAGCTTCTACACCATCCTTTTGATGCTGGAAAATTGGTTTGTCTATCGGCCGCAGATCGTGCAGATCGCGACCGAGGGAAAGGGTCCGCTGAAATGGGTCTGCCGCGTCGCATCGCTGGGTTCGAATGACCTGTCGGAATATGCCATGAACTACGACCACAAGTGGATCTACGCGTTAGCGGTGATCGGCATACCTGCGGCGCTCGGCCTACACGGCTACGTCGGCTTCGTCTTCGGTTCGCTGAAGTCGCGCGAATGGTGGAGTTCGGACCTGATGCCGCCCGTGTTCCTGCTATCGGCAGTAATCTCTGGAACCGCGCTGGTAATCCTACTGTACGTACTGACCAGCCTTGCGCGCAAGGTTGCTATCGAAGAACCCTGCGTCAAGGGTCTCGCCTACACATTGTGGGGCTTCTTGATGTTCGCGCTGATTCTCGAGGGTCTCGAAATCGCCAGCATGTTGTACCGCAGCCGCGAGGGCATCGACGTGATCGTAACCTTCCTTACCGGGCCCCTGGTTGTGCCTTTCTTCATCCTGCAGATCGGCCTCGGGTCCGTAGTGCCGCTGCTGACGCTTACCTACGTAATCGTGCGTGGTAGCAAGGGGCGCGCGCTGACCGCGGCGGTCTTTGTGAGCGCTGCTTTGGTCTTATGCGCGGTCCTGTTGATGCGATGGAACGTCGTAATCGGCGGCCAGGAGATCGCGAAGACCGGCAAAGGACTTGTGTCGTACGAGCCGGAGGTATTTGGCCGCGAGGGCCTTATCGCTGCAGGCTCGGTGCTGTTCTTGCCTCTGATCTTAATGTTCGTCGCGACCCGGATCGTCTCACCCTGGGCCGAAGAAACACGAGCTGCCGTGTTGCGCGGGCGCACCCCAGCCTAAGGAATCCAAAACCGCCCGCTTCTTCGCAGTCGGCAACCGACCTGCCGCCTTTCAAACCAAATTGTGTCGGCCTGGAGATCCTATGAGCAAGCCCATCAGCACCATCCGGTCGCCGACCTGCGCGAGGGCTCAGACACGACCCTTGCTCTGGCTGCACCTCTCCGTGGCGTTTGCTGTCACCATCCTCGCATGCCAAACCGTGCGCGCCGAGGACTCCGATCTGTCCGGCAAGGACGTAGTTAGCACCACTTGCTCGAAGTGTCACGCAACCGGCCTAAACGGTGCGCCGAAGATCGGCGACGAAAAGGCTTGGGCGAACCGCGCCGCACAGGGGCTGGAAAGTCTGACACAGCACGCCTTGCTCGGCATCCGCAAGATGCCGCCGCACGGGTCCAACTTCGCACTCTCCGACATCGAGATCCAGCGGGCGATCACGTATATGGTTAACCAGTCCGGCGGGCATTGGACCGAGCCCATCAGCAAGGCCACATTGCCGGCCGAGCGCACCGGCGAACAAATTGTCAACGCGCAATGCCACAAATGCCACGAGACCGGTGTCGGCGGTGCGCCAAAGATCGGCGATCGCGACGCCTGGGCGCCGCGCCTGTCGCATGGACTAGACGCGCTGACCCGATCTGCAATTAACGGTCACGGCGGCATGCCCGCGCGAGGCGGGATGGTCAACCTAACGGACAGCGAGTTGCGACGCGCCATCATCTACATGTTCAGCAAAAACGACGAGGTGGGCAAGTAGCGTTTGTGCGGATCGGATTGAACCAGCCCCGGCCGCGCGCCTCTAGCAGCAGCGTTGATATTGGTTCCAGCGGTGGCGGTCGTCGCTCTGATCAGAACGGATCGATGCGAAGGCCTACTGCGCAGCCCGTAGCTTACGATTTGCAGCACCTTCCCTACCTGGATCAACTGCCTGTAGGGATTTCCGGCGGCGGTGCTTAAGGCGTTTCCGATCAATAACGCAATCGCACAAGCCTTTGCTGGGCTGGATACACACCGGACCGTTTGGCGAAATTTCCGCGTCTCAGTCGGCGGTCGGCTTGTGGCCGCAGGCGCGTATCACCTACACGTCGCTAGGGCAATCCTGATTAAGTTCGCTTCCCCTCTGGCGATTCGGTTGAGATAATTGCACTGAATCGACTGAGGGGTTCTGGATGACGCAAATGTCTCTGGTAGCAGCGGCCGGATTTGCG
>Ga0181521_10001715_pt1 | contig 26890 bp, 19 predicted proteins | sample PEATcosm2014_Bin_32_FD_119764 | JGI IMG/M metagenome (GOLD analysis project Ga0181521, IMG submission 119764) | Peatland microbial communities from MTU Mesocosm Facility, Houghton, MI, USA - PEATcosm2014_Bin02_60_metaG | ecosystem: Environmental > Terrestrial > Soil > Wetlands > Peat | place...
ACCGGAAGCAGTCCCGGCCTCGATACTTTGCCTGTCGTGTTCGCAGACCGCTCCGGCGGGATCCCGCTTCTGCCCTCACTGCGGCAAGAGCCTCGTCGCCGATCTCTGCACGAACTGCCATGAGCCCCTGCTCGCCGGCGCAGGGTTCTGCCCGAGCTGCGGTTCGCCTGCCAAACAGGAGGGCCCCTGATGCCCATCGAGACGATCAAGTGCCAGGAGTGCGGTTCAGCTGGCGTCACTGAGTTCAAGCCTGGCAGCTACGTCTGTGGGCACTGCGAGGCCGTCTTCAAGCACGTTCAGCCGTCAAAGCCAGCCATCGAACTCTGTAGCTGCGGCACGTTTGCCATCGGTCATTGTCACGAGTGCGGTACGCCGGTTTGTAATACCCACAGCGCCCTGTGGCACGATCAACGGCGACTTTGTACTGCAGACTGGCCCGAACGCAGAGCCGTCGGAGCCCCGGATCCAGAAAGGTCGCGAATCGCCCAGAAGCTTGTAGCTGAACGTGAAGACCGGGCACGGCAGGAGCTCCTTTCCCTCCAATCGCGGGCCGACGAACTCGTGAAGTTGCTGACGGCCCGGCGAGCCGCCGGCTCAGAACAACTTAGAGGTTTGAGTCCCACTCCCAAGAGGAAGTTCCCAGCGTGGAAGGTGTACGAATGGGATCATGAGTACCGTCGCGATCATCTGATGCGGAAGGAACGTCAAACCTTCTACCTCGATGCCGATCTTCGCTTGATCAAGATGTACAACGACGGGTGGTTGTCGCTCGCCGACCGGGACGAGCCGCTCTACGACAGTACCCGAGCTGCGGCGACTCCCAATCTCTGGGGGTTCCTCGGCGTGGAGAAAGATTCAAATTTGGCTCCGATTGCATTCTGGCGGGCTGCCGTCAGTACATTAGAGACCTTGGCTGCAAAGCTGGGTGTCTTGCGGTGACTTGCTGGCCTCGTGTTTGACTGACTGGCCGAAGATGGCGCTTTCGTTTCGGTCGGATCGCGCGGCGAGTCCTCCGATCCGATCCGACGATGCTATGACGAGTCGGTTAACTCCCGCTTCAAGCTCAAGTACGCCTGGAACGACTGACCGTGGAGGGGTTGAGGGTCGTTCAGTTCTCGAGCTTGCAACAGCCTCCTGGGACGCATGGCGGACCGGCGAACCGCTCCATAGCGAGCCTCACTAAATGGCGCGGGCCGAGTTCGAAGAGATCCGCTATGTCATCAACAGACGGCCGCCTTGGCGGTCGAAAACTGGTGGCCGGTGTCCCCAGGTAACGGTCGCGATTCTCTGGCTGAATGTGGCTTCAAGGTAGACGCCACATGGGAGCGTCCAGGTAGAGACTACGGACTGGAGACGACGCTCTTCTCTCTGAGAAACGAGACTATGGACTGGGCATGGCCATGGTTAGGGGAGCAGTTTCTAGCCCCCAAGAACTGCTTGACACGTCCCAGCGGACTGAGCTCGAGGCAGTACAGGAGACGGCTTCGATACTCGATTCCGATCACGTAGCAGGCGCTTTCCGATATTGCCGGAGCGAAGGAGCCGAGGCAGTTGTCGAGCCGTGACCCCCAGTCGCTGAGCTCGGTAGCCGTGCGGGGCAGCACGATATGCAGGTCGCCGACGTTTGCTCCGTCTATGGCGCGGAGACGTGGCGGGTAGAGAAACCCAGTTGGTGTGGTTTGGGTTCTGGTTCTCGGTGGACGAAGAGGTCGCGTCGGGATCTGCTCAGCGGGTGGTCGCACGGGCGGCAGGTGGCGAACTATCTGTGCTCGCGGACGCGGCTGTCGTCGCTCTCGATGTGGTCGAGGATCGATCGGTTGGAGTTCTGTGACCAGACACTCAAGCCTTGTCAGCCGACGCGGCAGGCGGCCCTCGAGCTCCGGTCTCACAAACGTCCAAGCGCGGAAGATCTTTCCGAGGTGGGCGAGGCCGTCGGCCACCGAGAGCGCGTCTTTCAGCACAGAATGCGCAACGTCCGCGCCCCATTCACGACATACCGGGATGCCCGCCCGGAGGTCTTCCAGGGAGGGCTCCTCTGGTTCTCGACCTCCAGGGATAGGCAGCCGTGTCGTCCGGAGCAGATCGGCGAGTTGGTCGGGCTCGAGCACGCCGGAGGCCATGCAGGCAACGGCGAGCGGTCCGAGGTCCAGTGGCTGGCCTGTCCTCACGAGACATCGTGCGAGTGCCGCCACGACGGGCTTTGTCGCAGCGCGGCGCCCGAAGGCAAGGGTCGCACCTGCCCGCGCGGTGGCCGCGCCCAGCACCTCCGCGGCCCAGGGTGGGACCTCGCGACGCGCCAGAGTGCCGTGCTCGTAGCTGGCGCCGAGCAGTGGAAAGGCTGAGCCGCCGACTACCTCGATCAGAGTCGCCTCGATGATCTCGCTCGGCGCCCAACAGCCACTGTCCCGGGCATGGTCGATCAGTCGGGCCGTGAACTGGCATTTCGCGTCGCCTATTCCGTGAGGCCCGACGGCATCGCTCAGGAGGGTCTCCACGACGCCTGGCTGGCGGGAGATGTCAACTGCGCGGCGGCCCTCGCCGATCACGAGACCTACCTTCATCCGCCCGGTGTTCCCGGACGCGCTGAAGGTCACGATACTGGTGCCTCCCGTTGAAGCGGGAAGAACCGTCGTCAGGCTCGAGCCGATCTTGCTCCACTCGATTCGTTCAGCCGCTCGCACAGGCACTTGCTCATCTAACTACAGAGCGAACACATGTTCTAGAAGCAGTGCTTCCCCAGGGATGCTCAGACACGAGGCAGGGCACGCAGCGAACGTGTGGGCACGCGCCTGCTCTTGCTTCCAGGGTGCCTTGAAACCCTAGTTGTGATCGCCCCGCGTTCACTGAATGCGTCAGCCACCAGGAGGAAGAGTTCCTGGGATTAGTCCCTAGCCTGTTGTGACCACCACGAGGGAACGGGTTGAGTGATCGGCCAAGCCCGGCCACGACGTGGTGTCTAACGCCTCGTGTCTCGAGTTGCCCACCGGGTGGTGGTGGACGCCCGCAAGAACTCGTTCGCCGACCCGACAAACAACCCTGTGGGGGAGGCGGCAGTGTGACATGGCGGGCATGCGCTCGTACCACGCGAGGCGCGCCAGGTTCCTTCCGCCGAGCGAACTCGAGCTGAACAACGGCACAAACGGCAGGGCTTGTCCATAATCTTGTCCATAAACTCCGGACAACCGGGCCCTACCGGAGGGTACCCAGCGGACAAACCACCTGATCAGAGCGGCCTCGGTGGACTATGGCCTACCAGCTGGACGGATTCCGGCCCATTAGCAGTGAGTCCGATTCGGCCGCTCTCGCACCTCTCCACCAGGGATTTTGCGTTTCAACCAGGGACACGTTCCATGTTCCGTCCATAATTGCCGCGCGCAACCCGTGCCGGAGAGCATACGTGAACGCTCCCAGAGGTTTGGCAGGTGCGGATGAGTGACGCTGGACGGCTACGTCGAGGGAGCAAACCTTATCGACTTTATGTGAGTTTTACGAAGTCTGTTAAACTTCGTTCAGGTTGATAAGGAGGCAGAGTGGATCCTCGGGATAATCCATACACACCCAATGCCGGTGCCCAGCCCCCCGTTCTGGCTGGTCGGGAGGATGAGCTGACCAACTTCGACCTCCTCCTGGCTCGGCTCGAGCGCGGTGCCACAGAGCAGTCGATGATTATCACTGGGCTGCGCGGAGTCGGCAAGACCGTGTTGTTAGGAGCGTTTCGTTCGAAGGCTGAAGCCCGGCGATGGGCTACGGCCGAAGCCGAGATCACGAAGAACTCGGAGTTCGGGGCAAACATAGGCCAGCTCGCGCGTCGCGCCCTGCTCCAGATCGCGCCGCGCGCCCGCTGGGAGGACCGCGCCCGGCGCGCCGCCTCGGTGCTCAAGTCCTTCAGCCTTACGCTGCGTCCCGACGGGTCCCTGAACGCGGCGCTGGACATCGCCGCTGCGGAGGGGCTCGCCGACAGCGGAGACTTCGCCGAGGACCTTACGGACCTGTTCGTCGCTCTCGGAGAGGCAGCGCGGGCGCATGGTACCGGCGTCGTCTTCCTTCTTGACGAGGTGCAGTTCCTTGATGTCGCCCAGTTCGAGGCGTTGATAACTGCGCTTCACAAGACCGTCCAGAGAAGTCTGCCGATCACACTTGTCGCGGCAGGGCTGCCTCAGATCCCTAGGCTGGCTGGAGAGGCCAAGTCGTACGCAGAGCGCCTCTTCAAGCTCCCCGCGATCGGAAAGCTGGACGGTCCGGACGCCATCGCCGCCCTCGTCGCCCCGGCCGAGGCGTTGAGCGTCGCATACACCGACGAAGCCGTGGCGGCGATCGTCAGCTATACCGACGGATATCCCTACTTTCTCCAGGAGTACGGAAAGATCGCGTGGGACGAAGCCGCCGACTCACCCATCACCGAGCAGGACGTTATCGGGTCCCAGCCGCTCGTCGAGGAGAATCTTGACGGCAGCTTCTTTCGCGTAAGAGCTGAGCGCACGACCGAACTGGAGCTTGCCTACCTCCGTGCCATGGCCGAACTCGGGCCCAACCCGCAGACTGCCTCCCATGTCGCCGCGGTCTTGGGAAGGACCTCCGAACAGCTGGCCCCCATCCGGTCGCGGTTGGTCGAGAAGGGACTGCTGTACACGCCCGGTTACGGGCTGGCGGCCTTCACAGTTCCGCAGTTCGACCGGTACATGATCCGCAACCACCCGCTGATCGTGATCCCACCGAAGACGCGAAGACCACGGACGGTCCGATAATTGTGCAGGGTCACCTCCGCAAGAGTGAGTTCACCGACCTAGGTCTCGCGAGCGCGCACACCGAACCCTTGGGCGTGCTCCATCTGATAGGGCCCTACTACGGTCCGATCACCGGCCAGTTCCTGAGTATCGACCCCAAGGTGCGATTGGGCGGGATTTCAGAAGTGAAGGGATGACGTTCTGGCAAGCGTTCCTAGACCTCTTCACTCGGAGGTCCTGGGACCGAATCCTCTTGATACTGGCACTCGTCGGGGGAAGCGCAGCAGCCGTCGTCATAGGCGACCGATATGGAACCTGGGCCGGGGGGGCTGTCGGAATAGTCATTCTTCCGATCGTCATTGCAAGGCTTCCGAGAACTCGCGGCCGTCATAGTGGCCGTTCACGATAGAGGCACTTTCGGGTCGCTCTGCCAAAGCGGCGATTCAGAGTGGCCGAGTTCGGCACCTGCGTTCGCAGTCGCCACACTTACGTTGCGCGCGCAACTTCCATGGCCGAAAATGGCAGGCTGTCTCCAAGCAGAGGAAGGACAGGGCACACGCTGTTGCCCAGCGCCTGGGAGAGCCCAAGGGGCGGAGTCGAAGGAGCGTCGGCCAACTTGAGGAGCCAATCGTTCAAGAACCCCACAGGCTGTCTCTTCCCTGCTAGGGATTGGCGATTGGTAGCCGCACTTCGAAGCAAGACCCTTCGGCGAGAGTGGAAGTGACGACGCCAACCTCGCCGCCGTGGACCTCGACGATTCGCCGGACGATCGCCAGGCCTAGGCCCGATCCCGGCACCTTGCGGTCAGTGGAACCGCGATAGAACCGGTCGAAGATATACGGAAGATCCTCTGCCGCAATCCCCGGCCCCTTGTCGCTCACCGAGAGGACCGCCGTCGCCGAGTCAACGCTCAGCCTCACCTCGATCACGGCGCCTTCTGGGCTCCACTTCGCGGCGTTGCTCACGAGGTTCGCCACAACCCGAGTGAGGTCGTTGCGTACCCCGCGAACAAACACGGGAACGACACTGTCCTTGATGTTGACATGCGGGTCGCGCCGCATGTCTGCGAGGACGTCTGTGACGACATCGTGGAATGCAACGACGTCCGTGTGCCGGGATAGTTCGAGCGTTCCTTCCTGCCGGGCAAGCTCGATCAGATCGCCAACGAGGCGACCCAGCCCGTCTAGCTGCTCGACCACGTCCTCGAGGAGTTGCGTTCTCTCCTCGGAATCGATCTCGATACGGCCGGCCAGAATGTCGACGTTGGTCCGGAGACTCGTCAATGGTGTTCGCAACTCATGCGAGGCATCGGCGATGAGCTGGCGTTGAGCGAGCTGGGAGCTCTGAAGCGCCGCCAGGACCGTGTTGAGGCTGACTGCGAGCCTGCTGAGTTCGTCGCGGCCCTCAACCGGGATCCGCCTTCCGAAGTCTCTGGTTGTGGCGAGGCTCTCCGCTGCGGCGGTCAACCGTCGTACCGGTCTCAGAACAAGCCCCGCAATAGCGGTTCCGAGAAGCAGAGCGAGGACGACTCCGGCGGTTGCTGCAAGCGCGAGAGCGACGGCCAGCCGCTCGACCTCGTCGTCCCGCGCCGGTTGGACGAGTTCGAGAGCAAGGCCCTCGCCGAAGCCAGTCACCAGTTCGCGCACGGGTACCGAACCGACAGTCGTGCTCGTGAAATAGCCGCTGGCCTTGCCGGCCGCGACCGCGCGCACTTTCGCGGTCACGGGAAGTTGAGTTGAGCTGCGTGAGGGAGTGACGACCAGTCCATTGGCCTCGACGACCTGTTCAGCGGATTGGTTAGCGAGCAAGGATGGCGGGCTAAACAAGAGATCGAGCGCCGCGCGCAAGCCGCCGTGCGTGCGCACGCTGTTTAGCGTTTCGGCCTGGCTTGTGAGCGTGCCGTCGACCGTGTCAAGCAGGTCGTGGCGAAATACGAGATATGCACTAGCGGAAACCAAGATGACTGCGACAGAGACAGCGAGTGCGGTAATGAGCGCGACGCGCGAACGCACTTGAAGTCTCGCCGCTCGGTCCCCTCCGCCGAGCCAGCCTCCACGGGTCTCGAGGGGTCCCCCGCGGGGCGAACTCATTCCCGAAGGACGTAGCCGACGCCTCGGACTGTTTGAATAAGTCGGCCCTCGCCTTGTGACTCGATCTTCCTACGCAGGTAGCCGATGTAGACGTCGAGCGAATTCGAGGCCGGACCGAAGTCGTAGTCCCAGACGTTTGCGGAGATCACCTGGCGCGTGAGAACCCGACCAGGGTGCCTCAGGAACAGCTCAAGGAGAAGGAACTCCATGCGAGTGAGCACTATCTCTCGACCCGCCCGACAGACCTCCCTCGATCCGAGATCGAGGGAGAGGTCGCCATAGGACAAGACTTCGCTCGTCTCGGTCAGGCCCGCACGTCGGAGCAGTGCTCGAAGCCTCGCTAAGAGCTCCTCGAGGGCGAATGGCTTGACCAGATAGTCGTCTGCCCCGGCGTCGAGCCCGGCGACGCGGTCGTCGACTCCGTCGCGCGCGGTGAGCATGAGGACGGGTGTCCTGTCCCCCGCCTTGCGCAATCGGCGACAGACCTCAAGTCCGTCGACACCTGGCAGGGACACGTCGAGGACGACGACGTCCGGGGCCCGAGCCGTCAAAGAGTGGATGGCGGTCGTACCGTCCGCGGCCGTCTCCACGTCGTAGCCATTGATCACGAGTGCCCGTCCGACCGCTCGAAGAATTTCCTCTTCGTCGTCGACGACGAGCACTCGTGATCGTTGTTTGCTCATCTCACTTGTCCCGATGACACCATCTTGGCGCCTTAGCGGTGCAGATAGTTGGTTTAAGTTGTCACCTGCTCTCAGGACCCCGTGTAACCGCCTGATGCCAGGCCGATGACGCTGGCGTCGTAGTTGGCCCGGGCAAGCGCGATGTCAGCGGCCAGGAGCTGATGGTTCGCGTTAACGAAGACGTGCGTGTCACCGGGAAAGTCCTGTGGTAGCTGCGCGATCACAACTGTTGAGACGTGCGCGGAGTCGGCTGCAGCTAGGTTGACCTCAGCAACGTACGCGGTGTCATACTTGAGCGCATTTGCGTATCCCGGCTGACCCTGCAACGTGTCGATCTCCGCTAGCAACGCCGCCTCACCCGATTGCAAGGTCGCCGCTTGCGCGGTGACGGTATCGGCTTCTATTACCTCAAACACCTGTGGCGTCAGCACAGCAAAAACCCGGTTTCCCTGGATCATCGACTTCTGGGCCGCCTTGAGCTCAGCCATCGTCGTGTCCGTCTTCACCTGTGCAAGAAGGCTGGTGATGTTCCCGGTAGCCGCCGTGAGTCGAGCGGCAAGCGTGCTTGCGTCGCTCGGGGTAAGTGAGGTTGCCTTTGTCACGTCAGTGGAAAGAACCTGAAGCTGGTTCACGCGGTACGTGAGCTGTTGCTCCAGTTCCTGCTGGAACTGTGTGAACTTCGAGGATGGAGCGGATGCCGACGCTCCAGCCGACATGGCGAACAGAAAGCTGCCTGAAGCGATCACTGCCCCGGCAACAACAAGCCGGAGTGGGTGGCTGATTCTCATGATTCTCCTCCTACGGTTCATGTGACTGGACTAGTGACGATGCCGAAGGACGGCCCGCCACCAAGCATGTAACCAGGGGGAGATGAAAATCACATGAGATTTGGCGAAAATTATGCCAACATCAGCCTTCTGCGCGGTTGGGGCTGTCGCGTGACCACTGCCACTCTGCGCAAGGCGACATGTTGTCGTCAGTGCGCTTGTTTCTGATCACTGCGCAGCCGTGGTAGCGCCTGACACGGTCGTCAGGTAAACATGAATGGACTGGTCGGCAAGGCGGGTCGCAGTAGCGGCCCACTTTGACGCCACTAACGCTTCTCACGAGGCTCATCGTCGATCAGCTGGAGGCTCTTGCGGTGGAACGCGTCGCCGACTTGTTGGGATAGGTGGCAGGTCAGTTCCCGATCTACTGGGCTTCGTTTCCGGCACCGGTCGAGGAGGTGTCCGCGCAGGCGTTCACGGTCGACCATTGCATCCAGGATGGGAGGAGTGGCGGCGTGAGGCAACGCGACCCGGATCCACGAAGCGGTGAAGGCTCAACCGGCCACCGCTGACGCTTCATGTTCGGACAGCGCGCCAGGCGGTGGCGCGGGTCGAGAATTCGCAGAGGCGTTCTCCTCGATGCTCGTGTCCAATGCCCGAATCTTCAGCTGCCCTGCCTCAAGAACTGATTGTGCGGAGTCGATATAACCAGGGGCGCAGGAATAGGCCCAACGGCTTGGCGACAGGAAAGCACCGCTAAATGGATCTGGTCAGACCGCTCCGGCACTCGGAACCCCGCGCTCACCCCACCGGGCAGCCCCTTTCTTCGGGTCTCCACCGCCCGCCCCCCCGTGGCGCCGGTGGCCTTGCCGATCAGACGCTTTCTCACCTGACCAACCGCCTGCGATTCAGGAGCAGCGGGTGGAAGCTGTTTGTCGTCTTGGTACTGGTGTTGGGCGTGGCGATGTCAGCCGCCAGTGCCTCGGCGTGGTATGCCTACGTGAGCTCGCAACGCCGCCAGGCGGCGGCGTCTTCGCTGGGAAGCGTGAAGTCGATCCTGGCGTCGTCGTTGGAGCGTGACAGCGACCTGTTGGCCACCGTGAATGCCCTGGTGGCCACCCATCCTCAGCTCACCAACGGGTCGTTGGCGGCCATCTTGTCCAGGCTCGACCTCTCCCAGCACTACCCGGGGAGCATCGCCTTCGCCTACGTCGAGAGTGTGAGCCGCGCCGGGTTGCCCGAATTTGAAGCGGTGACCCAGCGGGACCCTCCTCTGGGCGTGGCCAGCTCGGCGCGGATCGTCAGGTCGTACAACGGGGCGCCGGATTATTGCCTGACCCGCCTGGCCGCTTTCGAGGTACTGCCCGGTCAGCAGTTCCTCAAGAACTTGTTGGTGTCTTGGGCCACCCCTTACCTCTCGGCGCGTTTGAACTACTGCGCCTCGACGTTCGAGAACATGCTCGACTCCTTGGCAGCGACCGGGAGGTCGTCGGTGGTGCCGGCCACCGCCCTGCTGGGCAGGCTCCCGCGCGGCATGCCGGCCCTCCCCCAGGTTCTCCTCGCCTTCGTCGCCCGTTTCCCCGTCTTCATCGAGTTCAGCCCGGTTTACGCCGAGCCTCAGGTACCCGCCACAACCCCAAGCCGCGCCAAGGCGCTGACCGGTTGGGCGATGGGCATCTTCGCCGCCGACGAGATCCTCGACCCCGCGTTGGCCAACGAGAAAGGCGTGTCTGTGGCGCTGGCCTATGCTTCGCCGGGAGCCAAGCCGACGGTACTGGCGCGTGCCGGGCAGCCCCAACCGGGGGTCGCCGGCAAGACCTTCACCTTCTCCGCCGACCCGGGATGGGTCCTCGACGTGGCAGTGGATCCCCGGGTCAGCGGGCCTTCTCCAGGCACCCAGGGGCTGGCGGTGTTGTTGGGCGCCTTGTTGCTCACGATCTTGTTGACCAGCTTGTTGCACCTGCTCATAGCCTCGCGCCGTTCAGCTTTGGAGCTGGTCGAGGAGCGCACCGCCGAGTTGCGCCACCAGGCCCTCCACGACTCGCTCACGGGGCTACCCAATCGCCTCTCGGTCGACCAGAGGGTGTACCAGTTCTTGGGCCGGGCCGGCAGTGAACGCCGGTCCATCGCCGTGTTCTTCATCGACCTCGACGACTTCAAGAGGGTGAACGACACCTTGGGCCACGGCACCGGCGACGAACTGCTGCGGGCCGTGGCGGCCCGGCTCTCAGCAACGGTGCGGGACTCCGACACCGTGGGACGGCTCGGCGGCGATGAGTTCGTGGTGCTGTCAGAGGGCCCGTTCTCAGAGGAAGGGCTCAACCTCGTGGCTGAGAGGCTCCTGACTGTCCTGCGGGAGCCCTTCAGGCTGGGGCACACCACTATGAGCCATTTGTCGATATCGGCCAGCATCGGCATCGCCTCCGGGCTACGCGACTACCCCGAAGAGCTGTTACGAGACGCAGATACCGCAATGTACAGGGCCAAAGAGATGGGTAAGAACTGCCATGTGATCTTCGCCCAGGAGATGCACGAGGTCGTCAAGAGGCAGATGGCGCTGGAGAGAGATCTGGCCGATGCCTTCGCCAACAGGGAATTCTTCATCGTCTACCAGCCGATCCTCAGCCTGGAGACGGGCTTGCCCAGAGACGTCGAGGCTCTTCTGCGTTGGCGCCACCCCAGCCGGGGGGTGGTCGGCCCTGTCGAGTTCATCCCCGTGCTGGAGACCTCCGACCTGATGATCGACGTCGGGCGCTTTGTCTTGATGGAAGCGTGCCGCCAGGTCAAGACCTGGCACGACCTGGGGTATCGGGTGGGCATATCGGTGAACGTGGCCGCCCGCCAGCTCCGCCACGACGTGCTCATCGACCACGTCCGCGAGGCCTTGGGAGCCGCCTCTCTGGACGCGAGTTACCTGACCCTCGAGGTCACCGAGTCGATGTTGATGATCGACTCCGAGACGACCGCACAGCGCTTGACGGCCCTGTCCGACCTCGGAGTGCGCATCGCCATCGACGACTTCGGGACCGGATACTCCTCGATCTCCTACCTGCGGGAGTTTCCTGCGGACATATTGAAGATCGACCAGTCCTTCGTCGCCCACCTGGACACCTCGGCTGGCACAAGCTTCCTCGATGCCCTGATCCAGCTGGGCAAGTCGCTCGGCCTCTTGACCATCGCAGAAGGGATTGAGCAGATGTCACAGCTGAAGCACCTCAAGCAGGCAGGCTGTGACTGGGGTCAGGGCTACTTGTTCTCCAAGCCACTGCTACCAGAGAAGCTCGAACAGATCTTCAGTTGGTGTCTGCCAACTGAAGGGATGATCCCCAATGCCGACTCTTGTCTATCAAGCTGAGCTGAGACACCTCAAGGATCCCGCCGACCCACAGGACGAGTGAGAACGAGATACGAGAAGACGGCGAGGGCAATCTCGTGGCGGGTCTGCCAACGACGACAGTCGAGCATCTCGAGCTGGAGCGCGCCAAACAAGCCCTCAGCCATGGAGTTGTCGTCGGCGTTGCCGATCGTGCCCATCGGCCCGAGCAGGCCGGCGCTGCGTACCTCGAGAGGCCGGTTGTTGCCAGCACCGTGATCGGAGAAGCGGTGGCTGCTTGCGGAGGAGCGCCCTCTCCGATACCCTATGGGGTATGTGTCGAGCAGTTACCTGTCGGAAGTGCGGCCGACCAACCTGGAAGGGATGCGGTGACCACGTTGAACAGGTGCTCCACAGCGTGCCGGTCGCTGAGCGGTGCCGCTGCAGCTCTGAGAAGACAACGAGACGAGCGGCCACAAAGCGCAAGTCCTGGCTCTCTCGTCGAGCGACGTTCAGTCAACAGCGAGCAGCAGCGGCCGCCGCGTCTGCTGGTGATCTCAAGAACGGGAGGTGATGATGATGGCTGAGACCCCGGCAACGACTCAGCTGGCAAAGACCATTGTGATCGTCGGGGGCGTCGCTGGAGGAATGTCGGCGGCCACTCGTCTTCGCCGTCTTGACGCCGATGCCAACATCATCGTCCTCGAACGCTCCGGTCACGTCTCGTCCGCCAACTGTGGTCTGCCGTACTTCGTCGGCGGGCTGATCGAGGAGGAGGAGGACCTCACGCTCCAGACTCCGGAGCAGGCCTTCGACAGGTTCCGGCTCGATGTCAGGGTCCATGACGAGGTCGTCGCCATCGACCGTGCAGGACACACCGTCACGACCCTGTCGACGCTCACGGGCGAGGAAGGTGTCGTTTCCTACGACAAACTCGTGCTCAGCATGGGCGCTGCACCTGTGCGTCCGCCCATCCCCGGGTACGACCGGGTCCGCACGCTGCGGACCGTCGAGGATGCAGCACGACTCGCCTCCGACGTCGGAATCGCACCGGCGACGGCCGTCGTGATCGGGGCCGGGTTCATCGGACTCGAGATGGCCGAGAACCTCGTACGTCAAGGGATAGACGTCACGATCGTCGAGGCCACCCCGCAGGTGCTCCCTCCGCTCGACGCGGAGCTTGCGATTCTCGTGTGCGACGAGCTCGTCGCTCACGGCGTCCATGTCGAGACCGGAGCGACCGTTTCATCCATGGACAAAACTACGGTGACCCTTGCCGATGGACGGATCCTCGCCGCTGATCTCGTCGTCGGTGCCATCGGCGTCCGGCCCGATGTGCGGCTCGCCGAGCTTGCGGGCCTGGAGCTGGGACCGAATGGCGGCATTGCGGTCAACGAAGCGAACCAGACGACCGACCCGGATATCTACGCAGTTGGCGATGCTGTCGAGAAGCCCGACGCCGTCTCGCATGCGACCTCTCTCATTGCGTTGGCGAACGTGGCCAATCGCCAGGGCCGTCGTGTCGCGGACCACATCGCCGGACGACCGTCGCACGCCGTCGCATCGCTCGGGACTGCCATCGTGAAGGTCTTCGATGTCGTCGCCGCAACCGTCGGATGGAATGAACGGCGCCTGCGAGCAGCGGGCCGACCGTTCAGAGCAATCCACTCGCACCCCTTCGACCATGCGACTTATTACCCCGGCGCAACCCGTATGGCTGCCAAGCTCATCTTCGACCCGGAAGGGGGAACGATCCTTGGTGCCCAGATTGTTGGCCGGAACGGTGTGGACAAGAGGATCGACGTGATCGCGACTGCGATGTCGGCCGCCATGACTGCCGATCGCCTCGCAGACCTCGAGCTCGCGTACGCACCACCGTTTTCCTCGGCCAAGGACCCTGTCAACCTTCTCGGCTACATGGCGGAGAACGTTCTGAGCGGCGACTGCGACGTCGTGTACCCACACGAGATCGACTCGCTCGTCGAGCAGGGATGGATGCTTCTCGACGTGCGTACCCGAGAAGAACATGCGGCCGGCGCGATCACAGGATCGGTCAACGTGCCGATCGACTCGCTCCGGGATCACCTCGGCGCGCTCGGGGAGAGGCCCCTAATCGTCTATTGCGAGGTGGGTCAACGAGGGCACACAGCGACAGCCCTATTGCATGAGCTCGGGATCAACGCACGCAATCTCGACGGCGGCTACCAGACATGGTCAGCATCCCTCCGAGCTCAGACGCCGCCGACGGTTGCCTCGCCGACATCGTGAGGAGTCGCCGAGCCCAGACAGCGGGGCTTGCGGCCTAACCCGAACCACGCGTGCCACTCGACTCACTGTCGCCTCGTCGGGCAGCGCCGCGCACGGGGCCCGAAATGGTGGAGCTGGCTCACTGCCGGTGTGGCTGTCAAGGCGAAAAGGGGCCCCTGTCTCAACTCGCCGATCGTGTCCGAGTCCCGTCGCGGAAACGGCAGAACGCTGACAGATCCGGCCGAGCGGTCGGTTGCGGTCTCGGTGTCTGCCTTGGCAAGCACGAGATCGGGTTAGGCGACGGAGGCTGCCTTGAAGACAGGGGCGAGCGCGCAACACCAGCTGGTCGACTAACGACTCTTTTCGAGCCATTCGTACAGGAGCGCACGACATTGGAGGCAGACGAGGTCGCGAAGCAGCTCCCGCGCGCCCAGAGCCGTCGCCGGGTAGCAGGCTCCGACACTGTGCTCCGGAACGAGTAGCTCCCCAGGCAGTTCCGCGACAACTCCGTAGACGCGCTGACTCGACGATGCGCTGTCGACATCCCAGCCGGTGCGGTTCAGCTCTTCCTGGGACACGAAGAGATCACCGTCAGCCAATTTGAATTCCCGCCGGACGATCGCCTGGGCTGTCTCCCCGATCTTGCACGGATCCTCGAGCCTGCCGCCGGCAAAGTCGAGGGTCGCCCTACCCACACCTGGGCGGTAGGAGCGTGCCGGCAGGACCAGCCGACCGTTCTGGATGGTGATCACCAAGAGCGAGTCGGGCTTCTCCACTCGCCAGTACTCGCGTTCGTGTCCCGTTGCGTCGCACAGCCGCTCGCCGATCATCGACAACCAGGGCGACCGGACCTCGACCATTCGTGACAAGAGCTGCCAGCGCTCGCCATCTGGCGTGGCAGTCATGACGGCTTGGGTGAGTAGAAGGACATGACAGGAGGGTACCGATGATGGCGGTGTCCACGCCTGCCTGACGGTGCGTCTCGGTCGCCGCGGTGGTTTGTGGCTGAAGTTGGTTACAGCAGCGCCCTGCGGGGCGGTCAGCCGGAGTCCGCACACTCCAGCGCCACCTCACCGGGGAGGTCAGCCGGCGGGACTCATCAGGTACGCCTCGGGCGCGGGGCGGGCAACCCGCGCGAACCAAAGCGGGCGACGCAGGTCGCCCGGGCCCGGAGCAGGGCGGCAGAGGCTCTTCCACCTCAAGTACACCTGGTGCGCCAGCGCTGTGTCGACGAAGACGTCGCCATAGCGGTCGTCCCCGCCAGCTTTCTCGACCTTGACCACCTGGTGCCAGCACTGCATGCCCGAGACCGGATCCGGGTGGACTGGGAAGGTCAGGTTCTGGTGGACTCCCGTGTCGGACCACCAGATCCTCTGGGAGTCGGGGTCCGAGCTGGTCCACGGCTGGGTCGCCTCTTTCACCCGGAGCATCCACTTGCCGGGCTCCGGCTCCTCGACGCTCACGACCGAGCTGCCCCAACGTTCGATCGCTTCGTCTCTGTCCCGGCGCCAGCGGCCCAGATGGTGCGAGCAGGCGACCACTCCTGGTTTGAGCCCCTCGGTGAGCCAGAGCGAGATGACAAACCACCCGATCTCCGTGTGCACCTTGACGAGGTCACCGGTCCTCACCTGCAACCTCGAAGCGTCGGTGCTCGACATGAGGAGCGGGTTCTTGTGGGAGATCTCGAAAAGCCACTTGGCGTTGTTGTTGCGCGTGTGGATGAGCGTGGGCAACCGGTAGGTGGGCACCAGCACCAGGACGTCACCGCGAGCGTGCGTCGGCCACTCGACCAGCGGCATGCCATCCCCGCTCGGGCCAGCCGTCTCCCCGCCGGCGACGGCCAGAGCCGCCGGGCCGACGTGGCTCCGGATGTACTCGGGCAGAGCAAACTCCGGCCATTTCCAGTCGCGCATCGTGGTCGAGTAGAGCTCCAGTTTGCGGGAAGGGGTCTCGTATCCGACCACGGAACGGCCACCAACGAGCACGCCCACGGCTCGGCCGTCCTTGCTGAGCAGGTCGCCCTCCTGCGTGGTGGTGTCAGCGCCGCTCAGCGGGGCTTCGTTGACCGAGTACACGTCCCGGGCGACCTCGAAGGCACCGTACTTGCGCATGTACTGGAGCGGAGTCAGCCCCTCTCGGGCTGCAGCGGCGGGAAGGCCCGGGACCGAATGGTCGAAAATGTGCCCGTAGTACTCGTCCACGCTCACCGGCGTGCCGGGCTCGGTCTGCGATTCGAACCACTGGCGGATGCCCATCGAGCCGTCGGGGTCGATGTGCCAGGAAAGGCTTGTCCAGAACTCGTCCTCTTCCCAGACCTCTCCCGGGTTGGCTTCGTAGGTGTAGTGGACCCTCTCACCGTGCTCGAGTTCCCGAAACACCCTCACCACGGGCTGGCGGAACCCGATCCAGCTGCCGGCTTGGGTCTCCTGGCTCTGGACGTCGTGCCGTTCACAGGCCAGTCCCATCGGCAGCACGTAGTCGGCGAAAGCGGCAGTCTCGCTCCAGACCGGGGTGAGAGCGGCGTGCAGGCCGACTAGCCGCTCGTCGCGAAGCACCTCCATCCACGAGAAGCCATCGGGGTAAGTCCAGACAGGATTGAACACTCGGGTGAAGTACACGTCCAGCCGGCCGCGCCCCTCCTTCAGGAAGTGAGGCAGGAGCTGTGACATCTCGTGGTGGCTGAGCGGCCACTCGGGCGGGTAGAGCAGCTCATTCCAACGCTCTTGCGCAGGGGGCACCCGGAACGGCTCGGGCACGAACTTGTCCCAGCTGTTGGGGGAGAGACCGCCGCGGGTGCCCATCGAACCGGTGAGGGCCTGCAGCAGCACGAGGGCACGCGCTGATTGCCAGCCTCCCAGGTTGCCCGCGGCAGAAGCGCGCCACACGTGCGATGCGAACCGGCTCCCGGCGTCCGCGACGTCTTGTGCCGCCTGGGCGATCGCCTCGGCCGGGACGCCGCTTTCCCGCTCGGCGAACTCGGGGGTATAGGGGGCGTAGTGAGTTCTCAGGGCGGTGACGAACTCCTCGAAGGTCTTCCCGCGCGCGACGAAACCGTCAGCCTCGTAGTCCTCCCAATTGACCCACTGGCGCATGAACCGGGCGTCGAACCGGCCAGAGTCAAGGATCACCTTGGCCATGGCCAAGAGCACTGCGGTCTCGGTGCCGGGATGCGGGGCAAGCCATGAGTCGGCGCACGAGGCCGTGTTCGAGAGCCGGGGGTCGACCACGATGAGCTTGGCACCGGCCATCTTGGCTTCGATGATCCGTTGCGCGTGCGGGTTGAAATAGTGGCCGGACTCTAGGTGGGCGGAGATGAGCAGGATGCAGCGGGCGTTCGCGTAGTCAGGTGAGGGCCGGTCTGCGCCCTGCCAGAGGAAGTACCCCAAGCGGGCTGCGGCCGAGCAGATGTTGACGTGGGAGTTGTGCCCATCTACCCCCCAGCCCTGCAGCACGCGCTCCATGTAGCCGTCGTGCCCAGGGCGCCCCACGTGGTACATGACCTCCTCGCCCCGCCCCTCCCGGATTGCCCTTCGGATCCGCGCGCCGAATGTCTCGAGCACTTCGTCCCAGGTCGTGCGCTCCCACTGGTTGGAGCCGCGCGGGCCCTTGCGCTTCATCGGGTAGAGCACGCGGTCTGCGGACTGGAGCTGGTTCATTATCGCCAGGCCCTTGGCACAGAGGCGTCCGCGACTTGCAGGGTGCACGGGATTGCCCTCGATCTTGGCGATCTCACCCGTCTCCTTGTCGACGTAGGCGAGCAGCCCGCATGCCGCTTCGCAGTTGAAGCAGATCGTCGGGATGAGCCGGTAGTGGCGCTCAGCCTTCTCGGGCCAGGCTTGAGGGTCGTGCTCGACCCAGTCGGACCAGCTCTCTACGGGCGGATAGGAACGGAGCTGGTTCCTCGGCGGCTGGGGCTCGTCTTCCACTTGGGCCTCGCTTTCAGCTGTTGGCCACATCCTGGCCCGCCATGACGAAACACCACTCGAACGCCAGCAGGCCCGCGAGCGCGCCGACCCCTGCGATCCCAACGACAAGTGGCGAGTTGCGACCGGCGGCGAGCAGCACAGCCGGCAGGAGCCAACCGGCCCCGATCGCGCCGATCCAGAAGGTGTCCCTCAGCGATCCGCGCGTGACGACCCTGACAGCCCGCCGGGCACTGTCGGTGGCGTGAGGCATGGCCAGCTCGCCGAGCACTATCAACCCGTGGGCGAGGAGCCCGACAGCCAGTCCCACCACCGCGGCATGGCGCAGCCTCGGGGTGACTCCGAGCGAGCCGGGGAGGAGGGTCAGGACGGCGCTACTTGCCAGAACCCACTGGGCCACCAGGTGCGGCGGCAGGAAGCGCGTCTGCCAAAGGTCGCGCCCCTTGCACTGGCCGAAGAGGAACGCCGTATAGACAGCCGCCAGCAGGCCCGCCGACGCTGTGGGCCAGAACAGCGCTGAGGCCACGTTGCCGGCGCCGGCCCACGAGGACAAGAAGAAGCACGTGCAGAGAACGCCGTAGGCCAAGAGGAGGAACGCGCCGCGGGCGACCCAGGAGCGCGGCTGGGGGCGCATGAGTACCTGGAAGAAGCGCTCCGGGCGGGAGAGATCGGAGACCAGGAGGGCCGCAGTGAGCCCCATGAAGACGACCCCGGTCAGCCCGAGCACTGTTTCCAACCTTGGCCCGATCGCCAGCCCCTCTGCGGCGCGTGCCAGCGCCGGGAGGGCCAGGACGCCAGCCGAGACCGACTTGGTCCAGAAGTAGGCCGGTACCTGCCAGCCCCACGGCCGCAGGTGCTCCACGTCGTAGGACACGATCGCCGGCCCAGACGAGCGGCCAGGCTCGGCCTGCAGGGCTGCCCGGTGTGCCTTGGTGTTGACCGTGGCGAACAGATAGGTGCCGACGTTGCGCGCCTGGCCCGGGACGATCACCGCCGCCTCCGCCCCGACGTAGAAGAGCTTGGGCCGTGTCTGCTTCTCGGGCCTGCGCACCCTGACTGGTTCCCGGTCGATGAGCCGCGAGATCTCGCTCGTCGGGTCGTCTATGTCGCCGGCGACGATCGCCTGTTCGGGGCAGGCCACCACGCACGCTGGCTCCATGCCCGCATCGACCCGGTGAGCGCAGAAATGGCACTTGGCCGCCGTCCCGCGTTCGGGGTCCACGTAGATGGCGTCGTAGGGGCAGGCCTGCAGGCACGCCTTGCAGCCGATGCAGCGCGAGGGATCGAAGTCAACGATCCCGTTGCTGCGCTTGAACATCGCAGCCACGGGGCAGACGGCGACGCAGGGCGGGTTGTCGCAGTGGTTGCATCGAGTCACCTGGAAGTAGCGGCGCGTGTCGGGGAACTGCCCCTTGTCGACGCATCGGACCCAGGTCCGGAAAACACCCAGAGGTACCTGGTTCTCGGCTTTGCAGGCCACGGAGCAGGCGTGGCAACCGATGCACTTGCGGTTGTCGATCACGAATCCGTAGCGCACCGACTCCTACCTCTTCCCCGGGCGGTTCCTTCCAGTCATCCTGTCAGCTCTTCCCCGCGGCTGCCGCCACCGCCGTTTCCCGGCGAAGCAAGCCTGCGACCCGGGCCACGGCCGCGCTACCGTCGATGATGCAGTTGCGAATGGGCTTCACCCCTGCGGCACAGCCCGCGACAAGGATGCCCTCCCTCGTCGAGTCGTGCGGGTATCTGAACCACTCGCGGCTGGCGAAGAAGCCGTCCGGCGCCCGCCCGATCTGGAGCACGCCGGCAAGCTTGTCCACGTCGAGGCACGGCCGCATGCCAGTCGAGAGCGAGACCAGGTCAAAGCGATCCGAGAAGATCTTCTGGATGAGGGTGTTCTCGGCGCGGACAACTATGTCGCCGCCGGGTAGTTCCTTGCACCCCGACACGCGACCGCGGACGTAGCGGATCCCCCGCTCCTGGGCCAGCGAGTACATCTCTTCAAAGCCGCGGTCGTAGGTACGCACGTCCATGTAGAAACAGGTGACTTCAGCCTCCGGGTTGCGATCGAGCACGGTCAGGGCCTGCTTGGTGCTGTAGGAGCAGCAGATGCGTGAGCAGAACGGCGCCCCGATCCGCCGGTTGCGCGAGCCGACACAGAAGACGATCGCCATCCGGTCGACCGTCTTGCCGTCAGAAGGGCGCCTGATCTCTCCGTGAGTAGGGCCGCGCGGGTTGAGCAGCCACTCGAGCTCAGGTCCCGTCACGACGTTCGGGTAGCGGCTGTAGCCGTACTCCTCGAGGTCCGAAGGATCGAACGGCTCGAACCCGGTGGCGATGACGACGGCGCTCACCGACTCGCTGGTCTGGTCGCTCAAGATGGCCCGGAAATTGGGGAACTCACCTTCGAGGCTGGCGAGGGTCGTTTCCATGCGTACGTCCACACAGGGATGAGCCCTCATCTCGTCCTCGATCTGAGAGGTGAACTCGAGGCCGTCGTTGAAACCGTCGTCATCGAAGAAGGGGAACGTGCGCGACAGCCGACGCACGCGGCCGCCAAGCTTCGACGTCTTCTCGAGGAGGATCGAGGCGTGCCCCAGTTCGCCGAGGGCCGTTGCCACGTGCATACCGGTGACGCCACCGCCGAGAACCAACACGGGGCCGTTCATCTCGCACCGGTTCCCAAGCTCACGCGGGCCACCGTTGCTGCTGGCTCCGCGTCGTCACGCAGGTACGCCGGCCGAGATGACTGGGGGATGCCTATCTGTTCCAGCAGCGGCTCCACCGGCACGGTGTGGCCCTGCAGCCCCACGACGTCGTACGGGTCCCAGCCGAGAAGCAGGCCTGCCAGCTCCGCGTAGTTGAGCACAGGGATCTGGAAGCTGGCGCCCGTCGTCTCGTTGACGGCCCACTGCTCGCGATCGAGGACAAGGCTGCAACCTGGGCAGTTGGTGATGATCAGGTCGGGGTCGAAAGGAGCCATGCTCTCGAACTTCTTGCGGGCACAGGCCACCGTGAAGCTGCGGTTCGGTCGGATCATGCACTGGCGGAACCCCATGCCGCAGCAATGCCTGCGTTCGGGGTAGTCGACCTCGTCCCCGCCCCACTCGCGGATCATCGCGGCCAAGACGTCGCAGTACTCGGTCCCGCCCACCGACTTGCCAGGGAAGATCTTGTTGTAGTGGCAGCCAACGTGGTCCACCACCTTCAGCGGCCGGCCCGTGGCCCCGTCGACGAGCCGGTATTTCATGAGCCCTGCGAGCTGGGCCCGGTACCGGTAGAAGATGTCGCTGCAGTGCACGATGTGGCTCGGCAGGATCAGCCGCCGCCCGCAGGCGTCGAAGAGGGCCTTGTCCACCTTCTCGGCCAGGCCTGGTTCCTTGTGGAGCAGCTCCAGGATCTCGTTGTGCATGGCGAACGACGTGACGCACACGGTCGTGATGTTCTCAAAACCTGCCTCGGCGCATACTGACCACAGTCTGGCAACTACCAGCAAGGAGCTTTCGACCGTGAAGACGTTGCCGTGGGTGACTATGCCTGAACAGCAAGTGTTCAGCGACGCCGGCCCGGTCCCGCCCATGGCCCAGCGCCGTCCGAGGAGGTCGTACACGCGTGCCACAAGGGGCTCGACGGCGGGGGCGAACGTTCCCATGACGCAGCTCGAGGTCAAGTAGAAGCCGTCGTCGGGGATGGGCTTGACATGGCGGCGGGTGATCACGGTCGCCTCACGCGGTTGTGGTGCCAGGCGGTTGGTGGTCCTGGCCGTGTTCATCGTGCTCATGGTGTTCAAGGCGTCATCCTTCGGTTCTGACCTTGTCGTAGTACTGGTCGAGGTCGAGCCCGAGCGAGGCGGCGTCTGTTGCGGCGTGCTCCTCGATCTTGTCCCAGAGGAAAAGGGCTCCCCCGGCGCGAATGCAGCTCCTCAGCTCAGCAAGGGTCTCCGGTGTCACTTTGCGCCCGGCAAAGGTCCCGTCCATGTCGGGCTGGCCGCCGACTCGGATGAACTGTTCCTCCAGCTCGGCCTGCCAGCGCGCGTATCGCGGCCCGAAGTCCGGGTGTACAGCCGGATCTCCGTTGCGGAAGTAAAGGCTGACGGCCCGGTTCCACAGGTTGGCGGCCCACAGGTGGCGGCCGGCGTACTGCTGCCTGCCCCGGACGCTCTCCAGGTGGTACCCCTTCAGTTGCGCCAGGCAGCGCAGCGACCCGACAAGGCCCATGATGTCGTTCTGCTCGGGACAGCGTGAGTTGCAGGAGCCGCACTGGGCGCAGTACCAGATGACGTCTGACTTGAGCAGATCGACGAGGCGGTCCTCGTCGCCCGAGAGCGCCGTGTCCACGATGCAACGCGGGTCGTACTCCTCGAAGTGCTCGGCTGCCGGGCAGACCGACGTGCACATGCCGCATGACAGGCAGGTCGTCAGCGCATGGCGGGCCACAAGATGGTTCTCGAGCCACCAGGTGCAGGGCTGCTCGGCCGCTTTCTCGTACCAAGCCTGCCACTCGGTCTTGTCCGGCTCTCCCACCAGGGCCCTGACCTCACGCCGGTCCTTCTCGCGCTCGAAGGCGCTGCCCGAGAGGCGCTTGATGTTCGGGTAGTAGCTTGCCTCCCCCCGCGGCTCGGCCTCATCGCGCAGCGAGTAGTAGGCCTTGATGATCTCGTCGTCCTCGTAGGAGGCAAGCTCCTCATGACCCATCCCTAGGAGATGCTCCGGAGTGACCGTCGGCGCTTCGAGCAGCTGCAGGCCACCTTGCCCGATGAGCTGCGTCGACACGAGTCGAGGCGCGGAACCGTTGCCCGTCGAGTGGGAGAGGCCGTGTCCTGCGCGCGAGGGCTCTGTGGCGAGGAGCACGTCGTATTCCCTGCCCGCGACAGCCAGCACGCGGTAGACGGCGTGAGCGAGCTTGGAATAGGGGAGAGTCACGGCCAACGCCAACACGACCATCAGGTGGACGAAGTACACCGGGTACGCCCAGGCGCGCACGTCCGCCACGCGCAGCACCTCGGTGGCCACCCCAGTCACCCCGGCAAGCAGCACGTTCACCAGGAAAGCCCAGTCAAAGAAGGTGCTCCGGTAGCCCCGCGCGGCGTCGGTGATGCGCAACAGCAGGAAGTAGCCTGTGCCACCGATCAGCAACGCGGCAAAGACGTTGCTCAACACCTTGAGCGGGTTGCCCATCGACAACGGGTAGGGACGTCCCGCAAGCAGGAGCAGTGCCACCACGCCGGAGATGACCGCGAGGCCCAGGAAGGCGAAGAGGACCGCCCGATGGGCCCAAGGCCTGAGCCGGCGCTCTTTGCAGGTGGTGAACTTCCTGTGCGCGAGGATCTCGCCGACCGCTCTTTGCATCGAGCGCCCGAGGATCCGCGGCCTGGTTGCCCAGAGCGAGCCGTCGTACCACGCGCGCCACGCCCGGGCAGCGCCTATACCTATCGCGATCAGCGGCAGGACCGTGAGGACCGAGAAAACAGGGATAAGTGCCGAGTCGGGGAGCATCCCCGCGTAACGGAGAGGCCCGGGACCTGGTCTGAACGCACCGGTAGCGGCGATCATCGCGAAAAGGAAAGCGGCGGTGGCGACGTAGACCAGCCAGAAGAGGCGCTGGCTGTTGACCACGCGAGCCAGCACTCGCGGATACGCGTAGCGGTCCGTGGCGAACTGCCTGAGCGCGCTCATGATGCTCGCCGGCTTGGCGTTGGACGGGCACCGGGTGGAGCACTCGGTGCAGCCGTAGCAGTGCCAGATGTCCTGGTCGGCGGCGAGACGCTCCTGCAGCCCGAGCCGGACGAAGGTCACCTGCCGGCGGGGGAAAAGCCCTTCCTCACCGGCAAGGTCGCATGTCGCGGTGCATGCGCCGCACTGCAGGCACGACTGGAGGGTGGCGACGTCCAGGCAGTAGGGCTTGAGGAACGAGCCGTCTGGGTTGGCGGCGAGATCGAAGGACTTGTCCGACAGCATGCTGAGCGGCCTGCCGCCAAGGCGCCAGCCAAAGTCGTTCGGGCCGGTCTTCGGGAGCGTCGCGCCTCTCGAGCTCATCATCGGCCATGCTACCTCAAAACCGTGGAAATCAGCGAAGCAATAGAATTAGGTGTAAGAATCTCTGTATTCCCGAGCTGCATCCGTCTGCATGCCCCGGATCGGTGCCGGAGCGTCAGGTCAACGGGACCGGCGTCGAGAGATAGGAGGATCGTGACCAGGTTTCCTGTTCCGCTGGTCGGTGACGGGATGCTCGTGCCGTGCATCGACGGTCACGAACGCCCCTATGTCGCGCTCGACACGGCTGCGTCGTCGGGCGTGCTCGGGGCGGTGCTCCGCCGCGTCGAGGAGTTCCTCCCGTCGTACTCGGGCGTCCATCGTGGCTCCGGCTACAAGTCCCAGATCTCAACTGACGCGTATGAAAATGCGCGGCGCGCGGCGCTCTTGTTCGCGGGACGCGAAGGTCGCGACGACGTCGCGATCATCTGCCGTAATACGACCGAAGCCATCAACCACCTGGCCTACCGCCTGCGCCTGCGTCCCGACGACGTTGTCGTCACCTCCGTTGTCGAGCACCACTCCAATCTCCTGCCGTGGTCTCGCGTGGCCAAGCGCCGCTACGTCGAGTGCCGGAGCGACGGGACCTTCACAGCAGCCGAGGTCGCAGCCGAACTGGACCGGTTACCAAAGCCCCGGCTGCTCACCATCACCGGCGCCTCGAACGTCACCGGATGGATACCGCCGATCGAGGAGATCATCGACGCCTCCCACAGCCGAGAGATCCCCGTGGCGCTCGATTGCGCTCAGCTCGCGCCTCACCGTCCGCTGCCCCCGAGGGCCGACTTTGTCGCTTGGAGCGGCCACAAGATGTACGCGCCCTTCGGCTCGGGCGTGCTCATCGGGCCTCGCGAAGCCTTCGCGAACGGTGACCCGTTCCTGGCCGGCGGCGGTTCTGTCAACCTTGTCGATCTTGACGACGTCGCCTGGAACGACCCTCCTGATCGCGAGGAGGCGGGCTCTCCGAACGTGGTCGGGGCGGTGGCGTTGCACGCCGCGATCGACTGCTTGGCCGAGATGGGTTGGCCGGCGATCATCGCCCACGACCGCCACATCGGGCGCCTCTTGCGGGAAGGGCTGGCGGCCATCCCGGGAGTGTGCGTCCTCGGGCCGGATCTTCGGACCGACGCCCTGCCCGTCGTGTCCTTCACAGTGGAAGGTCTCTCGCACGGCCTCGTGGCTGCCCGACTGTCGGCCGAGGACGGGATCGGCGTACGGCACGGCTGCTTCTGCGCGCATCCCTACATGATGCGGCTGCTCGGCCTCACCGGTGAGGAGATCACGGGCTTCCGGAGCGAGGTGCGCCAGGGTGACCGCACACGGATGCCCGGGGCGGTTCGGGCGAGCGGCGGGATCAACACGACCGAGGCTGACATCAGCCGTTTGATCATCGCAGTCGCACGGATCGCAGGCGGTGAGCCGGCGCCGGTCGCCTACGTTCAGGATCCGCGGACCGGTGACTTCATCCCCGACCACGACTTTGCGCCGTCGTTGGCGGGGACCCGGTTCTCCGGGTCTTCGTGCGCGCCGGTCTAGGACGGTGTCGCCCTCGAGGACCTAGCGGCCACGAGAAGCACGACAACGAGGCGGCCGAGCGCACTGCGCGCTCCTTCTGTTCCTGGCTTCTCGCTGGTCACGATACCCTAACGGGTATCATCTTGCTGGGCCTCTGCTGGCAATTGTTGCGCCAGAGCAGAGCGAGAGAAACGAGAACGATGACCGCAGAAGCACTTTCCCGCTCCGGAAGGCGGGAAACCACGAGAGGAGCTCGCGATGCAGCTTCCCGATGAGGTCGTGGATGATGTCCGCAAACGTCTGCACCGAGTTGTCGGCCAGGTCCAGGGAGTGGAACGCATGCTCGACGAGGGCCGCGAGTGCCGCGACGTCGTGACGCAGCTGTCCGCGGCCTCCAAGGCTCTGGAGCAGGCGGGCTTCCGGCTGGTCGCCGCCGGTCTCACCTATTGCGTGGAGCACCCTGAGCAAGCCGAGGCGGACGGCTATCCCCTTGACGCCGTGCAGAGAATGTTCATGAAGCTCGCCTGAGCAGCAGGCCGTCTCCTCGGGTCAGCTAGCCCGCACCGCCCGGACGAGCGCGTCGATGGCGGTCGCTTCACCGGCGTCGGTGACGACGTTGCGCGTGACCCGTTCCGCCCGCCCGATCTGAAGGTCGGAGAGGTCCTCGGCGATCTCCTCCGGCCCGAACAGGACCGCCGGGTCCTGTGGCCCACCGACTCCCCGCAGGAGGTTGGAGGTGTCATGGCCGACCACGAGCAGGACTCCTCCGGGCGCCAAGGCGGCTGCGCCGTGCGCGAGCACCTGGCGGCGTTGCTCCGCGGGAAGGTGCAGGTACATCACCACAACGGCGTCGAACGAGGACGCCGGGGGCTGCCACTCGACGACATCGGCCTCGACCCAGGCCACCTCCACCCCTCGCTCGGCCGCCAGCCGTTGTGCCTTGGCAAGCCCGGCGCGAGAGAAGTCCACGCCAGTGACGCGCCAACCCTTCGAGGCGAGCCATACCGCGTTGCGGCCCTCACCACAGGCAATGTCGAGTGCCCGGCCCGGGCAGAGCGCGCCCAGCTCCTCGACCAGAAAGCGGTTCGGGTCGGCCTTCCAGACCAGCTCCTCGGTTCCGTAGCGCTCATCCCAATGTTCGCGACTCACGAGAACCTCCCGGGCCGACTCCTGACGGAGCGTGACAACTGTGATCGAATATACCCCCAAGGGTACCAGTTGGAACTGGCGCGACCACTCGTCGCGACGGGCGGGTCCCTAGGGATGGTTCGACCATCGAACTACCTTGTCTAGACTGCCCCAGTGCCCAGCAGCAGGGACCCGCTTGCGGGCGCCGGCGCGTCCGGTAGCGGTCCGGTCCCGAACAGAACCGGCCCCGCGGCCCAGGCCCGGACCATCGAGGCGGTCCAGGCGCTCACGAGGGCGTCGAGGGTCATGGAGCGGGCCTCGGGCGGCCTGAGCCTCGCCCACTACCGTGTGCTGTCGGCCATCGCCGCCGGGGACGAGCGGGCCAGCCGGGTCGCCGTTCGCCTCGCGCTCGGCAAGCCCACCGTGAGCGCCTCGGTCGAGGCGCTTTGTTCTCGTGGGTTGCTGGTTCGC
>Ga0181521_10001716_pt1 | contig 26890 bp, 24 predicted proteins | sample PEATcosm2014_Bin_32_FD_119764 | JGI IMG/M metagenome (GOLD analysis project Ga0181521, IMG submission 119764) | Peatland microbial communities from MTU Mesocosm Facility, Houghton, MI, USA - PEATcosm2014_Bin02_60_metaG | ecosystem: Environmental > Terrestrial > Soil > Wetlands > Peat | place...
GGCCGCACCGTCTACGATGCGATGTATGTCGCGCTGGCAGTCGTTTCCAACGCGCCGCTGGTGACGGCCGATGAACGTCTGGCGAATGCACTGGCAGCACGATATCCGGTGCGGTGGTTGGGGGGGTTCTAGCGCCGAGGTCGATTAACAATCGACCGCAGATTGACAATCTGCCCTACGAAATCGTCTCAGGTTTGAGAGTGGTGTAATGCAGGGGTACAATCGGCCTATGAAACGAATGGCTACGGTTCTGGTTCTGGCGGCTGGTGCGCTCGTCGCGGCGGCGACGGAAGAATTCTCGACTTCGGCGGGGGCGCTTCGGCTTACGCCGATTCAGCACGCCAGCCTCATGATCCAGGCTGGAGCCAAGGTGCTGTATGTGGACCCGGCGCAGGGCAGCTACGCGGGGCTGCCGCAGGCCGATGTCATCCTGATTACCGATATCCACGGCGACCACATGGACCCGGCACTGGTGGATAAGCTGAGGAAGCCCACCACCGTGATTCTGGCGCCCAAGGCGGTGGCCGAGAAGGTCGGAGGCTGCACGGTGATCTCCAACGGAGAGACGAAAACCGTGGGCACTTTCAAGGTGGAGGCCATCCCCATGTACAATTTGAAGCCCGCCGCGGATGGACAGATCTATCACGAAAAGGGGCGCGGGAACGGTTACATTCTGACTTACGGCGGCAAGCGGTTTTACTTCTCGGGCGACACCGAGGGCATTCCCGAGATGAGGGCGCTACGCAACATCGACGTGGCGTTCGTGTGCATGAACCTGCCGTACACCATGACGCCCGAAGCCGCCGCCGAGGCGGTGCGGGCATTTCATCCGGCCATCGTTTACCCGTACCACTATCGCGGGTCGGACACCAACGCGTTTGCCAAAGCCCTGGCGGGCACGGGCATCGAAGTGCGTCTGCGCGACTGGTACGGCAAGTAGGGTTTCGCCCGACTGTTACATGGGCGGACGGGCTTCGCTGGAGGGCGGCACCACACCCTTGAGGCGCATGTAGACGGCCAGGTAGCCGTACTCCTCGTTGTCATGGATGGTGTTGCCGATCAGCGCGCCCAGCTTGGAACGCTGGCTGCGGCCCCCGAGCATCTCCGCGGCATTGGCGTCGGTGATGCTGGCCCAGGCGGCGTCGCACTCATCGAACGAGGCCTTGAGCGCGGCCACCAGGTCGGCCTTGGCGGTCTTGGACGCGGCGTCGGCCTGTTTCTGCTCGCCCTTGACGGCGGAGCAGGTGCGCATTTGAACATCGGCGATGTGGGCGATGGTCGCGCCGAAGGTGCGAACTTCGGGCGTCGCTTTGAAACTGTAATTCTCGTCCGACATCTTGTCGGCGGCCTTGGTGAGGTTGGTCTCGATGGCGGTGTAGGCCCGCTTGGATTCCGCGATGAGCGGATTGGTCTGGGCCTGGAGCGCGCAGCCGCCGGCGAGGGCGGCGGCGAAAATCATCACGACAGATCGGTTCATCTCGATATTCTCCTTTGATATTCTATACCAGCGGGCAGTGGGGAGGGCGGAGACGGCTCGGCGCGCGTGGCATAATCGCAGATATGGAGATCACCTGGCTTGGACATGGCACATTCCTGTTTCATCTTCCCTCGGGCCAAGTCATCCTGATGGATCCGTGGACCGAGGGCAACCCGGCGTACCCCAAGGGGTACCAGATCAAGCGCGTGGACACGATTTGCATCACCCACGGCCACTACGACCACATACACGACGCCATACCGCTGGCGCACCGTTTTTCTCCGGAAGTGCTGGCGATCTTCGAGACCTGCAACTGGCTCGAGTCCAAGGGCGTGAGCAACATCCGCCCGATGAACAAGGGCGGCTCGCAGAAAGTGGGCGCGGCGACCGTGACCATGACCCACGCGGTGCATAGCTGCGGGATTCTGGACGACGGCAAAATCATCTACGGCGGCGAGGCGGCGGGCTACGTGCTGCGCTTCGCCGATGGCCGCGCGCTATATTTCGCGGGCGATACCAACGTGTTTTCGGACATGCACCTGATCGAACAACTCTACCATCCGGAGCTGGCGATTCTGCCCATCGGCGACCTGTTCACCATGAGCCCGCACGAGGCGGCCCTGGCGTGCAAACTGCTCCGCGCGCGCCAGGTTATTCCGATGCACTTCGGCACGTTCCCGGCGCTCACGGGGCGGCCGGAGCAGTTGGGCGAGTTGGTGACGGACCTGGAAACGGAGGTTTGGGCGCTGGAGCCGGGGGAAACGGTTGAATGGTAGTTACGGCGCTACGAACTTGGCGATGTCGTCGATGACTTCGGGGGCCACGTGGCCGGGTTTGCGATATTCGGCCTCGCTGCTCTTGCCTTCGCCGGCGACGAAAAGGTGGTTGAGCGTGGGATAGCTGCGCATGGTAACGGCCTTATTCGCGCCCACGGCCGCCTTCCAGAGCGCGAAGTCTTTCATACTGACCTGGAAGTCCCGCTCGCCCTGCAAAATCAGCATGGGGAGCGCCAGTTTCTTCGCCAGGGCGGCGGGATCGTATCCCTTGAGATCGAGCCAATAGGCGACGGGCACGCCCATGACGGGGGGAGAATCTTCGTCACCGGGTTCGAGACTCTTGATCTTGGCGGCCACCGCCTTGACCGTTTTCAGGTTGTCGGCGGTCACGCCCAGGTACTCGGCTTGATCCACGACCGCGTCTTCCATGGGCCGGGCAGCACCAGCGAGGATGATGAGGCCGGCAAGTTTGCCATCCTCCTCCGCGATGCGCGGCGCCACATAGCCGCCGAGGCTGTGACCGAGCACGAAGACGCGCTTGGGGTTCACTTCCGGCTGCGCGCGCAAGAGAGCCGCGGCCTTAACGGCGTCTTCCACGGTTTCGTCCTCCACCGTGAAGCTCGCCAAGCCGGCCATGACGCCGTTATATTGCCGGGTCCGTTTTTCATAGCGCAAAACCACCACGCCGCGGGACGCCAGGCCTTCGGCCAGATCCTTGAACACTTTGGTTCCACCGACGGTTTCATCCCGGTCGTTGGGACCGGAGCCGTGCACGAGCACGATCCCCGGGAACGGTCCTTGTCCAACCGGCACGGTGAGGGTACCGGGGAGCTTCCACTGGCCGTCGCCGACCGTGACCTCGCGTTCGCGGAAGGAGTCCGGCTTGACGTAGGTGGGCCGCTGCCACGCCGTTTCGCCGGGAAGAAAGAACATTCCCGCCACCAGGCCGTCGCGGTCGATGTTGAAGCGAAGAATGACGTTCTGCGTGGCGGCCTTGACCGGGAAGTCCTCGATGGTGTTGGGACCGACCTTGCGCGGGGATGGGTCGCCAATCTTTTCGACGGCTCCCCAGGACTTGATCTGAGCGCCGATTTTGCCGAGGGCTTCTTCGGGGAGCGCCTTCTTCATTTCGGCGGTGAACATTTGCGAGAGTTCCGGGTAGTTGCCGGCAAGCAGCAGGTCGAGCGCCTTCCTGCCGAGAGCGGCGGGGTCTTGAGCCGGCTGCGCCAAGAGCAGTATCGGCAGTAGGGGGAGCAGTTTTGTCAAGCGAGGGAGCATCACCTAATAGGATAACCGGGATGGCGGAGGGTGGCGGCTTCTTGCAGCAACTGCCACGCCCGCTCTACATGCGCGCTCGCGGTGGCGTAGTTGCCAATCGCCAGGTGCAGGGTGAAACGGTTGTTCAGGACGGTGCTCGATATGAAGACGTCGCCGGCGGCGTTGACATGCTCGAGGATGCGGCGGTTCGCGTCGTCGGTGCCTTGGTAGCGGAAGTTCACCACTGAAAAGGGGACCGGCGCGGCCAGCTCGAAGCGCGGATCGGCGGCGACCTGGCGCGCGAATTCCCGCGCCAGGCGTACGTGCTCGCGAATGACGTTGGCGAGGCCCTCGCGGCCGTACGAGCGCAGGATGAACCACAATTTCAGGGCACGGAAGCGGCGGCCGAGAGGCACGCCGTAGTCCATGAAGTTGACGGCGCGGGGGTCCTGCTCGGTGCGCAGGTACTCCGGAACCAGGGAGAAGGCGCGGCTCAGCACATCGGGGCGGCGCGTATAGAACACACTGCAATCCGCGGGGGTGAGCAGCCATTTATGCGGATTCGTGACCAAACTGTCGGCGCGCTCGCAGCCGGCGAGAGCCCAGCGGAATTCCGGCGCCACGGCGGCCGAACCGGCGTAAGCGGCGTCGACGTGAAGCCAGAGGTTATGGCGCTCGCAGATATCGGCGATGGCCGGCACGGGGTCGACGCTGGTGGTGGAAGTGGTGCCGACGGTGGCGGCGACGCAGCAGGGGCGCAGGCCGCTGGCGAGATCGCGCTCGATCATCTCCCGCAAGGCGTCAGGCAACATGCGGAATTCGGCGTCGACGGGGACCAGGCGCACGTTGTCGTGGCCGATGCCGACGGCGATGGCGCCCTTGGCGATGGAAGAGTGCGCCTGTTCGGAGGTGTAGACCACCAGGCCGCGGGCCACGCCCTTGGAGCGCGACTCGGGGTCGGCGGCCTGGCGCGCCGCGGCGATGGCGTGCATGCTGCTGGTGGAAGCAGTGTCGTAGATCAGGCCGAACCAGTCGTCGGGCAATCCGGTCCAGTTGCGCAGCCAGCGGAGGGTCACCTGCTCGAGCTCTGTTATGGCGGGCGAGGTTTTCCATACCATGCCGTTGCCATTGAGGGCGGCCGCGAGCAACTCGCCGAGGATGCCTTCGGGCGTCGCCGAATTGGCGAAATAGGCCATGAAGCCGGGATGGTTCCAGAGCGTAGCCGCGGGCACAATGAGACGCTCGAAATCGGCGAGGATGGCAGACATAGGCTCGCCGCGCTCCGGGCCGCAGGCGGGCAGCGCGTCGGTGAGCTGGCCGGGCTTGACGGGCGGCAGCACGGGATAGCGCTCGGGATGCGCCAGGTATTCGGCGATCCAATCGATCGCCTGATGGCCGAACAGACGGAATTCTTCAGGAGTCATGAGACGTCAGCACGCGCTCAGCGCGAAACCAATCTTCCGAGGGCGAGCCGCCCCCGCATCCACGAGCTTCCCAGTAAGAATAAGCCAGCCGCGCGATCTCCTCGTGCGTGGGACGGCGCCATTCGCGGCTGTCTGCCTCCGGCTCGGCGGAGGAAAGACGGGTACGGAGACTGTGCATACTTCCACAAAAATGGGGCATAGGGTTTCGAGACAGACTATTTATAACAGACGGCGCGGTCATGCGAGGGGGTCTTCGGGCCAGGCGTGCTTGGGATAACGGCGGGCCAGCTCCTTTCGCACTTGCGGATAAAGGCGCTGCCAGAAGCCGGCCAGGTCGCTGGTGGTCTGCACCGGGCGCTGATTGGGGGCCAGCAAGCGCAGCACCAGGGGGACCGCGCCACGGGCCACGGCGGGGGTTTGGGACATGCCGAAGAAATCCTGAAGGCGGGAGGCGACCGAGGGCGGCTGGCCGGCTTCGTAATGCACGCGGGCGTGGCGGCCGCGGGAAAGGCGGATGCGTTCCGGGGCGATCTCATCGAGCAGGCGGCGTGCAGCCGGGGGCAGTTGCCGGTCCAGCGCGCGTAGCAATCCGCCATCGCGCGCGGCGCATTCCAGCTCGGCGAAACTCTTGAGGCCGGAGGCGAGCGAGCGCAACGCAAGCTCCACGTCCTCCGGGCCAAGCGGCGGCAGAGGGCCATGTTGAGACGCGAAATTCACGCGCGCCAGGAAGGCATCGATTTCCGCGGGGTCCGCGAAGCGCGCGAGGCCGGCTTCCAGGGCCTTCTCCATGAGGAGCGCGGCGGCGGCCTGGGGATCGGGGCGCCCTCTGGGCTCGGCGCGGTGAGATTCGATGGCGATCTGGTCGAACATCAGGGCGCTGACGGCTTCGACGCGCTCGGCGGCGCGGTTCCATTCTGTCTGCGCGGTCTCGCGGATGCGCTCCGGAAACAGGTCCAGCAGCCATTCTGGTTCGATTCCGCTCGCGATCCGCACCAGGGGCATCTTCTGGGGTGCCCTTTGGGCCCGGCGGTCCTCGGCCTCGACGGCCACCAGGAACTGGCTGGCGGTTACGGTGCTCGAAGGGGCCAGCAGCGCCGGCCCGCCGGCCGCCAGTTGGAGATCGCTCGATTCGCGGCGCCGCGCCACGCGGTCGGGAAAAGCCGCCAGCACGGAGATCAGCAGCGCATCCTCATTGGGATACTGCTGGCGCGGCGGATTGACGATGCGGTGCACCTGGCGGACCATCCGCTCGGTGGCTGGCGTCCACTGGGATTCCATCAGCACCAAAAGGTCGGAGCGCGTGGTGTGGTCGCATTTCGCGGGCAGCCTCTCGCCGGCGCTGAGCAGCGCGGCGATGGTCGAGCCCTGCTCCGCGACGCCGCGGCGGCGGGCTTCGACGATGAGCCGTGCGAGCCGCGGATGCAGAGGGTAGCGCGCCATCTCTTTGCCCAAGGAGCCGAAGGCGCCGAGCTGTCGCAGCAACTCCCCGGCCTGCTCGACGGCGGCGGAGGGCGGGGCGTCGAGCCAGTCGAGTGCGCCGAGACCATCCACACCCATGGCGTCGAGCAGCAGGGCCGCGGGGGCAAGATCGGCGCGCGCAATTTCGGGCGTGTCATGGGCGGGACGGCGGGCAAGGTCTTCGACCGGATAAAGGCGCACCACGCGTCCGGGACCGGTTCGTCCGGCGCGGCCGGCCCGCTGTTTTGCCGATGCCTGGCTGATGCGGGCCACCTGAAGAGTGGGCAGGCCCGACCAGGGGGAATGGCTGGCCACGCGCGCGAGGCCGCTATCGATCACGGCGCCGATGCCTTCAATGGTGATGGAGCTTTCCGCCACGTTGGTGGAGAGGATGACTTTCCGCTGCTCCGATGGCCCCACCGCGCGGTCCTGCTCTTCGGAGGATTGATCGCCATGCAAGGGTAATAGCAGCCAGCCGTTACGGCGGGCGAACGGCGCACAGGCGGTCTGCGCGCGCCGGATCTCGGCGGCGCCTGGCAGGAAGACCAGCACATGGCCCGCCAGCCCGCGCGCGGCCAAACGTTCCAGGGCCGCGGCCACCTGCTCTTCGAGCGGCGCCGCCGAATGCGGCGTGTACTCGATTTCCAGCGGGTACTGACGGCCTTGGGAGCGCATCACGCGGGCGCCGCCTAGAAACTGCGCGAGGGGAGCGGCGTCGAGCGTGGCGGACATGATCAGCAGCCGCAGGTCCGGACGTTCGGTCCGCTGGAGGCGGCGCAACAGCGCCAGGGCGAGGTCGCCCTCCAGATGGCGCTCGTGGAATTCGTCGAGCACCACGGCCGCCACGCGCGTGAGCGTGGGATCGGAGAGCAGGCGGCGGGTGAGCACGCCCTCGGTGAGGAAGCGCAACCTGGTGCGAGGACCGGCGACCTCTTCGAAGCGGACCTGGTAACCGACTGTGGCACCCACGGGTTCGCCGCGCTCGGCGGCCACGAAACGCGCGGCCAGACGGGCGGCCAGGCGGCGCGGTTCGAGCACCAGCACCTCGCGCTCCGAAAGCGCGAGCAGAGCGGGCGGCACGCGCGTGGTCTTCCCCGCCCCCGGCGGAGCCTCCAGAACCAGGTTCTCAGCGGCGCGCAGGTGGGCAACGATTTCGGGAATGAGCGGGTCGATGGGGAGACGCAAGCAATTCCATTATTGCCGCAATTGGGCGATGGTTTGTCTCATCCTGGCGGCCTGCGGCCAGTCGGGGTGATATTTCAGGAATTCCTCCAGGACGGCGGCGGCTTCGCGGCGCTCGCCGCGGCGCAGGTGAATCTCGGCCAGCAGAAGCTGGGGGTGGGAGAAGTGCGCCGCATCGATCTGGCGCGTGCGCTCCAGGTACTTTTCGGCGAGGTCCATGCGGGCCATCTCAAAATAGGTCAGGCCGAGCTGCGAGTTGGCCAGGGCGTCGTTGGGGCGGAGGAGCACGGCCCGCAGATTGTAGTCGGCGGCTTCGTCGAGCTTGTGCACGGTCACCAACACGCCTCCGAGGTTGACCAGGGGCTCGAAGGCCCGCGGGTCCTGCTCCAGCGCCTGGCGGAAACATTCCTCGGCGCGGTCGAATTTGCGCGTCTGGTAGGCGATGGTTCCCATCTCGTTCCACGCCAGGGCGAACTGCGGCGCTGTTTCGACGGCGTCCTCGAGGCGCTTCACGGCGGCATCGGGATCGTGCCTTTCAAGGTCCTTCTGGGCCTGCTGGTATTGGCGCAGAGCGGCGTTCGGAATGGCCAATAGGCTGGTGGAGACGGAGTGCTGGCGTGCGGGGCCGGCGGGTTCGAAGTCGGAGTCCTTCAAATCGAGGGTGAAGGAAACCCGCCGGTGGGAGCCGGCTGCGGCGGAGCCCACTTCCACCGTGCGCCGCGCCTCTCCGCGGCCCGGGATGAACACGGCGACGGTGTAATCGTCTGGCCGGAGTTTCTTGAAGGTGAAGCGGCCGGCGGCGTCGGCTACGGTTGCGGCGGTGAAGGGATGATTGGTGCCGAATAGAGAGACGGAAGCGCGGCCTGGCGGCCGGAGCTGGCCGGAGAGATCGAAGAGCGGGTCGGCAGCGAAGACCGAGGCTGCGAGCACCGCGGGCAAGAGGAAGCGAAGCATGGGCCGATTCGATTCTGCCGGAGACCGTGAGGGACGAGCGCCCCTCAATGGACCTGTGGGGCTTGCATTGCAACCTTCCGGGCTGGCCGCCTGACTCCCAAAAGGTCAAAGACGTGGTCGAACTGGCCAGACATCACCATTGACGTGAACAATACATACGGATCGTGCCTGTCTCCGTCCTTCCTGGGTGTTTCGGAGATATAGAGGATAATGATGCGGCCGTGCTTCGATGAAGCGACATAGCAAATCCGCATTCTTCCCTTGGACACTCGGTAGATGTTGGACAAGGATCCTGCTAGGGCGCGGTCGAGTGCAAACGGATCGTGAGGTATGAGGGTATCGATGCACTCATCGATGATGCGAAGTAGCTTGACCTTCGGGTGGCTGGTGTCGTTCTCCAGATGCGGCGACGCTTCCGCGTAGATGCGGCGGTACGCAGCTTCTGCTGTCGCTGTCAATTCAACTTTGAACTTCTGGTGCAAGCGTACCGCCCTCCTTCGCCGGTGGCTACTGCTCGTTTCCCTCTTTCTTTAGCTCCCGTCTAAGGTCATCGATGGTGGTTGTCTCGCCGGTCTGGGCTTCTCGTAGCCCAGCAACCAGCATTTGTACTTCAGCCGGGTCGGACAGTATTTCCATCGTGTCCATCACGGCGCGGAGTTGGTTCTGGATGATGAGATATTGCTCGTAGCTGAGCAGGACCGCCAGAGGACTGTCGTGCTCACGGATCACAAGCGCCTTTTTGTCGATTTTCCGCAGTTCCTTTCCATCAAGCTGACGGAGTCGGCTAACCCCAACGTGTTCAACATTAGGGTCGATGAACGGCATCTCGGTGAGCGTAGCGGACATGGATCGTTGATCTCCAAATATAGATACGAACGTATTCTTGTGGTTGGTCGCCTTCGCCGGGCGCCCCGTATTTACTAGTGTAGACATTTTTCTTGCATCAGTCAAGCTTTTATTTGATTGTTGTTTTGACATAAAGTTACAATGTTGTGTTGTTCACTGGACAACAGTTCGACAGACAACCTGCTTTCTTTAGATGCCTACATGTTCGCATTCGCCGCAATCCATTGCGCCCGAGGAGGACGTTATTGTACATTTTGAGGTCGCCCGGGTGTGCAAACGGGATAAAGGTGGATTCGATTCTTGACAGTGATTGCATATTGCAATATAATACTCGCAATATGCAATATCCGAAGAAACGCCGCCATCCGCCGCCGGCCCACTACAATAGGTCTGAAGGTACGGGGCTCGGTCCGGAGAATGACGGAACTCCGGGGCGGCGGAGCGCGTATCGACAAAAGGACTTCATTCCCAATGCCTATGACAATCACAAACATCCCAGAAGTGGGGCACATCCACGCGCTGCTGGCGGAGCGAGGTTATGCGGTCTCCGAAACGGCGCCCGACACTTTGAGAATCACAGAGGTGGAAAGCGGGGTTGCCGTGCAGGCGGTCCTGGCAGGCGACATCCTGTACCTCTCGCTTACCTGCACGGTGGTGCCGCGCCCGGCGGTCACGCCCAGTATCATGCAGCGCATGCTGGCGGCCGGCAACGGCATCTCCACTTCGCACTTCCAGATCTATGACGCCGGCGCCGGTAAGGTGGCCGTCACGTTGAACAATTTCTGCAAACTCCAGGACATGGGGCCGGAGGACGAGGACGATATCCTCTCCTGCGTGCATTTCCTGCTGGTGGATGTCATTACGGCGCGGCATCTGCTCGCCGACCTGAAATCGTAGAGGAGAGGCACGAAGAACATGGCATTTCTATCCGATCTATTTGGCCGCATGGGGCGCGTGGCGCGCGGCGAGGCCAACCAAGGAGTGGGCGCGCTGGAAGACGCCACTTTCGAGGCGACGGTCAACCAGACCGTGGCCGATATGAAGAACGACCTGAACAACGTGGTCCGCGCTTCGGCCGTGGCCATGAGCAACTACAACCGGCTGGACGCCGAGTACCAGAAATACGTCCGCCAGTCGCAGGAGTGGAAAGACCGCGCGGGCATGGCGCTGGACGCCGGCAACGAGGACCTGGCGCGCAAGGCGCTGGCCAAGAAAGCCGAGAGCGATGAGCAGGTGGCCTCTATGAAGGCGGCCGTCGATAGCGCGCAAGCGACCAGCGAGAAGCTGAAGCAGCAGGTGACGGAGCTGAAGCACAAGATCGACGAGGGCGAGCGCACGGCCACCACCCTGGTGGCGCGCAAGAACGCCGCGGTGGCGCAGCGCAAGGTGTCGGAAGCCATGGCGGGCGTGGGCAGCGCCGACAACGCGTTTTCCGCGCTGGGCCGGTTTGAGGAAAAAGTGGCGCGCGAAGAGGCCACGGCGAAGGCGTTCGACCAGCTCGCTTCGGCGGGCAAGGATGACGACCTGGAGAAGCAGTTCGCGCAACTCGGCGGGCACAGCGTGGACGCCGAACTGGCAGCGCTTAAGCAGGAGCGTCTTGGGGCCAAGCAACCGCCGCCGCCGGTGCTGCCCAAGGAGCTGGGGCCGGGGGCCAAGGGGTAGCGGAGCCACATGATTACGCTTACGCTGGTGGCCATTCTCGGCGTCCTGCTGGTGATCGTCCTCATGAAACTCTTTAACCATCAAGAGGAGCCCGGCCCAAAGGGCACCCCGCCGCGGGCGCCGGCAACGGACCTGGCTCATCTCAAAGCCACGGACGCCCGTGTGGGGGACATGATTTCGGTCTCCGGCGCGGGCGACGACTTGTCGGATCTGGATTTTACGGCCGACCGCTGCGCGTGGTTCGAAGCCGGCCCGCGCCGCTGGTTTGAGCTGAGCGGCGGGTACCGCGAGCGGCGCGTGGCACTGCGTGTGGCCGCGGGCGACGATGTCGAAGCCGCCGTACACACCGACCCGCGCAAGCTGACCATCGAAGACCTGGGCGTGTCGGAAGACGACCTGGCGCAAATGGACGAGCGCCAGAACACGGCCGACTTTTTCGAGTTCGACGGCAAGACCTGGCTGTACCGGCTGAGCCGCGAGGCGCAGGTTCGCCGCAGCGACGAGGCGGATCTCGCCAAATTCTACTATTGGGAGTTCCAGGAACAGGGTGGCAAGGGATTGCTGGGCATCCGGAAAGCGGAAGGCGAGCCTTTCGCCGTGACGCTGGCCACCACCATCTATCCGGGCGATGTCACCGTCTACCGGGGCGGCCGCGCCTGAAGGGGTACCCATGAGCCGATCCACACTTCGATTCTTTGCCGTCGTGCTGACGACTCTCATCGTCGTCGTGCTGTTTGCCGGCCTGGACGCGCTGCCGCGCGCGGTGCGTGCGCAGATCGATGGCGACCGCGCCGCCCTGGCTTCGGCGCAAACTCAGCTCCGCTCGGCGCAGGATGAAGTCGCCCGCGAAAGCCAGGCTGAACCCGATCTGTTCCACGCGGTTTCCGCGACCGGCCATTGGACCGACCATTTCGGCGAGGCCGCCGGATGGCTGCACGACGCCGCCCGCGACATGGACGAGCTTTCGCGGCTGGAGAAGCAGAACCGGCGCCAGGACCGGCAGCAGGCCGAGCGGCTGCTCTCGGATGAGCGCGATCTGCGCGCCAAGGCGCTGGCGGAAGCCTCAGGCGTGCAGAAGGAAGCGGCGCAGTGGGCGGATTGGAAGCGGCAGTTGCCGCAGACGGTCGCGGGAATGGAACGCGACCACCAGGCCATCCACGCCTTCGACCTGGCTCCCGTGGCGGCCACCGTCCAGAAAGCGGAAACCGATTGGCCCGAGAAGAAGCCGGATCTCGATGCGCGCCTGACCACGGTGCGCGGCGCCGCGGCCCAGAGCGACACACTGTGGCAATCCACGGACGCGGCGCGGCGCCAGGTGGCGGCCGGCAATTTCACGGGGCTGGATTTCGCCGTGTTGTTAGCCGCCGCGAATTCGCTCAAGACGTCCGCGGCCACGCTGCCGCGGAGGTCCGGCGAATTGCAGTCGCTGAGCGGCCAGTTATACGACTCGTGGGACAAGCTGCTGGTGGATATGGAGGTTCGCGGCATCGGCAATGCCCGCGAATACGACCAGAAGATCCGCACGGTGCGGACCCACCTCACCGACGTCTCCGCCAAGACCGGAGCAACCACCTCCGAGGAGAACTGGGTGGGCGTGCCGCGGACCACTTACGAGGCCATGCGCAACGATCTGGGGATGGCCATCGAGCACAAGCCCGCCGGCCGGTACGACTCCGAATCCGAACACGTGGCGCAGCCCGCGGGATTCGCCTATATGGCCCCGCCCACGCAAGCCTCCAACCAATACGGCTACTGGGACCATCGGGACGGGCGCAGTTTCTGGGTCTTCTACGGCCAGTACGCGCTAATGCGCGACCTGCTATTCAACCACGGCTACCAACCGGTGGAACGCGGCGAATGGGAAGGCTATCGCACGTACCAGAACCGGGGCCAGACGTACTACGGGCAGGACCCCGGCGGCAGCGCGCCAAAGTACGGCTCGCAGGGCACGGCCACCGCGAACCGCTACCCGGGAAGCACCTACGCGCAGGGCGGCGGCTTCCGCGAGTCGAAATACGCCAACAAGCCGGGATCGTACCGCGACTCGAAGTACGCCTCACCGGGGGCGCGCGACCCCAATGCCGACCACAGCCCGAGGCGGTTCGGAAGCGGGAGCCATGAGGCGCCGCACGCCGCCCCAGCGCCGCGGCCGATGCCTTCCCGGCCGCCTATGCGGAGTCCGGGACGAAGCTTCGGGCGGAGGCATTAGCTACTTGCTTCCCAGTCCCACGAAGAACACGCCCAGAAGGATCAGCGCCAGGCCTAGGAACTTCTGGCGGGTGAACGCCTCTTGGAAGAAGAGGCGCGCCCAAACGAGCGTCCAGATGTACCCCAGCGACACCATGGGGTAGAGCACCGAAAGCTCGCCATGGCGGATGCCCAGGACGAAAAAATACCAGGACACCAGGTACACCGCCACTCCCGCCGCCAGCTTGAAATTCAGAATGTGCCAGAAGCCCTTGTTCAGTTCCCCCGCGCCCAGCTTCAGCAGCACCGCTCCGAACGAGCCGATGATCGAGGCCAGCAGCATCAGCAGCATGGAGCTGAGGGGCGTGCCGCTCACTTCTTGCCTCCCCGCCCCAATACCGATACGCCAATCACGATAATGGCGATCCCGGTCAGCTTGTAGGGGTTCGGCCGGTCGTGCAGGAGGACGAGCGAGAGCACCGTGACCCAGACGTAAGTCAGGGCGATGACCGGGTAGAGGAGGGAAAGCTCGCCGTCCTTGAGCGCCAGCACCAGCAGCACCGTGCTCAGGCCGTAGAGCACCAGGCCGCTCAACAACGGCAGGTTGGTGGCCATTCCCATCAACCCGGGGTGCGCCAGGCGGTTGGCGCCCAACTTCATGAAGATCTGCGCGGCCGCGCCCAGCACGGTGCAGCCGAATACCAGCAGCATCGACCGCCGCGCCGCGGCATCGGTCTCTTGGGGGTTGGCGGCGGCGGGGTTCAATCTCCAACAGGATAACAGGGTTTTCGGTAGAATAAGTATTTGTGGATCAAGATAACGTGATCGTCGCGAATGATCGGCGCGAGGACGCCCGCGCATCCCACCGGCCCGAGCCCCAACGCGGCTTCATCGCGGAGTGGACCGTCACTATCATTCTCCTGCTGTTCGGCACCACCACCCTGGTGCAGGCGTTCGTGATTCCCACCGGCTCCATGGAGGACACGCTTCTCATCGGCGACCACCTGCTGGTGGACAAGCTCTCCTACGCCCCGTCCGGCCTTGTCTCCAGGCACATCCTGCCCTACGCGGACGTTCAGCGCGGCGATATCATCGTTTTCCGCTATCCCGTGGATATCCAGCAGACCTTCGTGAAACGCGCCATCGGCATCCCCGGAGACCACATCCGCCTGGTCAACAAGCAACTCATCCTCAACGGCAAGACGGTCTTCGAGCCATACGTCTATCACAAGACCGGGTACATCGACTCGTATCGCGACAACTTCCCCAGCGACCCCAACGTGCACGTGGTCGATTCCGCCCTCGACATGCTTCAGAATCACGTGCAGAATGGCGACGTGGTGGTGCCGCCGGGATTCGTTTTCGCCATGGGCGATAACCGCGACTCATCCCTCGACAGCCGCTACTGGGGCTTCGTGCCGCGCGATAACATCATGGGCAAGCCGCTCATCATCTACTGGTCGTACGACGCGTCCACCGAAGATCTCGCCAACCCCTCCATCGGGATCGGCCACATCATCGACCTGGTTGAGCACTTCCCCACCAAGACCCGCTGGCGCCGGACCTTCCGGCTGATCCACGGCTATCCCCTCAAGTAAATGAACCCTCATTATTACGGTCTGATTCTCGCCGGCGGACGCGGAACGCGTTTCTGGCCGCGGAGCCGCAGGCGCTCCGCCAAGCAGGTGCTGGATGTGGCCGGAGAGCGTTCCTTGATCCAGGCCACGGTGGCCCGGCTGGCGCCCGTGATTCCTCCCGAGCGCATGTGGATTCTGACCAACGAGTACCTGCGCCGCACCATCATCCGGCAGCTTCCCGAAGTTCCGCAGAATCAGGTTCTGGCCGAGCCGGTGCAGCGCAACACTGCGCCCGCCATCGGGTTGGCGGCGCACATCCTCCGCTCGCTGGATCCGGATGCCGTGATGGGCGTCCTCCCTTCCGACCACGTAGTGGGTAAGCCGGCCGCGTACCGCGCCGTGCTTCGGGCCGCGATGAAAGCCGCCGCGGCCGGCAACCTGATGGTGGTGGGCATCCAGCCGCGCTGGCCCGAAACCGGCTACGGCTACATCGAATTCCCGCGCGGAACCAAGCCCGGCGCCGCCCAGGCGCTTCCGGTGCGCCGTTTCCATGAGAAGCCCGAGCTGGCCAACGCCAAACGCTATCTGGCCGCCGGCAACTTCTACTGGAACTCCGGCATGTTCTTCTGGCGCGCCGACGTCCTGCTCGACCAACTCCGCCGCCACCTGCCCAGGACCGCCTCCGTGCTGGCTTCCCTGCCCCGCTTCGGATCGCGCCGCTTCGCAGCCGCCCTGAAGCGGGCCTTTCCGCTGTGCGAGAATATCTCGATCGATTACGCCGTGATCGAGAAGGCGGTTCACGTCAGCGGCATCGCCGCCGGCGATTTTGGCTGGAACGACGTGGGAAGCTGGAACGCGGTCTACGAGCTGCTGCCGCGCGACGCCTGCGGCAACGTCACCGCCCCCAGCTCCATCTGCCTGGATGCGCACAACAATTTCGTGGATGCCCGCGGAAAATTGGTGGCGCTCGTGGGGGTGCGGGATCTGATCGTGGTGGACACGCCGGACGCCCTGCTGGTGGCCGCGCGCGACCGGGCGCAGGAAGTGGGCGAAGTGGTCAAGGTGCTGGAGAAACGCGAGCGGCACGATTTACTGTAGGCGGGCAAGCTAAAGCATGCTCCACCTGGCGGCCTGTGTCGTTCGTACATAACACTGTCGTGTTACAATAACGGGCGATCCATATGAAAACCCCGTTTGTTTGCTGCCTGGGCTTTCTGCTGTCATGCGCTTTCGCGGCCGACCGGCCGGCTGGCAGGTTCTACATCGTCGGCATGGGGACCGCGCCGGACTTGATCACGGTCCGGGCACAGAAAGTAATCGAGCGGGCCGATATCATTCTCGCCGAAGAGAACACGGACGGCGATTGGGCCGGCCTCATTAGCGGCAAAGAGGTCTGGCATTGGCCACGCACGTTCCGGAGATATTACGGCGTGGATTTCAAGGCGCTGAAGGATCCCGTTCAGCGGGCCCAAGCCGAAGCCATGGACAAGCTCAGGCGGACGCTCGCGGACAAGATTCGTTCCGCCGTCGAACAGGGGAAGATCGTGGCCTGCCTCGAAGGCGGCGATCCCATGATGTACGGCCTCACGCTGTTTCTCGAGATGCTCCCTGCGGACCTGCCGAGCGAGATCGTTCCGGGCATCGGCGCCTTCCAAGCCGCCAGCGCCGCCGTCAAAATGAGCCCTCCTTACGGATACGACACCAACGCCGTCATTCTGACCATGGCCGACTGGCCAGGCAGAGCCGACACCAATGAGAAGCTCATGGCCACGGGAAGCACCATGGTGTTTTATACCATGGGCCTGAACTATCCGGGCCTGTTCGAGCAACTCCAGCGCCACTACCCGGCCGATACGCCGGTGGCCGTGGTGAACGACGCCGGCGACCTCAATCAGCAGACCGTCATTCGCAGCACCGTGGGGCGATTCCTGCAGGAAGTCGACTACCCGAATCTGCCAGCAGACAGGCACATGCTGCTGGTCGGCAAATTCCTGCGGGTGGGACAGGCGCGCAAGGACAATCTCATTCCCCGGCCCGCCACCCAGACCCCATAGCGTCAGAACAAGGCGCAATCCTGGTTGCAGGCGGCTCTGGGCTGCTGGACGCGGCAGGCACTCGCGCGCAGTCGTGGAGCCGCTACTGCTTGCCGTCCTTGGGGACGCTGCGGAAGGTGAGGGTTTCGATGGACCAGAGCGCCGGAACCGGGCGGGGGGTGGCGCCGCGGGTCATGGAACTGGCGCTCGAAAGCAGATCGGAGAGCGGGTCGGATGCGCCGCGGGTTCCGGCTTCGGTGCGCACGCCCTCGAAGTTGAAGACCTCGGGATTGTCGATGGCGTTGTCGCTGGTCAGCAGGAAATAAGTGTCCACGCCGAAGGGCGAACCGATGGCGAAATCGGCTTCGGGCGAAACACCCGAGAGCGGTATGAGCGGTTGGAAATCGGGTTTGTCGCCCACCTGGGCATAGGGGAGGCGGTTGCCTTCGTTGCCGCGGCCGGGCGGAGGGAAGACGCGCGTGCCGGTGCCGAAGTGGTCTATGACAAAGACGTAGACCCAGCGCGGCGCGAGCGAGTCGCGAGCGGCCAGGGCGGAGGGGTCGGCGCGGAGGTAGAGCTTATACTGGTCGCCCTCTTGGAAGTCGCCGGAATCCTTGACTTCACCAAGCTTGCCGTCCGCCACCTGGCGGAATGCCAGATGGTACGGAAAGGTTTCCTGGGAGGGCGGCGATTGCAAGGTGAGCCAGGCGCGGATGCGCGCCAGAAGCAGCGCCATCCTGGTAAGCTCCGCGCCGGCCGTGCGGACGCCTTCCGGCTCTGGCCGGAGCTTCACCCAATCGCTGCGAATGGGGAGCGGCAAATACCCCGAGGCGCGCTTGATCTGGCCGGCGGCATCGCGCACACTGGCCTCGGTGGAATCGGGAAGCAACCAGGCATACGCTGGGCCGCCATCGGCGATCTTTCCCCAGAACCAATACTGCGCGCCGGCGGGAGCGGTCGAAATCTCAACCGCCGAATGATCGGCGTCGCCCAACGGAACGGCCGGCAGCAGGCTGGCGGTGGGAGGCAAGCGCACCAGCAGGCGCGCTCGGGGCGGGAGCAGGCGTTTGATATCGGCGGCGGTGGGCTCGGCTGCCAGAATAGTCGGCTTGGTGGCGGGATTGGTTTCGAGAATCCAAGCCGTCCCGTTCCAACTGACGATGTGAGTGGGCGCGCCGGCGGTGGGGTCGTCGAGCCAGTCGATGGCGGCGTCGCCGCGCAGTTTTCCGAACTCTGCGGCGGCATGCTCCACGGCTTCCGCGGGGGCCGGTTTGGGAATCGAAACGCGCAGGCCGGCTCTGGCGGGGACCACCCAACGATCCAGCGCCAGCACGTCCCCCGCCTTGACGCTGCCCGGGCCGACCACGCGGGCGATGGAACCGTTGAGGCCCTCGGACGTTGCGATCTCGACGGTCACGGCAGGCTGGCTGACGGTCTTGAGGCGGCACCTGGGGAAGAGACCGATGGCGGTACCGCCGCGCAGATGGATGTCGGCGCCTTTGACCGAATCGACCACCACGGTGAGACCTCCGCCGGCGCCCGGAGGCTGGCCCAGGATCGTTTGCGAGAATCGCGACGGGCCGCCCATGACCGGCTGTTGGACGGCGCCGTTCGCGCCCAGAGCAGCCATGGTGCGGGCGAAAATGCGGTCCATCGGTTCGGAGGTAAACCGCAGCGACTGGGCCAATGCCCAGGTGAAGGCGCCGTGCGCGCCGTCTTCGGTCTGGACCTCGCGGGCTTCCTGGTTGGGCTGGGCGGCGGCCAGTGTGAGCACGCCCAGCATTTCGGGATCGATGGGCTGGCGGGTAGCGGGATCGCGGTCGGCGGGATCGTTGGTGACGGGCTCATAGAGCGTCACGCCGGGAGTGCCGGCGCGTGTGCCGCTGTTGGTGCGCGCTTTGCCGCCCGAGTTCCAAGCGCCGCGGGCCAGCGAGCCGCTGTGGCAGCTATCGGCGATCAAGGTGACCATGACGCCCTTGCGCGCGGCCTTGAAGAGGATGCGCGAGATTTCCTTGTCGCGGATGTCGGGGACGTTGCGCCAGTTGTCGGCGGGCACCAGGGTCTGATCCTCCTGCTGCTGTTCGGTGCTGGCGCGGTTCTTGACGTGGTTGCCGTGGCCGGAATAGTAGAAGAGGCGCAGGTCGCCGGGTTGGGCGTCGTCGACCAGGTTCTTTTGCAGGGCCTGAAGGATGGCGTCGGCGGTGGCGTCCTGATCGGTGAGGACCACGAAATCCTGGAAGCCGAGGCTTTCCAGGACCGCTTTCATGAGGCGGACATCGTTGACGGCGCCATCCAGGTCGTCGAATCGCCAGTACCGGGCGTCGCCCTCGACGGCGGGGCGCTTAACCGCGGGCGGCTTCAAATCTCGCAACAGTTGGGCCTGTGTGTCGGCGTCGGGATTGTAATTATCGATGCCCACCAGGATGGCGCGGCGCGACTCGCCGTCGAGAGCCGACCCGAGGGCCGCCAGGGCAACTACCAGAAACGCGACGCGGCCCACATCCGTATGGAGTGAGAGGAGCACCAATGGTATGATAGCCCATACGTCGGGAGGACGTAACTGATGAAGACGAATCGAAGGGGATTCCTGATGGGAACTCCGCTGGCGGCATTCGCACTGGCGCAGTTCGACGAAGAGGCCTTTTCGCAAACTTCCAATGCCGGCGCGCCGCCGGATGTGGTGGATTTCTGGGTCGACCACATGGGGGTTCCGGCCAAAATGATCCTGGGCGCAGAAGTCACCAGAGGGCGGAAGGTCGAGACCGGGCCGCAAACCTCCAACCTGGCACGCGAGCCGCTATTCCTGCTCTACGATCCGGATGAGGGCGCGTTGATTCCCGCGGACCAGATACCGAGCGCGAAGATGCATCCGTTCACCGACGCCAAGATGGATTTTCAATTGGTGCGGATGCGGCTCAATCCCTCTGACCACCAGCAATTCGAGAACTACACCTCCGGCGGGATCTATCTGGACTTCCAGCAGGGGCAACCGCAATCGATTTTCGGCGAAATGGTCTCGCTGGCGACCACCAGTTTCAGCGCCATCTTTCCGGGGGCCAAGACCGGGGCGAAGAGCGGATCGAAGAGCGGCGCCAAAAGCGGTTCCAGCAGCGCAGCTTCGAAAAGCCCAGCGGCCGCTCCGGCAGCGGCCGGGGCGGCGCCAGCCGCCTCGATACCGTTGCAGGCGGCCAAGCAGTCGCAGTCGCTCACGCTGCCGGGCGGACTGGGGAAGACCTCCTTCGCCTGTTTCGCCAAGGACCCGCGCAAGACCCTGTTCGGTTCCTTTGTGGATGTCATGTCGAAAGTGGTCAATTCGCCGCTGGTTTCCTACCTGCCGCTGATGAGCTTTCCGGTAGTGGGAAGCATGGGATTGGCCGGCATCAAAGGCCTGGTGGGAAGCCTGCAGGGGCAGGGCGGGCAGCAGCAGTGGATTCTGCAGAGCCCGCCGATGGACGTGACGGCCACGGTGGATGGCTCCAAGGCTTCCCCGGAGGCGTTGCGGCTAAGGAGCGGAAGCTACATCGTGATTCCCAAAGAACACTCGGCTGCCCTCAAGGACCAGCTTGGCAAGCTGAAAATCCTGGACGGCTTTCTGGTGCCCAAGGAAGCTACGTCCCTGGACGTGTTCGATGCAGCTCCGCAAACCGCGCAGGCGGTGAGCTACATTTCTCTGCAGGTGGCGGTCACTAACACAAAAGGCGGCACCAAGACGGGTTAGCTGACACGGGAAATGAATGCGCACGAGGTGCTTGAATTCAGGGACCGCGGCCATGGTCGCGGCCGTCTTCTGCGCGGTCAGCGCCACGGCGCAGACCAACCGCATTACGCAGCCCGTCGATAATAGACAGCGCACGGTGCTGGCGGGGAATCTTCATCCAAAGGCCCTGGCCGCCAATGACCAGGGGCGGGTGGCGCCCTCGCTTGCGATCTCCTACATCACGCTGACGCTGGCGCCATCGGCGAGCCAGCAGGCCGACCTCGAAAAACTTCTGGTGGAACAGCAGACGCCAGGCTCGGCGAACTATCATGGCTGGCTGACGCCGGAAGAATACGGCCAACGCTTCGGCGTGAGCGATGCCGATATCGGCAAGGTCACCCAGTGGCTTCAGGAGCAGGGTTTGCAAGTGGTTTCAATCGCGCGCGGGCGGCGCTGGATCGCGACAAGCGGAACGGCGGCGCAGGTGGAGGCGGCCTTTCAGACCGAGATTCACAGCTACGTGGCCGACGGCGAGACGCACTTCGCGAACGCATCGGAGCCATCCGTGCCCGCCGCGTTTGGCCCGGTGGTGAAAGGCATTCGCGGCCTGAACGATTTCCGGATGAAGCCGCGGCTGCGCGCATCGCACTCCGAGCCCGATTACACAACGGGACCAGGCCAGACTCACTATATTGCGCCCGGCGATCTGGCTACGATTTACGACATCACACCTTTGTACACGGCCGGAATCGACGGAACCGGGCAGAAGATCGCGATCGCCGGGCAAATCGCGGTCAATCTTTCCGACATCGCGCAGTTCCGCAGCAAGTTCAATCTACCGGCCAACAATCCCCAGACGCTGCTGGTGCCAGGGTCGAAAAGCCCGGGGAGCAACTCGAGCTCGGGCGATCTGGCGGAGTCGGACCTGGATCTGGAATGGTCCGGGGCGGCGGCGTGGAACGCGACCATCGTTTTTGTGTATTCCGCCGACGTGATGACATCGGTGCAGTACGCCATCGACCAGAACCTCGCGCCGGTGGTCAGCGTAAGCTATGGCTCATGCGAGCTGGAGACGCCGGCGTCGGATGTCGCTGCGTTTCGACAATGGGGGCAGCAAGCCAACGCGCAGGGAATCACGTGGTTCGCCGCGGCAGGCGACAACGGCGCGGCGGATTGCGACGATACGCAAAATCCGGGGCTTGCCGTCGACCTTCCAGGCAGCCTGCCGGAAGTGACCAGCATAGGCGGCACGCAGTTCGTCGAGGGGACCGGCGCGTATTGGAGCCTCGCCAACAACGCCAACGGGGCATCGGCGCTCGCCTACATTCCAGAGACGGCGTGGAACGATAGCGCGGAAGACGGGGGGCCGTCGGCGAGCGGTGGGGGCGCGAGCATTCTGTTTTCGAAACCTTCGTGGCAAACCGGTCCGGGCGTGCCGGGCGACAACGCGCGCGACGTGCCCGACGTATCGTTGAGCGCGTCGAACGATCATGACGGCTATCTGGTTTACACCAGCGGGAGCCTTCAGGTATACGGAGGGACGTCGCTGCCCACACCTTCGTTTGCCGGGCTGACGGCGCTTCTGAATCAAGAGGCCGGCTCGGGCGGAGTGGGCAACATCAATCCGAAGCTGTATTCGCTGGCGCCATCGGGTTGGGGTCTCGGCATGTTTCACGACATCGCGACGGGCAACAACATTGTCACGGTGCCTTGCGCTCGAAGAGAGCCGGCTTGCACGCCGACTCCGGTGGGATACTACGCAGGCGTGGGCTACGATCAGGCGACGGGGCTCGGGTCGGTGGATGCCTACAAGCTGGTGATGGGATGGAACGGCGGGAGCACGACGACGCCGGGTTCGGCCGCAAGCGTCACGCTGCTTAGCAATTTGACCACCGTGGCCGCGAATGACGTGGTGTATTTGATGGCGACGGTAACCTCGACGAATGGAACCACGCCGTCCGGGCCGGTCTCGTTTTCGATAGGAGGAACTCCGCTAGAATCGGCCGCGTTGACCGGATCGGCGGGCACGGCGACGGCAACGCTGGCGGTGAACGGCTCGCAGTTGCCGTTGGGTCCTGGAACGATTACAGCGACGTACAACAACACCAGCAGCGCGTCGGTGACGGTCGGCGTGACGGCGTCCGGATCGGGCCCAATCGCCACACCGGCGATCACGGCCGTCGCCAATGGAGCCAGCTTCAAACAGAGCTTCGCGCCGGGATCGATTCTGAGCGTGTTCGGATCGCAGCTCTCGCCCGCGACCCAGAGCGCGTCAAGCGTGCCGCTGCCGCTTTCGGCCTCGGGGGTCGCGGTGCTGGTGAACGGAATCGCCGCGCCGCTCTATTACGTCGCTCCAGGGCAGTTGAACGTGCAGATCCCGTATGAGGCGACGGCCAACAGCACGGCGGTGCTGAGCGTCAACAACAACGGGCAGGTGACCACGCAATCGTTCCAGGTGGCTGCGGCGGCGCCAGGGATTTTCACAAACTCGGCCGGCGCGCTGGTTCCCACGGCGACTGCGGCGGCCGGACAGGAGATTGCGCTCTACCTCACCGGCGCGGGGGCCGTTTTACCGGCGATCCCGGATGGCGCGGCGCCCGCGGCGTCCACGGCGCTCGCCAACCTTCCGATGCCGGTGCAGCCAACGGCCGTGACGATTGGCGGAACCGCGGCGACGATCGATTTCCGCGGCATTCCTTGGGGGCTGGTGGGCGTAACGCAGATCAACGTGCAAGTTCCGAACGGGATCTCGACCGGCGCGCAGCCGGTGGTCGTGACGGTAGGCGGAGTCGCCAGTGCTCCGGCGACGATCACGATTACCAACTGACCGGCGCTCGCTTTGCGCGAATCGGCTGGCCGAGGAGCATCACCTCCAGCTCTTCGGCTTAGCGGTACGCTTGACGGACGGCTGGCCTCAGCCACCCGACTGTATCCAGCGGCGCAATCCCCAGCACCACGGGGCTGTCTTCGTCGCTCGAGCCGAAGACCGGATGCTGTTTCCATCCGTTCGCCTCGGCTTCCCTGGACACCTGCGCCGCCACCCATTGATAGATCTTGTCTAGCGTCGCATCCTTCTGCTGTCTGAGGCCTTCGAGCAGATAGTAAGTGAAGAGGCCGTGAGAGTACTTCGCTAACTCATAAGAACTTTCTTCCGTGCGGCTGGCCGCCAGAATCACACGGCCCGTGCCTTCCTTGATGTGATCCAGAGTCCGCGAAGTTATCGACTGCGGAATGGTCACGGTCTGCGACAGGGCGCCCTGGCTGTGGCACGTGTCCAGGATCACAGCTACCTTTAACGCTTTGATTCGGGTGCGGACCACGGTGGTGATTTCGACCATGGGAATAGCGGTGGAATACAGGCCGTCGAGCGAATCGACGTCGGTGTCGTAAGCCACCACGTAACTGGCGCCGGCCGCGTCCTGCTCACGCGCCGTGCCGTGAGTGGCGATGTAGATCACCGCCAGGTCGTCTTCGGTCGCGTTGCGCACCAGCCAGTTGAGGCCGGCGCGGATGTTGACCGCAGTCGCTTCCGAATCGGCAATCAGGCGCACGTGGTCGGCGCGGAACCGGCCGTAGGTGGGATCGCGCAGCAACTCCGCCACCGATTGGGCGTCGTTGCGCGTGTATTTGAGATTGAGGCGCGGGTTTTGGAATTGGCCGACGCCCGCCACCAGCGCCCATTTGCGCGAAACGCCGGGCTGGTGGGTGTCGCGGGTAGAGTGCGAGGCGGAACCGGGAGCCGGGTTGTCGTGCGCCACCACTGCGACGCCGCGCGCCGGTGTGGCCAGCGTGAAGGGGTCTTCGGCGCTCTTGAGGGCTGGGGCGTTGCGTTCCCGCGCCTTTCCCAGCGAGTATTGCGGATTGCCTTGGCCGAGTTTGCGCTCAAACAGCGCCCGGTAATACCAGGCATCGCCATTTTCGTCGCAGGCCTCTTCGGCCTGTTTCAGCAGCAGCAGGCCGTTCGACAGGTCGTCTCTGGCGGGCGAGGCGGAAACCAGCTCCAGCGCCCGGACCACCAAGTCCTTGGACACGGCGCAACCCTGCTGCGCGTGGCCCGCGGCCGCCAGCGCCAATAATGCCACCCACAGCCTCACTTGCCTTTTCCCTTCTTGGGCGGTGTTTTGGCGGCGGGAGGCTCCGCTGGGACCGACAGTTGCTTGTAGTGCTCCAAGGCGATTTCGATGCGGTTTACCGGCTCAATGAAGTACTTCTCCTGCGGATTGGCTTCGCCTGCCTTGCGGTATTCGATCACGGCCTGCTCGAAGTAACGCCTGGCGCTGGCCGGGCTGTCCGCTTTGTAACCCAGCGCTTCGTCTCCTACCCCGATGTTATACAGGCGGTAGGCATCGTCCTCCAGGTGAGGGAGCGGCGGCATGGTTTCCAATTCCTCGACGAACTTGGTCCATTGGCCGGCATCGGCGTACCGGTTGTTTTGATCGAGCGCGCCGCGCGCCAGCATCACTTCGACCCGTTCGTTGGTATTCACCAGGCGGGCCGCCACCCGCTGCGCCGCGCGATCCACCAGAATCTCGACCACGTCCTCCATGGTGTGCGGTTCGTCTTCGCCCTCTTCATTCTTGCGTCTGGCGCCCGGACGGGGGATTTTGCCGATGATCTTCTTGGTTTCGGAAATCGCGCTGCTCACCTGGTCGAACTCGTGATCGTACTTGACGTCGATGGGCTCGGCATCCACGAACCTGCCCGCGCGCGTCCTGGCCTGATACGTCACCTGCAGGCGCCCGTTCACTTTCATGCCCGAGGGTTGCTGCTGTCCCTTGCTCTTCCCGGAAAGCAGCGTGTCATACTTCGGCGTGGCCACCGCGTTGCAGATCATCACCTTGAGCGAAATCAGCGTGTCGGGTCTGTCGGGATTGAGCTCCAGTTGGCTGTTGAAGCGGATGAGGTCGGTTTCGATCATGGACTGCAATTTGTCGGCAGCCAGCTTCTCGCATGGGTCCTGCGGCTTCTCCGCCGAGACTTTGACGTCGAATGCGTTGCCCGGCAGTGTGACCGCGGCGGGCAACTTCCGTTCCAGAACGATGTTTTTTTTCAGCTTTCCGAAGCCCTGTCCGGGCAGCAAAGCCGGGTACCAGACGATCAAGCCGATAAGCAGCAACTTGCGCATTTCCCGGAGCCTCGATCCTGAGAAAATCATATCATGATGGAAGTTCTGGCTACAGCGCTTGAGGATGACGATCTCTGGTGAGTTGGAGGCGCAGGTGGGAATCGAACCGGCCAATCCAACGTTTTCACTGTGCGGAAGTATAAGCCAACTCTACGGACGGGACATTAGCTTTGACTGCTTTGATCCGTGCCTTCAGGTCGGCGAGCTTCTCCCGGAGATCGAGTAAGGCTGTCCGGCCGGCCATTTGTCGAAGCTCCCTCCGGTGGAGTCTGACTGCGTTCTCGTAAATACTACTCGATAGCCGATCGAGCCGGCGATCCCAACCGTGTCCGCTTCTCATGCCAAATACCTCCGGAGCGAGTCGCGCTCCCGCCGGACCAAGCTTGGACCACCGAAAAATGGATGTTCTGAACTTCCGAATGCCGCTCCAATGATCAACGCCATATCGCTCTGTCCACTTTCAATTATCCGCAGTTGTTCAGTGAGTTCACAGTCCTACCCATCCTGGTGGCGTTCCAGTACTTTCGGGCGAATTACACGGCGCCGGGACCATGAACCGTCTGGATGAGTGAGTGGGCGGGAACGGCGGCGAGTTGTGCAATCACGACAAATAGCCGCATCTTGCTGGAATGTCAGCCAACCGCGATTCCCGACGGATGGCGAAAAGGAAGTTGGAGGCGCGGGTCGGAATCGAACCGACGAATAAAGGTTTTGCAGACCTTTGCCTTACCACTTGGCTACCGCGCCCTTCAGGTGAGCCACTACTAGCAAAATAGCGTGCCCGGACCCATGAAGTCAAATGGGGTGTCGAACGGATGGGGGCCAAGACCGCTCCCAGAGAAGCTGTGAAGAACTCGCCCGCAAGCGGGCAATGGGCAAGCTGAAGCATGCCCCACTGTCGCCGGGCCGAGAAGCTGGCGCGCGTCGGCGCCTTCGCCGCAACCGAGCGCGATCGGCAGCGTGCCGAACACCGCCGAGGGCAGGCCGGAGAGAATCGTGATGGCGTGAATGAAACTCTCGTACAGTACGCCCAGTACGATATAGATCGCCAGGATCGCCACAATCAGCAGGATCGAGAAGTTCTGGCTGGTACTGTGGCTCCACCTCCATGCTGACCGAGTATTGATCCGCCGGAGCGTAGATCACCGATACCTCGCGCGTGCCGTAAGCGCTGTACAGCGCGTCCTGGATCTGCTCCGGCGTGACGCCCAGCGCCTGCGCGCGGTCGCGGTCGA
>Ga0181521_10001718_pt1 | contig 26887 bp, 17 predicted proteins | sample PEATcosm2014_Bin_32_FD_119764 | JGI IMG/M metagenome (GOLD analysis project Ga0181521, IMG submission 119764) | Peatland microbial communities from MTU Mesocosm Facility, Houghton, MI, USA - PEATcosm2014_Bin02_60_metaG | ecosystem: Environmental > Terrestrial > Soil > Wetlands > Peat | place...
CACAAACTGGCGGGCAATCTGGTGGAGGTTGGGGGTGACGCGCTCGGGGAACAGGCAAAGCTTGGGGTCGCCGTTGCCCTGGGGCAGGTCGCCGAGCACCTGATCATAGGTGCGGTTTTCTTTGATGATGTAAATGCAGTACTGGATAGGGCTGGCCGCGCCCAGCGGTGCATCAAGCTCACCGGACCGCGAGCCGTCCCGGCTCGCAGCGGCCCTCGCGGGTTCCCCACATTCTGGTTTTCCGATCACCCTGGCCGTTTCCTGCGCGCTGCGAGCCGGGACGGCTCGCGGTCCGTTCCGGAGCTCGATGCGGCCTTGGGCCTCGCCGGGCTGGAGCGGGATGGGGTTATCCGGCGGGTGCGGGGCGGTGACACTGGCATCGGGTTTGAGGGGGCTGCAGCGATACGCTTGGGCGGTGTAGCCGGCGAGCTGCGCCTCGAATTCCTTTCGCGGCGGCAGGTCAATGATGCTCAAGGTGCCCTGGAACAGCCGGGCGATGTATTGCACCCCCGGATCGGTGGAACGATTGATGCCGGGCTGCGGGCCGAGCGGATTGGCCTTGGGCAGGAGTCCCTTGCCGTTGGCGACCAGCAAGTGTTTGCCGTCCGGCGTCACGCGCACCGACGTAGGACGCCAGCCAACCGGGATGAACCCCAGCGAGCGGCTTTTGCCCGGCTTCTCGATGTCAAAGACCGCCACGGTGTTGTTATCGGCGTTCGCGACGAAGAGCATCTTTTCGTCCGGTGAGAGCGCCAGGCTATTGGGCGTGGACCCGGGCGGGGCCTGAGGATACAGCGCCGCCCAAACCGTCTCCAAGGCTCTGCCCGACCGCGTGTCTAACACCGTTACCGTATTCCGGCTCGAATTGGCCACGAACAGCAGTTTCCCTGAGCGGGTGAGCGTCATCTCGCACGGGTGCTCTTGCGTCGGCCAGTGCGCGACGACCTGTTCCGACTGCAAATCAATCACCGCGATGGCCGCGTGCGCCCACAGGCTGACGTAGAGGCGCTGCCGCTTCTCATCCAGGCGGCAGGCGTAAGGGAACGCGTCGTCCGGGCCCGTTTGATACAGTGATGCATCCTCGCGTTTATTCGCCGCCTCCGTGTCGAAATCGCCCGAATCGGTCACCGGCGGAATCGAAAGCGGCGCAACATTTGTCCCCAGCAGGATGTCCACCACCTCCAGTTGCGGCAGGAGATTGACGCGCGTCACGCGGTTTCCCCAGACGTTCGCAACGTATAATCGCCTCACGGCCCTATCTACCGCCAGCCCGCCCGGGATGGCGCGCAGTTTGACGTCGCGCAGCTTGATCTCGTAGTGATTCGTCAGGCTTCCCTGTTGGAAGTCATACGAGTGGACCACCTCATCCCCGGCTCCGCTGCAAAAGAGCCGCCGGCCGTCTTTAGTGAATTCCAGGCCATAGAAGGTCTCGTGCACGTCGGTGCGCGAGACGACTTGGGCTGAGGGGATGTCCACCACGAGGATTTCGTGCGCGCCGTAACCGCTGTGCAACACCGCCGCGAAGCGCCCCCCCGGATGCACCGCGATGTTGATGGGGAAGTCGCCCATGTCAACCTGCTTTCCCACAGGTCGCAGCGACCACTGATTGGGCAGCAGCACCGAGCCGTCCGGCCTCTGGCCGGGCAGTTCCAAGGATGAAGCGCTTCCCGGTGGCAGGAAGGGGGATGGCGCGGCAGAGACGCCGGTCGCGGAGGGTGGAGCGACAAGGTGCTCGGGTGCCGGCCGCGTCGGCGCGCAGGCGGTGGCGGCCAGCAACGCGGCAAAGCTCAGCGAGTGAAAGGCAGTTCGCATAAAATCGTCCCGCTCCTTGTGCCAGCCGCACCCGGCGCGGTAAAGCAGTAAAGAAGAGGGTTGGCGCTTCTTGTTAATGTCGCCAAGCCCGGCGCGCGGACATTCCTGTCCGCAGCAGCGTTGGAAGCGAACCAGCGTGTCGATAGCCAACATCGTGAGGCGTCCGGAAGTTGCTGCGGACAGGAATGTCCGCGCGCCGGCGGCGGTGTGAGTATGCGCCCCGGGTGTGGCGGAGACAGTAATCCTCGCTTGCGGTTGGTCGCTTTCAAGGCTACATATTGCTTCCGGGCTGTGGCGGAAAACCAGCCTGGTTAAATCAAAACCGCATGAGTTCCACCAGCGAGTTATCGAGTTTTGCCGCGCGTCTGCGCGAGTCCATTCTTGCGTCGGAGTGCGGAGTGCGGGATGCGGAATGCGGAATTCAGTCAGAGCCTTCTCGCGCCGGCTGTGGCGGAATAGAATTTGACGAGTTGGCGCTGCAACTGTTCGCGCTGCAGTTCGAGCATAATGCGCCCTATCGCCGCTGGTGCGAAGCGCGGGGCGCGCGCCCGGACACAGTAGCGCACTGGAGCGGCATTCCCGCCGCGCCAACCTCGGCCTTTAAGGAGCTGGACCTTTCATGTCTGCCGGTGTCGGAGCGGACTACGGTATTCCACTCCAGCGGCACGACGGGACAGAAGCCGAGCCGACACTACCACAATGCCGGGTCGCTGGCGCTGTATGAGGCATCCGTGTTGCGGTGGTTCGACGCCCATTCCCGATTGGCAATTGGCAATTGCCAACGAGGCGAAACGGAGCCAGCGTGGGGCGGATTCAAGAATTCTCGAAATTGTAGCCGCCGACGGCAGTCGGCGCACTTTTCCGCAGCCACAGAAGTCAGCGCCGACTCCCGTCGGCGGCTACGTCTTGAATCCGCCCTGGAGCCAGCGCGGACAAGCAAATTGGCAATTCTGACCCCGCCCCCGGCGCAGGCGCCGCACTCCTCGCTGGCGCACATGTTCGAGACGATTCGACGCGCGGCTGGGTGGGACGGGTCGGCCTTTGTCGGAGAGGTCGCCAGGGATGGCGCGTGGGCACTCGATGCGGAAGCGGCGCTGGAACGGCTGAGAGCGGCGAGCGGGTCCCGACAGCCCCTGCTCATGCTCGGCACCGCGTTTTCGTTTGTGCATTTGCTGGATTACCTGGCCGACCAAGACCTGCGTTTCGAGCTTCCGCCCGGCTCGTGCGCGCTCGAGACCGGGGGTTACAAGGGCCGCTCGCGCAGTCTGCCGAAAGCGGCGCTGCACGCGCTCATCTCCCAGCGCCTCGGCATCCCGCCCGGTCAGATTGTCTGCGAATACGGCATGAGCGAGCTTAGCTCGCAAGCCTACGACTCTGCTATCGCCCCCGCCCGTCTCACGCCCCACGCCCCACGCCCCTCGCCCCTCGCCCCTCGTCTCTTCCACTTCCCCCCCTGGGCGCGGGTGCAGATCGTTTCGCCCGAAACCGGGGCCGAAGTGGCCGAGGGCGAAACCGGTTTGATTCGAGTGTTTGATTTGGCCAATGTCTATTCGGTTATGGCAATTCAAACCGAAGATCTGGGCATTCGCCGCAGCCAGGGTTTTGCCCTGGCGGGCCGGGCGGTGTTGGCTGAGCCGCGTGGGTGTTCGCTGCTGGCGGTCTAATTCGAGCGATGGACGCGCACGAACGACATCGGACCCGCACGCTCTGGCTGACCGGCGTGCTGCATGCCTTCACGCACGTGTATCAGGTGGCGCTGATGCCGCTCTATCTGCTGATGCAAAGGGATTTCAAGTTCGCCAGCGTGAGCCAGGCGACGCTGCTGCTGACGGTGATGATGGCGGCCTGTTTTGGGCCGAGTTATCCCATCGGCGTGCTGGCGGACCGAATGAATCGCAAGAAGCTGCTCGGTTTTGGGCTGGCCCTCAACGGGCTGGGCTTCGCCGCGCTGGCGCTGGCGCCGAACTACGCGTGGGCGCTGGTGGCCGTGGCGGCGGCCGGATTCGGCGGCAGTTTTTACCATCCGGCCGCCACGGCAATGGTGGCGCGCTTGTTTCCGGGCAGCACGGGCAAGGCGCTGGGATTGGTCGGCATCGGGGCCGGGGTCGGCTTCTTTGTGGGGCCGATCTATGCCGGCTGGCGGGCGGGCATGTTGGAGCCGGCCTTGGGTCCAGCCGCCTGGCGGCGGCCAGTGCTCGAGCTGGGCATTCTGGGCATTGTGGTCGCGGCCATCTTCACCTGGCTGGCGGATAATGAGCGGCCCGCTCCGGCGAGCGAGCGGAGGACGGTGCCGGCGGGACAGTTGTTTCCCACGCCCGCACTGTGGTTTTTCTTCCTGGCGTACTGTCTGGCGTTTAGTGTGCGCGATTTCGCCGGGGCGAGCATGGGCAGCCTCAGCTCGCTGTTCTTGCAGAAGGCCCGCAACTTCGACCCCAAGTGGACGGGGCTGGCGTTGAGCGGGATTTATGTCGCCGCCACGATCAGCAATCCGCTTTTCGGCAGCCTGAGCGACGGCGGCCGGAAACGCTGGATCACGCTCGCCCTGGTGGCAGCCGCAGGCATGGTGGTGCTTTTCCCGCGCGTGCCGTCGCATTGGATGATCCCGGTGCTGGTCGTTTACGGCTTTTTCTTTATGGCCAGTTATCCGATGACCGAGGCGGCGCTGATGGAATCGGTGCCGGACGCCGTGCGCGGGCGGGTGTTCGGGCTGTTCGTCATGGGGGGCGGCGTGATCGGCAACCTTTCCCACTGGGTGGTGGGCATGAAAGTCAAGCAGCTCGGCGCGGCGGCGCATTCCGTCAACACCTACTTCCCGATTTACACGGGAGTCGCCTTGCTGATGCTGGTTTCCTTGACGGGTCTGCTGTGCCTGCACGCGATCCAGCGGCGGGAAGGGCCGGTGGCGCTCAAGGCGGCTGGAGCGGATTCGATGCCTCTTTTAACATGAACCTGCCCAACTATTTCCTTGCCGATTTGTCGCCCGACGCAACGCTCAGCGCCGCGATGATCGGCGAAGCCTGCCGAACCCTCAAGCGCAACCGCGAGCGCTACCTGGCCCACCGGCAGACGCACAGCCTGGTGAAGACCCTGAGCGAGGTGGGCCGAAGCTGGCTGGAACCGGATTACCCCTTTCGCCGGCTCGCCTTGGAGCAAGGACCGGCAGCGACCGGTTTTCCCCGGGCCACACTGGCCGGCGGCCTGGATTCCTTCTTCAAACAGTTGACTCATGAGAACTTCCAGGCCCTCTTGGAACAGGATTTAGGCCACGCCCGACGCCTCGATGAACTGGTGTCCGCCGAAGTGGAGCAAAAATCCAATCGTGCCGCCATCGCCATCGCGCCCGAACTGCTGGTGCATATCGCCGCGGGAAACCTCCCGATCCCGACACTCATGAGCGTCGTTCTCGGCGTGCTGGTGCGGTCGGCGCAGTTTGTGAAGTGCGCCACCGGCGCCACCCTGCTGCCCAGGCTGTTCGCCCACTCGCTTTACAACGCGGAACCCAAGCTGGGCGCTTGCCTTGAAATCGCCGAGTGGCCGGGAGGAGATCACACTTTAGCCGACGCGCTCTTTAGCGAAGCCGACTGTGTCACCGCCACTGGCAGCGACAGCGCGCTGGCCGCCGTCAGTCTGCGGCTGCCCGCCAGGACCCGCTTTCTGGGCTACGGCCATCGCCTCAGTTTTGCTTACGTCACCAGCCGCGTTTTGTCCGGCCTGCACGCGCGGCAAATCGTCGGGCGGGCGGCTGCGGACGTGGTTGCGTGGAATCAACTGGGCTGCCTGTCGCCGCATGTGATTTACGTCGAGGAAGGCGGCGGGCTTTCCGCCGAGCAGTTCGCCGAGGCCTTGGCCGAGGAATTGGAGCGGCGCGAAGCCCTGGAGCCTCGGGGCGAACTGCCCGTCGAAGCGGCTGTGGCTATCTCCTCGCGGCGATCCATTTACGAAGTCCGCGCCGCCCATTCGCCCGATACCCGCCACTGGCGCAGCCCCGATTCAACCGCCTGGACGGTGGTCTATGAAGCTGATCCGCGCTTCCAGCCCTCCTGCCTCAACCGCTTCATTTACGTCAAAGGGGTCAAGGATTTGACCGACGCCTTGCAGAACGCCGAGAGTGTTCGCGGCAAAGTCTCGACCGTTGGCCTGGCGGCGCCCGAGGACCAAGCGCAGCGCCTGGCGACGGAACTGGCGCGCTGGGGGGTGACCCGCGTCTGCCCTCTCGGCCGGATGCAGGACCCGCCGCTGACTTGGCGCCACGACGGCCGGCCCGCGCTGGGCGACTTGGTAACGTGGACGGATTGGGAGTTCGGTCAAGGAAGTTAAAGGAGTTAAATAAGTTACAAGGGTTACATGAGGATGGAGCTGCGCAAGACCTTTCAGTTCGAGGCCGCGCATTTGTTGCCGCACTTGCCCAAGTCGCACAAATGCCGGCGGCTGCACGGCCATAGCTTCAAGGTGGAGATTGCCGTCACGGGCGAGTGCGACCCCCGGCTCGGCTGGCTAATGGATTACGCCGACATCTTCCGGGTGTTCAAACCGATCCTGGAAAGGCTCGACCACTTCTGCCTGAACGAAATCCCCGGCCTGGAGAACCCGACCAGCGAGAACATCGCCGCCTGGATTTGGAAGAAGCTGAAGCCGAGACTGCCCCTGCTGACGGAAGTGGTTGTGGCCGAGACCTGCACTGCGAAATGCGTGTATCGCGGGGAGTGAAGCCAAATGCGCGCGGGAGGGCGAGCGGCGGGAGGGCGAGCGTCCCCGCGAGCCCTATCTTGAGAGCACTTTGAGCAGGTTATGCAGGAACGCGACATTGTCGCACTGCGCGTAGTTCATCCGGCCGCCCATGCGGGAAAAGCTCTTGCAAAAGCGCAAGTAGTAGGCCGGGTTGTCCTTGGGCGGCTCGCCCTTGGACCAATCCCACTTGCCGCCCTCCTGAAGGTCCACCACATACATCGTGTGGTCCCGGACGATCTGCCGCCCGGCCTGCAACCGCAGATTGTTGACGCAACTCAGGCTCTTCTCGAACACCTGCGGCGCCATGATCGCCGACCCGACCGACAACACCACGCCCCCATCCAGCCCTTCCACCGCGCGGCCCAACAGGCCAAAGTCCATCGCTGCCGCGCGCCCAATCGCCGCGCCGTTGAACATCGGATGATTCGCGATGATGTCGTAGCCAATGCCGGGATGGACGGTGAGCGGGATGTTGCGCCGGAATGCCTGCGCGAGGATCGAGCTTTCCTTCCACGGATGCTTCACGGCGATCAGCCCGGCCGGAAGCCGGTGGGTGAGCATCGCTTGCAGCAACTCCGCCCGGGCGGGCGCGACTGGGTCCGCCGGCTGGTCCCGCAGCGATTCCTCCAGGGACGCGGCCGTCGGCAGCGTTACCCCGTCCTCGCAAATGAACCGGCCCAGGCTGCGGCCGTAGCCTTCGTTTTGCAGCGCGCCCGCCAGCAGCGCCAGATGAAGGCAGCGCCCGGTCTCGGCCCAGGCGCCAAACGTGCCCGTCGCGACATTCTTCTTTACGCTCTCCTCGGTGCGCCCGAGGAACGCCAGTTCCCAATCGTGAATCGTCCCCGCCCCGTTGGTGGCGAGGTGCGTCACCCAGCCGCCCTCCATGAGCCGGTTCACGATCCCCATCGCGCCGTTCTTGATCAGGTGCGCGCCGTACATCAGAATCACACTGGCCTCCCGCTGGCGGGCCGCCGCGACTTTCAACGCGCAGTCGCGAATCGTTTCAAGCGCTGCCGCCTCGCACGCGCGGGGCGGCTGCCCCGGATCAACCAGGATTTGATCGAGCGCGCTCAAGCTTTGCCGCTCGGCCAGCGGATAGACTCGCACTTTGCTCAGGTCAATCGGTTCAGGGAATCTCTTCATCTTGGGATAAACCTGCAATCGCCGACGATCGTGGCCTCGTTCCATACCCGGCCATCCAACCACCTCCCACCGCCCCCCGCAAGCTATTTTGGGCATGGACTTCATCACGCCTGGTCAGCTACGCACCGCTGGGTGGCCAGGCTCTTGGGCCTGGTCCGTGCGCGCTGAAGTGGAACAGCAGACTTCAGGTCTGGTTCTGGCGGTTATGGAATTTGGAGAACGTAGAACTGCTTCGGGACGGAGGGGTTCACGGCGTTGGTGACCGTCAGGCTGAAATTGCCGTTTGCGCTCCAGGTATTCGTTGCCACCGGCGTCCACTGGCTCAATGGCCGGCCCAGATTCGTGCTCGTCAGCACATAATACGTGATGCCCGAAAAACCGTTGCTGCCGTTGATCACCAGATTGGTTCCTGACGAGCTGGTGACACCAACGGCGGGTGGCGGGGATACGGTAATTGACGGGCCGGCGCCGGGAAACAGTGTTCCGAGGTTGTTGCCCGCGATGAGAACGGGAGTGAAGCTGCCTACGGAGGTATAAACATGAGTTGGACTCTGCGCAGTGTTGGTGGCGCCGTCGCCGAAATTCCAGTTCCAGTTGGTAATTGTATTGCCGCCGCCGTCAACACTCGGGCAGTTAAATTGGACGGTCAAACCAACCAGCCCGTTGGTCGGACTAGCCGTGTAATTAACGCCGCTGGGCCACACTGCCGTCTCCGCACCCGTTGACTGGGCAAAGGTTCCCCAGCCCGTGGTTCCCGGCAAGTAATGGACGGTCACATTGTTGTCACCGGAGAATACAGTTGCATCAGCGCTGGGAGCGTTACCTTGGAAATAGACTGCCGTCAGGCTGTTGCAGGAATCGAACGCAAAGTCCCCGATGTTGGTGACGCTGGTGCCTATCGTGACGTTGGTCAGGCTGGTGCAGTACTCGAACGCTTGGAACCCGATGTTGGTGACGCCATTGCCGATCTGAACGCTGGTCAGGCTTTCGCAGTCAGCGAACGCAGCGTCCCCAATGCTGGTGACGCTGTTGGGAATCGTCACGCTGGCCAGGCTGGTGCAGTAAGTGAACACAAAGTCCCCGATGTTGGTGATGCTGGTGCCTATCGTGACGTTGGTCAGGCTGGTGCAATCCCAGAACGCCCCTTTCCCGATGCTGGTGACGCTGTTGGGGATGGTGTAGGATGTTCCGACTAGGCCTGCCGGGTACTGGATGAGCGTGGTCTGGCTCTTGTCGAATAAAACTCCATCCACACTGCTATAGGCGGGATTGTTTGTATCCACCATGATTGCCGTCAGGCTGGTGCAGTCCTCGAACGGTTGGACCCCGATGTTGGTGACGCTGTGCGGGATAGTCACGCTGGTCAGGCTGGTGCACCCATCGAACGCATACTCTCCAATGCTAGTGACGCTGTTGGGAATCGTCACGCTGGCCAGGCTGGTGCAGTTTACGAACGCTTCCACCCCGATGCTAGTGATGTTGGTGCCTATCGTAACGCTGGTCAGCGCCCTGCAGGCTCCGAACGCATAGTCCCCGATGCTGGTGATCGTCAGGCCATTAGTCGAGCTGGGGATGGTCACCGCACCAGAGAGACAGCTCGGGTACGTGATGGTAATCGCGCCGTTATTGGTCGTGAAAGCGAACTGGGCTTGGACCGCAGCAGGCAGGGCCAACAGCAGCAGCAGCGGCAGCAGGCTCGTGACGCAGGCGGTTTTTAGACGCATGGCCAGCGTGTTCGGGTGGGTTGTTCCCGCAACGATGGTTCCCCATTTCATAGTTTGCTCCTTTATATTTTATATTTTAGGGGCGACCCTCGGCTCAGTTTGCCATGTTGTCAAATGGGGTATTCACCCCATATCCGGGAAACGGCAGCCCAGGGGGAAGGGACCTCACGCAAAGGCGCTAAGGCGCAAAGCTTCTTTCCCTTTTAGCGTCTTTAGCGGGCCTCGTTCCCCTTTGCGTGCTTTGCGTCTTTGCGTGAGCCTTTGCCGCTGCTGTCGCACGGCTCAGCAATCAGGTCGTAATCGGTGTGGCCGATGACCTTCACCTGCGCGAACTCACCGAGCGGCAGTTGGCCGCGCACGTACACGCGGCCATCAATGTCGGGCGCGTCGGCCTCGCCGCGGGCGACCAGGAAACGGCCCTGGAGCGCGGCGGGGTGCTGATCCCGGCCTCGAATCAGGCCGTGTTCCCAAGAGCTGACGCGGGCGCGCTTGAGTTCACTCGGGCTGGCCGCCTGCTCGACCAGGACGTTGATCGTGCGCCCGACGAACGATCCGGCTACCTGCACCGCGACTTCACGCTGAGCCGCCATAGCCCGGTTCCGGCGCTTTCGTTTGATCTTGTCTGGAATCTGGCCGGCCATCTTCCCCGCGCGCGTGCCTTCTTGCTGCGAATAAGTGAACACGCCCAACCGCTCGAACCGCGCCTCGCCAATGAACCCCAGCAACTCCTCAAAATGAGCCTCCGTCTCACCGGGGAAACCAAGGATGAACGTGGTGCGCAGCGCAATGCCGGGAATGCCCGCGCGAATGCGGCGGATAAGGTCCACGATGTATTGGCGGGAGGTCTCGCGCCGCATCCGCTCGAGCAGGTTCTCGTGAATGTGCTGGAGGGGAATATCCACGTAGCGCGCGATCTTGGGGCACTCGGCAATGGTTTGGATCAACTCATCGGTCCAATGCGCCGGATGGGTGTAGAGCAGGCGTATCCAGAATTCCCCGGGCAGGGCGTTCAACTCGCGCAGCAAGGTGCAAATCGTGGCGGCCTCCGCCGGGAGGGCCTTGACCGCCGCGCCGAATTGCCCGGGCGCAGAGATGGGGCAGGTGCGGTTCGGGCGCAAGTCCAGGCCGTAATAGGTCGAGTCCTGCGAGATCAGGTTCAGTTCCCTGACGCCGTCGGCGATCAGCGACTCGGCTTCTGCGACAAGGTCTGCTTGCGGACGGCTGCGATGGGAACCTCTCATGCGGGGAATGATGCAGAAGCTGCACGGATGGTTGCACCCCTCGGCGATCTTTAGGTAAGCAAAATGGCGCGGCGTCAGCCGGAAGCGCGGTGTCGCGTAGTCGGGGATGTAGCGGGGGCGGGGGGTGACCGTCAGCAGGGGCGGGGAGGGAGGAGGGAGGGGGGCGTGAAGCGTGATGCGTGATGCGTGATGCGTGATGCGTGGTGCGTGGTGCGTGGGCCGCGCACGACGCGCCAGGGCTTGTTTGACGATGGCCGTGACCTGCGCCACCTGGTCAATGCCCATGAAGGCGTCCACCTCCGGCAAAAGGGCGGGCAGTTGCTCGCGGAACCGTTGGGGGAGACAACCGGAAACGATCAAGCCCTGGCCGCGGTTCTTCGCTTCACGCAGCTCCGCCGATTCCAGAATCGTGTCAATGCTCTCCTGCTGCGCAGAATCAATGAACGAGCAGGTGTTCACAATCACCACGTCCGCCTGCGCGGTGTCGTTGGTGATTTCAATCCCGTCCTTCAGCAGCGTGCCGACCATGACCTCGGCATCAACGAGATTCTTGGCGCAGCCGAGCGAAATCAAACCCACGCGCACCGGGCGCTCGCTGGAATCTTCTTTCATCAAAGACCGCTCACCTTACCTCAGGGAGATAGGCTGCTATTTTGCAGTCATCGCCTTGGGGCTTTCTTGCCCGGAGGCCTCCTTATTGCTCTCAGCCACGCGCACAGTCGTGCCGCTGACCAGCGAATCGGCCGGATTGAGGATGACACGGTCGGCCGGGCCAACTCCTCCCACAATCTCGATGGTCGGCCCGAAGTCGCGGCCCAGCGCGACGCGGCGCAATTCGACTTTCCCATCGGCGCCCACCACCCCCACTTGCGGACCCTCGGAGCGAAACAGCAGCGCATTTGCGGGCAGAGTCAACGCCGGGTCCAGTTTAGCTTCAGTCAAGCGCACCTGGACGTAGGTGCCGGCCAGGATTTCGCCGCGCGAATTATCCACCTCGAGCTCGGTGAGGAGGGTCCGGGAGTCGGCGCTCATGGCCCCGGAAGTCCGCACCACTTTTGCCGGAAACACCCGTCCGGGCAATTCCGGGACGGTCAGTTCCGCCATCTGCCCGGGGGCCACCCCCTGGGCGGCGGCTTGCGGCACGCGCACATACACCCGCAAGGTCCCCGTTTGCGCCAGCCGGAAAAGTTCGTTGCCGCTGCCCGCCGCCACCAATTGGCCGACATCGGTTCCCCGCGCGGTGATGGTGCCGGCGAACGGGGCGGTGACCCGCTCAAAGGATTGGAGTTCCTCGAGCCGGCGCACATTGGCGCGCGCGGCTTCGACGGTCGCAGCCTTGAGTTCCAGGTCGGCCTTTTTCTCGGCGGCTTCCTGCTCGCTGACGCTGGCGGTCTTGAGCAAGTCGGCCCAGCGGGCGTCGGTGGTCCGGGCCAGCGCGAGGGCGGCTTCGGCCTGGGCGAGCTGGGCGCGGGCCTGGGCCAGTTCTTGATTCAGCTCCGGCGTGTCAATTTCCGCCAGCAAATCCCCCGGCTTGACCTGCGCGCCGATGTCCACCAGGTAGCGTTTGAGGTAGCCGCTGGTGCGGGCATAAATCGGCGCTTCGACCAGTGCCTTGGCTTCGGCGGGCAGCGTCAGTCCGGCGGTGGTCTTGCCCGGCGCGGGCGATACCACGCTGACGGTCTGAACGGCGAGTTCCCGCGTCGCGGCGCGCAAAGCATGGCGATGCAGCGAGCGGGGAATCAGACCGACCACCGCGCCAATGACGATGAGCACGGCAGCCACGATGGCGGCGTGGCGCAATTTGGCACCGGAACTCGCGGCGGCGGCAGACGTGGACGCCAAGGCTTCCCGGGCAGGGGGGATCGGAGTCGGTTCTTTTATTCCAGAGGGATTCATAGTTGAGCTCAGGCGCCGGCCGCAGCCGGGTTCATGCCGCCGGCTTGAGGCGCAAAATCGGAGTGGGTCTTGACCGGCACAGTCGCGCGCCGGTGCAACAGGCTGAAGACGACCGGCACGAAGAACAGGGTGGCGATGGTAGCCACGACCAGCCCGCCAATGACGGCGCGGCCCAGCGGCGCGTTCTGCTCGCCGCCTTCGCCGAGGCTCAGGGCCATAGGCAACATGCCGATCACCATTGCCGCCGCGGTCATCAGCACCGGCCGCAACCGGCTGGTGCCGGCCTCCCAGGCTGCCGTCAACGGGTCCATGCCCTGCCGCAAATCGTTCCGCGCGAAGGTGACCACCAGCACGGAATTTGCCGTGGCGACCCCCAGGCTCATGATGGCCCCCATCAGCGCCGGCACGCTGGCGGTCGTGAGCGTGATGTGCAACGCCCAGACCACGCCGGCGAGCGCGCCGGGCAGCGCCGTGATGATGATGAACGGATCGAGCCAGCTTTGGAAGTTGACCACCAGCAGCAGGTAGATCAGTACAATCGCCATCACCAATCCAATGCTCAGGCCGGCAAAGCTGGAATGCATCGTCTCGGCCTGGCCGCGCAACATAATCGAGCTGCCCCGGGGAAGCTCTTTCTCCGCTTGCGCGATGAGCGGCTTGAGGTCGCTCAGGACGCCGCCGAGGTCGCGCCCGCTGACGCCGCCATAAATGTCAATGACCGGCATGACGTTGTAATGGGAGAAGATAGTCGCGCCGGTAGTGCGGGTCACCGTGGCGAGGTTGGCCAGCAGTTGCTCGTCCCCCTGGCCCGGCTGGCTGGCGTTGATGGGGATCGAATTGAGGGCGGACAGCGAATCCATCCGGTGCTCGGGGACACGGATGTTGACGAGGTACTGGACGCCGACACGTGGGTCCATCCAATAAACGGGGGACACCTGCCCGCTGCCACTCAGGCCGAGCAGAATCGAATTGGCGACATCGCGCTCCGCCAGACCCATCCCGGAGGCCCTGCTGCGATCTATGGCCACGTTCAGTTTGGGCAAATCGGCCGGCTGCTGCACGCGCACGTCCACCGCGCCGGGCACCTGGCGAATCTTGTCCGCCAGGCGCGCGGCGATCTCGCGGTTCTTCGCCTGGTTGCGGCCCACCAATTGAATATCGAACGGCGCGGGCAGGCCAAAGTTGATGGACTGGCTCACAATGTCGGCGGGCAGAAAATAGAACGTGATGCCCGGGAACTCCCGATTGAGGCGGGCGCGCAAGCGGTCCATGTAACCGGCGGTCGGATGGTGCTCGGGGCGGAGCGAGACGAGAATGTCCCCGTCGCCGGTGCCAATCAGGCCGCTGTCGTTATAGGTCAGATTGATGCTGGAAGCGGGAATGCCGATGTTGTCCAACATGCCGCGGAGTTCCTCCGCCGGGATTTCCCGGCGAATGGCGGCCTCGACTTCATCGACCAGTTTGGCGGTTTCCTCGATGCGTGTGCCGCTCCGGGCACGGAGGTGCAGCCGGAATTGCCCGGCATCGACCGAGGGAAAAAAGTCCTGCCCAAGCTGGGGCACGAGCAACATCGAGCCGACACAGAACAGCAGGAAGATCGCCGCAAAGGGGGTGCGATGGTGCAGCACGGCCCCGAGCAGGATGCGGTAGCCCTCGCGGAAACGGTCGAAACCCCGTGCGAAGCTGGTCTGCACTGCTGCCAGCGGCCGCAGCCAGGGAGCAGTCGCGGCGGGGTCGTCGTGGCCGGAGTAGTGCTCCACGTTGCGGTAGAACCACATCACCAGCGTCGGAACCAGCGTCCGCGACAAGACGTAGCTGGCCAGCATGGCGAACACCACCGCCTCGGCCAGCGGCACAAACAGGTAGTGCGCCACGCCGGTCAGGAAGAACATCGGCACGAACACGATGCAGATGCAGAGCGTGGATACGAAGGCCGGCATCGCGATCTCCTGCGCGCCGTCCAGAATGGCGTCGTCGAGCGCTTTGCCCGACGCCATGTGCCGGTGGATGTTCTCGATGGCCACCGTGGCGTCATCCACCAGAATGCCAACCGCCAGCGCCAGCCCGCCCAGGGTCATAAGGTTGATGGTTTCGCCCAGCGCGCTGAGAATGGCAATCGAGGTGAGCACCGAAAGGGGGATCGAGAGCGCGATGATGAAGGTGCTGCGCCACGAATCGAGGAACAGCAGAATCATCATCGCGGTGAGCGCGGCGGCGATGACGCCTTCCCGGACCACACCGGAAATGGCCGACCGGACGAAGATGGATTGGTCGGCAAATTCCTTAACGTTGAGGTCAGAGGTAAGGGTACTGAGAACCTGCGGCATGGCCTTCTTGACCCCGCTGACCACGTCGAGAGTGGAAGCGGAGCCGGATTTATAGACGGTGAGCAGCGCGCCCCGCACGCCGTCGTTGCGCACAACGTTCTGCTGCGGCTGGTAACCGGCCCGCACTTGTGCCACGTCCCGTATGCAAATGAGCGCGCCGTTGACGGTCTTGATGGGGAGGTCGCCCAGCTCATCAATCAGCTTGGGAGTGGCGTTCACCTCGACGGCGTATTCTGTGCCGCCGATTTTGGTGGTGCCGCTGGGCAGGATGAGGTTCTGGGCGTTGAGCGCGTTGAGCACATCCATCGGCGCCAGGTTCTTCGCCTTAAGCGCTGTCAGGTCCAGGTCCACCGACACGAGCGGGGACTTGCCGCCGTAAGGCCAGGGCATGGCCGCGCCCTGCACCGTGGCGAGGCCAACGCGAATCTGGTTGGCGGCCAGGTCGAAAATCTCCTGCTCGGAGAGCTTCGGGCTGCTGATGCTGTACTGCAGGATGGGAACGGTGGAAGCGCTGTAACGGACGATCAGCGGCGGGGTCGTGCCCGGCGGCATCGAGCGGATCACCGTCTGCGCGATGGCGGTCACCTGCGCCACGCCGGCATCAACGGAAGTGCCCTCGCGGAAAAAGACTTTGATGACGCCAATGCCGTTATAAGCGTTGGACTCGATGTGCTCGATGTCATTGACCAGGGTAGTGAGCGAGCGCTCCTGCGTGTAATTCATCCGCTGCTCGATGTCCTTGGCGTCCAGGCCGGCGTATTGCCAGACAATGCTGACGACCGGAATGTTGATGGACGGGAAAATGTCCGTCGGCGTCCGCCGCAGCACGAACGGCGTCAGCAGCAACAGCACCAGCGACGCCACCACGAAGGTGTAGGGCCGCCGAAGGGCTAACCGGACAATCCACATAACTCGAACAGTATTGTCAGAACCAGCTTGGCCGGGGCAATATAAGTTTGATCGGACGTCTCATCGGGGCGCGTCTTACCCGTACCACCATTGCCACCGGAGCGAATTCCCTCTCCCCACGACGAAGGAGTGGGGAGAGGGGCAGGGAGAGGGGCATTTCAACCGCGTCGTTGCTGCGTTCCCGAACCCCTCTCCCCAGCCCTCTCCCCGCTCGTCCCTCGCGGGGAGAGGGAGTGCGCGCGCTGGTGATGCCGACAAGAAGTTATCTCTCATGGCGGCGCGACCTCCAGGCACACCATCCGTGTCAGGTCGCGGGCGATGAGCCTCCCGCCGGCCAGCGCCAGCGGCCCCCACGATTGTTGGCCTTTCAAGACCTGCGCCTGGGCCAGCAGCGCATATTTGTCCGGCGTCGCCTCGAGGAGGCGCAGCAGGCCCGCGTCGTTCATGGCAAAGATAAGGCCGCCGGCCATGACGAAGGAGCCGAGGCCAAATTGCTGGCCGGAGGGGCTGGTCCAAACCGGCTTGCCCTCGAGCGTCAGGCAAACGAACTTGCCGTCGGCCCGGACGCCGTAGAGGTGGTTATCGTGAAGAATGGGCGTGTGCTGCGTGGCGCCGAACACTCCCGCCGCCAGCTTGAAAACGGTGCGGGGCACGAAGAGGCCGGCTTCGGGAGGGCGAGCGTCCCCGCGAGCCCTGACTTGCTCGGGGGTGCCGGAAGAGTTTGGGCTCGCGGGGACGCTCGCCCTCCCCGCGAGTTGCAGCATCAGGCTGCCCGCGTCGTAACCGCCGGTCAGAAATATCCGGCCCCCGTCCAGAATCAGCGGCGAGGGCACAGTGGCAATGCTGATCTTCCAGTCCGGGGTTTCCCAAAGCACTGAGCCGTCCCGGGCGGAGACGCCCACCACTCCCTTGCTGGCGCAATAGACGTACATCCGCTCGCCGCCGAACTCCATCGGCATCACCGACGAATGGGTCATGTTCCAACCGTGCGGATTGGGCGTTTGCCAGAGGACCTTGCCGGTCTGACTCTCCAGCGCCAGCAACAGCGCTTCTTTGCCGCCGGGCGCAAGGATGACCGCGCCGTTGTCAATCAACGGGCACTGCCCGGCGTACCAGGGCGGAACCGTCGCGCCGTATTGGCGAACCAAATCCAGCCCCCAACGCAGTTCGCCCGTCGCCGAGTCCAGGCAGACCACGTGGCACTTGGGGCCCATCGCGACGACGACCTGGTCGGTCACCGCCGGCACGGTGCGCGACATGCCATGATTGCGCTTCACCGGGACCGGATAGGCATAACGCCAAATCTCACGGCCATCCGCCAGGGACAGGCAGCGGAGTGCGTCTCGTTTCTTGTCGCGGTCGTAGTCCATCACGTACACACGCCCGTTGAGGACGGCGGCGCCGGCGTAACCTTCGCCCACGTCAACGGCCCACAACTCGCGCGGTTGACCCGGCGGCCAGCTCCGCGCGAGGCTCGTCGTTTCCGGGCTGATGCCATCCCGATTCGGCCCGCGAAACTGAGGCCAGGCCCCGGGCAGGTTCGCCGGCTGGCCGTCGGAGCGGACGAGATGGCCTGCGAGAACGGGGTTGGCGGTGCCCCCTTCACTGGCTGGGGCCTGGTCCGTTCCCGGCACGCGCAGTGCCAGCGGCTTGTCTGGCCCGCGCATGAACCATAGCGCCAGCGCCACCAGCGCCAGAAACCCGAGCGCTGCCGGGAGCAGAAACACTGTCTTCGCCGATCCAGGCCTCTTCATCCATTCAGCGCGTTGTGCGGTAATTCGGACATATTCAGGCTGACAACATGCCGCCTGTCCGGCAGCCAAGCCAGAGCAAACCTGTCTATGTGGCGCAGGCGTCTCGCCTGCGAGTTCACCGGGCGTCCAGGCGCATCCGAGCACGGCCCCCAAGGAGCGAGAACGCCCCCACGGTCACGGACCGCGAGCCGTCCCCGGCTCGCAGTCCGGGGGCAGTGTCCGCATGCGCCCCGGGCGTCCCGCCCGGCACCCTTGAAAACTCTTTCACACTGCTATACCTTGAACTCCGGCATTGGGGGACGCCATGCCGCTCAGCGGCTGGACCCTACCGGTGCGCGACCCAGAGGCCGGACGGCAAAAAGAAGCACGCGAGGGCGAGCGTCCTCGCGAGCCTTGGATGCCCGCCGGAGGACAGGGCGAGAAAAAGAAGAGGCTGGGAAGCTTGAAACGAGCCTGACACGAGCCTGAAAGGACGGCAGCACTACGGCGGCGGTGCACGGGCGCTGCTCCGGCGCCACAACCGCGTTCCTCCGGCCATTTGGCGTGGCGGCGGCGGGACGCCGCCCAAACCCGCAGGCGAGACACTCCCGCGCAAGGGGTTGAGAGACGGGCAACCGGGAAAAAGGGTTGTGTTTTGGCCGCGATCGGCAACATTGTCTTGGTCATGAACGCGATCGAAACTACCGGGGTTGTGGACGCACAGCATCAGTTGCGGCTGGACAAGCCGCTGCCCATTGCCGGACAAAGTCGCGTCAGGGTGATTGTGCTTGTGCCGGAGGAAGCGGACATCTCGGAGACTGCGTGGACGAAAAGCGTCGCGACCAGTCCCGCGTTCGATTTCTTGAAGGATGCCGCCGAGGACATTTACACCGCAGCCGATGGTAAACCGTTTCATGACCAAGGGTAGAATTGTCCTTGTCCCTTTTCCTTTCGATGACATGACGGCCGGCAAGGTGCGGCCCGCCGTGTGCCTGACCGATCCCATTGGCCCTTATCGCCATGTCGTTGTGGCCTTCGTCAGCAGCCAGATGCCGGTGAACCTTGCCGCCACGGATGTTGTGCTGGATCCGCAACGCGAGGATTTTGCAGCAACCGGATTGCGGGTGGCCTCGGTGTTGCGGCTCCACCGCCTGGTCACATTGACAACGGCCCTGATCCGACGGGAGTTGGGCAAGTTGTCGCCAGCCTGGCAAGACGAAGTCGATCAAAAGCTGGCCGTCCTTTTTGGACTAAAAGTCTCATAAAGCAGTCCGCGCTGGCGTAGCCCGCCGCGCACGCCACTTCGTCCTCGCGGCCTGCCTCCTCTGCCTTTCGCGAAACCCAGGCCAGGCGGCCTTGGCACGGTTGGGGGTATGCGCGCGTCACCGTGTCCCGGCGTTGGCTCAGCGTGCGCCGGGATGGGCCCGTTACGCCAACGCCAACTGCGCTCCCCGAACAATGAATCCTGGCCGTCTCCGCCCCTTCCAGCAAGCCAGAGCCAAACTCCGGCTTTTGGACAAGTATGAGGCGACACAATGAATGAATACCAGTTTCCCAGGACCCTTTCATTAGGCAGACCCTTTCATTAGGCTTGCAGCCATGGGCTGGATGGGTTCAAATGCGTGGCGCGATGGCAGAGGAAAGCGACAGTAACAGTTCCATTCGCTTTGTGAGGGTGGTCCTTCCTTGGCTGCTGGGTGCCGGGATGCTGGTGGTTTATCTGCTGACGCTCAACCACTGGGTTTCTCCGGGGAGCCTGGGGTTGATCACCAACATCAGCGGCTTGAACTATCGTGCCGAGCTACTCGGGCCGATCACTTACCTGATGACCTGGCCGTTCCGCTGGCTGCCGGCAGCCTGGATTGCACCGGCGCTGAATCTATTTGCGGCCGGCTGCGCGGCGCTCAGTCTCGCGTGGCTGGCCCGCGCTGTGGCGTTGCTGCCGCATGATCAGACCGACGCCCAGCGGCTGCGGCTGCCGGGAGACTTTTCGTCGCTCACCATCCGCACCGCTTGGCTGCCGCCGACACTGGCGGTGGTGATCTGCGGGTTGCAACTTACCTTTTGGGAGCACGCCATCGTGGCCACGGGCGAGATGTTCAACCTGTTGCTGTTTGCCTGGCTGGTCCGCTGCTTGCTGGAATTGCGAACTGATGGGAACAAGGTGCGACTGTCTCGCTTCGCGCTGGTGTACGGTCTGGCGGTCGCAAACAACTGGGCGATGGCGGCCTTTGGCCCGCTCTTTTTCCTGGCCGCGGTTTGGGCCGCCCGGGCCAACCCTTTCAGAAAGCGGTTTCTGGAGCGCGTGCTCAGGGCGTTCAACGGTCGGAACCTCCCTTGGTTCGTGCGGTTCCGGAAGGCGCTTCGGCCCTTCAATCCGCGTCTATGGGCGGCCATGCTCGCCTGCCTTCTGGCGGGGCTGTCACTGCTCCTGCTGTTGCCGCTGGTGGCCAGTTGGCCGGACGACAGCCAAACCGATTTCTGGCCGGCCCTGCTCTTGACCCTCCGAATCTACAGGAGATTGTTGCTGGCCTTTCCGATGCGCGTGGTCCTCCTGCTCTGCCTGGGTTCGGTGTTGCCCGCCCTGTTTATGGCCATCCGCTGGCGCAGCTTGGCGGGCGGCGCAAATGCCACAGGTAAGCTCACTGCCGGTTTGTTCCACTTCGTCCACGGGCTTTTCCTGACCGCGTGCCTGTGGGCAGCGCTGGACTTGCCGCTCAGCCCGCGCCGGCTGGGCATTGGTTTCCCCTGCCTGCCGCTCTATTATCTAGGGGCATTAAGCGCTGGTTATTTCAGCGGCTACTTCCTGCTGGTCTTCGGAAGCAGACCGCGCGAGGGCCGACGCCGGTCGGGCCTGCTGACACGGTTGGTCAATCGAGGCGTGACCGGTGCCGTCCATGTGGCGTTCGTGGCCGCGCTGGGGCTCTTGCTCTGGAACAATCTGCCCCATATACTCTGGAGCCGAAGCGGCGCGTTGGAGATCTATGGGCGCTTGCTCGAACGGTGCCTGCCCGCCCCCGGAGCGATCATCATAGGCGACGACCCGTTCCGCCTGCCCTGCCTGCAAGCCACCTTGGTTCGACACGGCCAGCAAGCCGCCTACCTGCCGCTTGATCCCTCCCTGCTCTCCGAGGGAGCGGGCTATCTCGAATTCCTCCGGGAGCGCCACCCCGAATTCAATGTGGAGCCGCCCGCCTTTCGTTTGGCCTCCGATTTGACCAACTTGATAGTAATGGTTCCCTGGGTGCAGGAGTTGGCGGCGGCACGCCCCGTTTACGATCTTTACCCGATCTTCGGGTACCTGGGCGAGGCCTTCTCCGTCCAGCCGCGCGGTTTGTTTTACCGGCTCAACCCCCGTGCGGCCAATGCGCTGGCTCTGCCCCCGCTGCCGCCGGAGGCGCTGGGGGAGAACCGGGCCTTTTGGCAGGCCATTGCCGCAGGGCCGCTGGCCGAGTTAGTCGGCCGCATCCGGTCGCCGGAACAACCTGCCCGCTTTGGCCTCTGGCAGCGCATCCTCCGGGAGGCCAATGCCCTGCCGGAGCCGGACCACTCGGCAGAGGCACTCGGGGGCTGCTGTTCGGCGGCACTGGATGCCTGGGGCGTGGAGTTGCAAAGAGCCGGCCTGCTCGCCGAGGCGGGCGAGTCCTTCCTGCTGGCGCTTCAATTAAACCCGGCCAATGCAGCGGCGCAGATCAACCGTGAGTTCAACCAAACCCTCCAGGCCCATAAACCCGCCGCCATCCCATCCACCCGGCAGGTCGAAGCCCGGTTCGGCCAGCGCCGCTCGTGGGAGGAGATTCTCACCATGGACGGGCCGATTGATGAGCCTAATGCCTGCTACAAGCTGGGGAGTCTGTTTGCCGAAGCGCGGCTCCCCCGGCAGGCCATCGAGCAGTTTGCGCGCGCCCGGACCCTTGCCCCGGCTTACCCCGACACCGCCTTGCGGTTAGCCGAGCAACTCCTCCTCCTTGCCGACTACACCAACGTCCTCGCCGCGGCCAGTCAAATGCTCCGGCTTGAACCCCGAAATCCCGATGGACTGCTTCTCGAGGGCTGTTCGCTGCTGGGGCTTAAGGATTACGAACATGCCCTCACCCCGCTCAGCGAGCTGTTGACCATCCAGACCAATTCCAGGGCCAGCCTGGCGCGAGGCATCGCCTACCTCGAATTGGGGAACCTCGACGCCGCCCGACAGGATTACGAACAGGCCGCCCAGTTGCTCACCAATGCTTGCCCGGCGTGGTTCGGTTTGGCCGAAGTTGCCTATCGCCAGAAGGACACCGCTGCTGCCATTAAGTACGGCGAGTTATTCCTAAGCAACGCACCACCCACTCTCCCGGACTGCCGGCTCATCGAAGCCCGCCTGGCTGAATTGCGGACGGGCGACGATGGACCCTTAAAGCCAAATGAATGAATACCAATGTCCTGGGACTTTACAGAGGGAGTTTTCCCGCAGGTTGCTTGAGGTTCAAATCAAAAGCCGAACCGAAGAACCGGTTCGGCTTTTCGCATTCAATATCTGCGGCCTTTAAGGAATCAAAGCTTCCGCTTAATCACCAGAACGAGTCCGGCCAGGAGCAGAAGGGAAACTGTGGTCGGTTCGGGAACATCAGCAACTTGGATCCAAATACTATCAGATCCAAGGCCATTATTATTGGCGGCAATCGCATCTACCACTATTTGGGAGCCCAGTATCATTGTGATCTCATACGAAGTGGCACCATTTGCTATCAACCAACTTGTAATCGCACTTGTCGAAGCAATCACATCTGCGTTTGGAGTAAACAGGCCGGTCAAATACCCACCGTTGTAGTACCAATAATGGGGAGTCCAATAGACACTGGCCTGAGAAGCAGTGCTAAATGGCATCACCTGAGTCCCATTCACTCCAGTGTAGATATCCCACACGTACATCGACTGATTCTGACGAACGTCGTAAATGGACCAAGTATATACCGTTTGCGCCGTTAGGCTCGAATATGTGTAGTCATACCAGTCCGTAAAGCCCAACCACCCTGCGTAACCACCCCACCCAAGTCCATATCGAGACACGTAAGGAGACACATTCGGATCGGTTAATGGATAATACCACCCTAGGTACGCGGGCCAGTAATACCCACCCCAGTTGTAAGCGTAGTTCCCATACCAGTACCCGGTTGGCACGTTCACATCGATCGTCGTATAGGTCAACGTTGTGTAGGCATCAAGTCCAACCCAACTAGATGCAATTTGAGCCCGCGCGCTGCCCGCCAGCAATGCCGCCATCATTAACGGGTACAACAACAGTTTTTTCCTAATAGGGAATTGCTTTTGGAGGCCGTGGGGCACGGGGTCCGACCGGGAGGTTACGAGTTCGTCTTCGACCATGGTGTTGAGCTTCTTCATATTATTTCCTTAATTATCCGAAGGTTGATCTGGATTGCATATTGACTGCTGACACAGCACCGTCCACTGGCGGCGGCTGGAGACACGCGCAGTCACCCCCGGCGCTGCAGGGACCACCTGCGGCAACCGCTTCCGCCAACTGGCTGGGCGCGTTCTTTATCATCGAGACCATTTCATCACGGATGGCGCAATTCCGCAACGGATAAGATTTTGGAAAAGCGGATAATTCTTTGGATTTAGGGCAATAAAAGGCCAAACTTATTGCCCCGCCTGCCCGGGAGGGCAAATTCAAGACCCCGTAGCCGCCGACGGCAGTCGGCGCTGATTTCTGTCCGAGGAAAAGTGCGCCGACTGCCGTCGGCGGCTACGATCTTGTGGGTCCTTGAATCCGCCCCGTCCGCCAGGCCTCTGGCGAAAGGTGCTCGTGGGCCTTGAAGGCATGACGAAAGGCGTCCGGGCTGGCGTAGCCGGAGGCGCCGGCGACTTCGCCAACGTGGCTGCGCGGATCGCGGAGTAACTCCTTGGCCTTGGAGAGCCGAACATCTTCCAGGAAGTGGTGGAAGGTGACGCCGGTGGTTTGACTGAACAGGGCGGAGAGATAGGAGGCGTTCATTTTCATGGCCGAGGCCATGTCGTCCAAATTGATCGGGCGGTGGTAATGCTGATGCACGAAGTCGAACATCGCCTTCACAAGCTCCTGGGCGTGGCTGCCCGAACCGGGCCGGGCGGCGGATTTCGGGAGGCCGGGCAACCGGCGGCGCAGTTCCGCGCGCAGGCGCGCGGCCTCGGTTTGAGCGTTGTCCAACCTCCGCAGGGCGTTGTCCAATCCGCTCCGGGCCATGCGAGCCTGGGCGGTGGATGCCAAATCGTGGAGGATCAGACGCGCCAAAGCCACCGCGTGATGGAAGGCGGCGGGGGATGGGGCGAGGGGCGAGGGGCGAGGGGCGAGGTGCGTGCCTTGGCCGGCCCGAGCGGGCGAGGGAGAAGGAGACGCTACCCTCACCTGCAAGACCAGCGTGAGCGGGCAGAGCTTATCCACCTGAAGACAGGCAAAGAAGTTGGTGAGGCCACACTGCCCGATGAACCGCCGGCCTCGGTTGGCCGGGGACAAGTCGGGTTTCCAACGCCGCCGCAAGCACGACTCGCAGCGCTTGGGCTGCCGGCCTTTGGCGCCCGCTCGCTGGCGCGCCCTGGGGCACAGGACGGGCATTGCACCGGGTCCCTGGCAGTCCAACGGACCATGCCACAAGACGTAGAGGCGCAGGCCGGTCAGTTGGGCAATGAGTCTGGGCAGCGGCCCGGTCAGGCGTGTTCGGAACAGGTCCTGACACTCTTTGAAGGCGAAAAGCTGCGAGGGTTCGGCCTCTGCCGCCCATATCAACGACGGGGCCTGGCTTTCGCTTGGGCCTTGCGCTGCGGCTTCGGGACCCTTTGTCCGAGCCGGCCCTGTCAACCTGCACCTTTTCATGTCCGTTTTCATAACACGCCAAAGCCAGGTTCCTGCGCGCCAAAAGCCTCCGCGCGCCAACGGAGCCTGGATAGTGTCGCCCTTCAGGAGACGAAAACAGTTCAGCATAAATCGCTGGCGAAAGCAAGCTCGAATTTTCCGGCGGGAGGGATGCTGGGCGGATGCAGGAAACCGTAGCCGCCGACGGCAGTCGGCGCTGATTGCAGTGACCGGGGAAAAGTGCGCCGACTGCCGTCGGCGGCTACAAATTCACGGAGAGGCCGCGGGTTAGTTGCGTTTCTTTTTGGCCTTGGGGCGGGGAGCGGCAGCGGTTTTGGCTTTGCGCCGGGCCAGTTGACGGCGGGCAGCGGCCAGCTCGGCGCGCGCTTTTTCCAGTTCGCCCTTGTAACGCGCACTCTCGCGGCGGACATCGCCCAGTTCACGGGAGCGGCGGCGCAATTCGAGTTGCGAGACGACGTGCCGGGCGAGGATAACCAGGGCCTGCTTCTGCTCGGGGCGCAGCTCGCGCGGGACTTTGTCAATCACACAGAGGGTGCCCAGAGCATGGCCATCGGGCGTGATGAGGGGAGCGCCGGCGTAGAAGCGGATTTTCGGTTCGGAAGTCACGAACGGGTTGTTGGCGAAACACTCGTCCCGGGTCGCATCCGGCACGATGAACAGCTCGCCCTGGGTGATGGCGTAGGCGCAAAAGGAGACATCACGCGAGGTCTCGCTGACGGTGACGCCGACCTTCGATTTGAACCATTGGCGCTTCTCGTCCACGAGCGAGATCAGGGCAATGGGGGCTTCGCAAATCCGCGCCGCCAGTTCGGTCAGGTCGTCGAAGACCTCTTCGGGGACGGTGTCAAGGACCTCGTATTGCCAGAGGACTTTGAGGCGTTTGCTTTCGTTTTGGGAAATCGGGGCAGTCATGGTTTTAATTTGTTCGTGCTGATCAAATGATAGTTGCTCGCAGGTGGAAGGCAATGTTTCTCATTTTCAACGCAGTCGAGGATTACATGGGATCGCGGTTCACGTCTTGATAATAGAGGCAACTGGCGGGGGTTTTGCCCATCGCCACAAACCATTGCGGGCAATACGGCGCGGTCCAGATCACGTCGCCGGCTTGCACGGGATGCCAATCGGCTTCCAAACGACAGAGGCCCTGGCCGCGCAAGATCATCCATCCGCGTTCCATGACCGGGGTTTCGACGGAGGGCAGCGCGGCGCCGGGTGGGCAGGTGAGAATGTTCACGGCCAGATCGAACGCCGGATGGCCGGGCAGGAGCGTCTGCAAACGCAGGTCCTCGTTGCCGCGGATGGGCTGGCCTCTGACCTCGCGCTCGTGGCCGGCGAAGCCCGCGGGCCTGGCGACGCCCGGGAGCGGCTGGTACTCCTTTTGAAAAACCAGAAGGCGCGTGGCGGGGGCTCCGCTGGCAATTTGAACGTCCTGGCCGGAGGGAAGATAAGCGTAGCCGCCGGCTTCGAGGCGATGCTTTCGCGCATCGAGCAGGATGCTGGCGGCGCCTTCGAGCACGCAGACGAAATACTGGTTCGCGCCCGTGTTGCCCGCGCACTGGCCGTCCTTTTCCAGCGTGATGAGCAATTGGGAGAACCGGGCGCCCAGCGCAGGTGAAATGAGCATGTGGCAGACCGCCTTTTCCCAACCCGGCAGTTGGCTGGGCACAAGGCCGCCGGGGGTCAGCAGCGCATAGCGCCCTTTGACAACGTTGCGCGTCGTACCGAATAGTTCTGTCATTCCGTTTGTCCTCGTTGCGAATTTGCGGCTTCCATTGTAGTCAGGCCCTGCTTACACTGCCTGAAAGATTGGGCTCAGCGCGGCAAGCCGCAAGCAAAATGATGACCTCTGAGTCTTTTGCCCTTGATTTCGAGCCGGCTCTCGCCCTGACTAGCCGCAGCGAACGCCGATGCAGTCAAACTCAGCAACAATTGAAATCGCCCAGCCCAGGCTGTTCACGGCGGGCGCAGTGGCGGTCGTTAACGCCTACGGCATTCTACTGGCCGCGCCGCTGGTCATGGCGATCCTCGTGGTGAGCCTGATTAAGTTTGGCATCCTGACCATCTTGATCCCTTTTCTGGTGGTGGCCGCCACGGCTTATTTCCTCCCCTTCGGGCTTGGGAATACGCACGTAACCCGCCTGGTTCACGCGCTCAACCCAGCCGCCGGCAAGAGCGACGGCGGTTTCATTGTGCAATTGACCTTATCGCCCAGAATCAGATCGGGCCTCCTAGCGATCCTGGAAGACGCGGACGATATCGGGTATCTCAGCTTCAGCGCGACCGAGCTGGTCTTTGAGGGCGACTCGGTCAAACTAACCGTCCCGCTTGACCGCATCGAACAGGTGCGGCCCCAGAACATCGGTTTGCGGGGACTCTTCGTCTATGGGCGGCGCATCCGGGTCGTGGTTTCGGGCTTGCCGCAGATTAGATCATTTGAATTTGCCGAGCGTTCCTCCCGGGTGCTGCCAACCTCGCGCGCGATCACCAGAAAACTGTGCGAGCGTCTGTCAACCAAAGTCCC
>Ga0181521_10001720_pt1 | contig 26858 bp, 27 predicted proteins | sample PEATcosm2014_Bin_32_FD_119764 | JGI IMG/M metagenome (GOLD analysis project Ga0181521, IMG submission 119764) | Peatland microbial communities from MTU Mesocosm Facility, Houghton, MI, USA - PEATcosm2014_Bin02_60_metaG | ecosystem: Environmental > Terrestrial > Soil > Wetlands > Peat | place...
AACCCCACCGGCTCGTTCAAGGACCGGGGCATGACGATGGCCATATCGAAAGCCGCCGAGGAGGGCGTGAAAGCCGTTGTCTGCGCCTCGACCGGCAACACCTCCGCGTCCGCGGCGGCCTACGCGGCCCGGGCCGGGATGACCTGTTCGGTGCTCATCCCCGAGGGCCACATCGCCCTCGGCAAGCTCGCCCAGGCGCTCGTGCACGGCGCCCGGGTCCTCCAGGTGCGGGGCAACTTCGATGTCGCGCTCGAGGTCGTGAGAGAGCTGCCCGGCCGCGTGCCGGTCGTGGTCGTGAACTCGGTGAACCCGTTCCGCATCGAGGGACAGAAGACGGGCGCCTTCGAGATCGTGGACCGTCTCGGCGATGCCCCTGAGGTCCACTGCATCCCGGTAGGCAACGCCGGCAACATCACCGCCTACTGGCGTGGCTATTGCGAGTACCGCAACGCCGGGCGCGCAACGAGGCTGCCGAGAATGTTCGGATTCCAGGCCGCCGGGGCCGCTCCGATCGTTGCCGGTCATCCGATCGCCGAGCCCGAGACGGTGGCGACGGCGATCAGGATCGGGAACCCGGCTTCCTGGTACGGGGCGACCGCGGCGGCGTCGGAGTCCGGTGGTGGCATCTACGCCGTGACCGACGCGGAGATTCTGGACGCGTACCGGTTCCTCGCCACCGAGGAGTCTGTCTTCTGCGAAGCTGCCTCGGCAGCTTCTGTCGCGGGCCTGCTCAAGACGCCGGTGCCGAAAGGCGCCACAGTCGTGTGCGTGCTGACCGGCCACGGGCTGAAGGACCCGGACCTGGCGATCAGCCAGGTGTCGGTTCCCGCTGTGGTCGACGCCGACCTCAGGTCCGTCCTGGTGGCGCTCGGGCTCTGACCGGGCAGGTCTCGATCCCAAGTTGACCGCAGAGAGTGGTCAAACAGGGTGAAATCGAGGGCAAATATCGCTCTCAGCGTTCGAATCTCCCGGCGTCGGCCCGCGAGCAGGCCCGCTTGGGCTGCCTTGCGCCAGGGGCGATCACTGACAGCGGGAAGGCGTCCTCCGGGCGAGTCGTCGAGGTCTCGTGTCCAGCATCGGCCTGTTGGTCTCAGTCGAGGTCGAAAAGCGATCACGGCGGCGCGTCGAGTCCGCGTCGCCGCGGCGCGACGGCGAGCACCTCCCTGGGGCGGGAACGGTCGTCGGGCTGACGGCACGGGCCGACGAGTCTGGAGCGGGGCGGCTCGGTACGACCATCGTGGAGATAGGCGCCTCCTCACAGGACAATCTCGTCATCTCGTGCTGTGTCGTGCACCCCGGTGCGCGCCTTCGCATGTGCCGCCGCGAAGCCCCCGCGCAGCCGGCGGCGACACCTATCCCGCTCGCTCGGCCCGCGTCGGCGGCCGGGGCGATCGAGGCCACGAGCCTGCCCCGAATCGGGTGCCCGGCAGCCGGCTGACGGCCGCGGCCCACCACCGGTGTTTGCCGAGGGGCGAACACCTCGCTAGTATGCGGTTGCCCTGGTTCGTCATTGCGGACGCCAGCTCGCCCTCTGGGGCGGGCGACCCGAAGGGGGCGGGCGGGAATCGCAGAGGCCCTTTCCCTGTTGTTGCCTATACTGGCGCTTCCTCCCGTGCAGCCGCACTAGCCACCGTGGGCACCCACTGATTGGGCTGTGCGATCCGGCAAAGTCGATGACTTGTTCTGTTCGGGAACTCCCAACGACGAATGGCAGGCTCGGGTCGATTGCATGACCCGACCGGTCCGGGTCACCGCCCGGGAGGGTATGTCGTGAAAAAAACGGGGGAGCAGCGACATCGCGGGATCCCGGAAGGTCCGGGTACCGCCTCCGAACAAGCACCTCAAGCAACAGAGATCCAGAGAGGAAGCTGATGAGCGAAGAACAGCTCGAACGATCGATCCTCGAGCGCAAAGCGAGCGACGAGCTTCGGGCAATCGCGACCGCCATGTCCCTCGAGCCCGTCGCGCGTTTGCGCAAGGCGGATCTGGTGAACCAGATCCTGCGTGCCGCCGGGGTCGAGGTCGAGGGCACTTCGCCCTTGCATGCGAGTGGCGCGGCATCGCTGCAGTCGCCGGTGTCCAACGGCGCCGCCGCCGACAAGGGCGAGACAGCTGACGCTACGGGCGTCTCCGCGTCCAAGCCGACGCGAGGCCGCACCTCGAGAGCCCGAACGATCAAGCCGCGCTCGGCGGACGCGACGCCGGACCACGCCGATGTGAACGGCAGTGGTGGCGGGCAGGCTCATGAGCCGGGCGAGAGCATCAGCGACGTGCCGTCCCAGAGCTCGGCGCCCGTCAACGGGAACGTTCCCGAAGGCCCGGCCGAGGGCGGGGACGCGGTATCGGAGGGCGCGGCGGCGCTCCTGGCGGGCAGCTTCGGTCGGGGCAGCCGGCCGCCGGCTCAGGGCGGCGCGTCCGGTGGCCCGGGTGAGCCCCGGTCCGGTGAGCTCACGTCGAACCCGCCCGGCGGTGCCGGTGCCGGTGCCGAGACCGCGGACCGGGTGTCCGGGGAGGTTTCGACGGCGACGCGCCCGCAACGTCAGGCTCAGCACTCTCAGCCCGGAAGAGGCAATCAGGGCGGCCAGATTGGTCAGGGAGGCCAGATCGACACGGGCAACCGCCGTGGCCGCCGCCGTCGCGGACGAGACCGGGAGCGGGGCGGGCAAGAGCCGCAAGGTGGGGGTCAGGAAGTCGCCTGGCAGGGCGAGCTCGTGCCCGTGCGCGGTTTGCTCGACCTGAGGGACGAGGGCTACGGCTTCCTGCGTACGAGCGGCTACCTGCCGAGCGGGAAGGACGTCTACATCTCGGTCTCGCAGGCCCGCAGGTTCTCGTTGCGCCGCGGCGACGCCATCGAGGGTGCCTGCCGGCCGGCGGGACCGAGTGAGAAGTACCCGGCATTGTTGCGGATTGACACGGTCTGCGGGATGACGGCCGAAGAGGCGCGTGAACGGCCGCGTTTCGAGGACCTAACCCCGCTGTTCCCCGACCAACGGATGCGCCTCGAGCTGAAGGAAGACCCGCTCAACACCACGGCGCGCATCGTTGATCTGATCTCGCCCATCGGCAAGGGGCAACGGAGCATGATCGTGTCACCGCCGAAGGCGGGCAAGACGACGATCCTCAAGCAGATCGCCCACTCGATAGAGCAGAACGACCCGAGCGTCCATCTCATGGTCCTTCTCGTGGACGAGCGTCCCGAGGAGGCCACGGACTGGCGCCGGTCGGTGAAGGGCGAGGTCATCGCTTCGACCTTCGACCGTCCCGCCGATGAGCACACGACGGTCGCGGAGCTCGCCATCGAGAGGGCCAAGCGGCTCGTCGAGCTCGGCCGGGACGTCGTGATCATCCTGGACGGGATCACCCGTCTCGCCCGGGCCTACAACCTGGCCCAGCCGGCAACCGGGCGCATCATGTCCGGTGGAGTGGACTCCGGAGCCCTCTACCCGCCGAAGAAGTTCTTCGGCGCGGCCCGTAACATCGAGGAAGGGGGCTCGCTCACGATCCTCGCGACGGCGCTCGTGGAGACGGGCTCGAAGATGGACGAGGTGATCTTCGAGGAGTTCAAGGGCACCGGCAACATGGAGCTCCGCCTCGACCGCAAACTCGCCGAACGGCGGATCTACCCGGCGATCGACGTCAACGCCAGCTCGACCCGTCACGAGGAGCTGCTCTTCGACCGCTCCCAGCTCCAACAGGTCTGGAAGCTGCGCCGCGTGCTGAACGCCCTCGGCAGCGACGGGGGCGGTGGAGCCGGCCTCGAGCTGCTCATGGACAAGATCAAGACCACGCGATCCAATGACGAGTTCCTCGCGGAGATCGCCAAGGCGCCGATCCCGGGCGGCTGATCAACGCAGGCGCCGCCTTGGCGGAGCTCGCCGCCGCCCGGCTTACAATGGAGACATCATGAAGACAGACATTCATCCCGCCTACACGACCGCGTCGGTGCGTTGCTCGTGCGGGAACACCTTCACCACGCGATCGACCAAGTCCGACCTGCACGTCGAGCTGTGCAACGAATGCCACCCCTTCTACACGGGCAAGCAGAAGCTCGTGGACACCGGTGGGCGCGTGGAGCGCTTCGAGCGCCGCTACGGCCAGCGCAAGACCAAGCGCTGAGCCGGCTTCACTTGCCCCACCCGCGCCCGGAGTCACGCCGGCCGGGGTATTCGACACGGAACACGGGGTAGCGCTCCGCAACCTCCCCGATCTCGTCCAGGGACGCGTCCGCTCCGACACCGAAGAACGAGCCCGCCTCCCTGGCGACGGCCCTTGTGCCGGCTCGCCTGCCCCAGCGCAGCAGGTAGGCACGAATGACTGCAGCCCGCTCAGGAACCGGTACCTCGACGAGCTCGGCGGCATGACGTTGCCTGCGCCCGATCACGACCCGGCCTTTCGCGGCGCGGGCGTTGCGGACCCATTCGGACTCGCCGGCCAGAGCCACCAGGTACTGTTCGCTGTCGCGGACGACCCGCACGAGGACGGTCCGCCGGATCACTCCTGACACTCGACCCGGGACCTCGACAACGACCACGTCCCTTGGGCCGAAGCCCAGGGTCGTGACCAGGGCCCCGATCCGCTGCAGCCGCCGGTAGAGCTCCGGGGGGCGGCGGTAAGGGGTCCTGCGGGCGTAATCGACCGGCTGGAGGATCCCCCCGAAGATGCCCTGGGCGCGTCCCCCCGGGCTTTGCGGCGGCGACCGCACCGCTTGTGTCGAGCCCGCGGGCCCGGCGCGCCGGGGCGGTCGGACCGGCATGCGCGACCCGGTCTCAGTCCGCCGGAGGCGGGGTCAATTCCCGCGCAATCTCGGCGGCCCAGGCATCGACGTCGTCCCAGTCCCGGAAGTCGCCCTCGGGGAGCCCCGCCCGGGCGGCCGGGAGCTTGCGGATGGCCCGCTCGGCGAAGCCGAGCGTGGCGGGGTCGAGCGCTCCGAAGAAGACGCGGTGGCCGCGGGCCCCGACGACTCCCGCGAGCTCGGGGATCTCCTTCGGCACCGTGGCGGCACGGAGGTCCCGCCCCTTGGCGTCGATGGCCTCGTGGCCGAGCGGCCCGCTGCTGAACAGCCAGACCGGGACGCGCTTTAGCACGGCGCTGTTGCACTTGACGAAGGCCAGCGCCTCGTCCATCCAGTGAAAGGCATAGGCGGCGCTGCCGATGACGAAGGCGTCGTAGCCCTCGAGGCCCGACGCCTCCTGCACCGGTCGCGCTTCGGCCGGGTGTCCCTCGTCGGTGAGCTTGGCCGCGATCCGTTCCGCGATCCCCCGGGTGGAACCGTGTTTGCTGGCGTACACAACGAGCACCGGCATGGCGAACCTCCGCTTTCATCGTGCGATCCGTCCGGGTCTCGCTCGTGCACGAGATCCCGACGGGGAGGCTACGGCGTTCTCGAACCCCGCGGCGGTCTTCCAGAGCCTTCCTGGGCACCTCCACCTGACGGGGCGGTCGGGCGGGCCCGCCCATCTTGACTAGTGCCGCGTCTCTGCGACGTTCGCCAACAGCGGCTGATCCCCGAACACCACTTCGACGTTCGAGCTCCTCTCCGAGGAGGCCGTCTTCTCGGGGCGGGCCACGGCAGGCCAGCACTCGCGCAGCTCGCGGCTGATTCCCCCGCGCGTACGACGCGAGTCACCGCCCGCCGAGACGAGCATCGCCCACAGCCGTCGGGGCGGGCCGCCGTGGCGCGAAGCGAGATCCGAGCCGAGCGGGGGACTTCTCGATCGCGGACCCGGGGGATGACCGCGATCCGCACGAGCGGGTGTGACAGCCTCTCGAGCGTGGAGACGCTGGCTGTCGCGGCACTAGCGTGAGTCCGTGCTCGATCGCCTTGAGGCGCTTGAGGCTGAGTACTCACAGGTCCTCGCCCGCCTCTCAGACCCAACTCTCTCCAAGGACCGCAATGAGCTGCGGGTGCTGTCGCGCCGCCACAAGGAGCTCGAGACCGTCGTGCGCAAGATGCACGAGCTCCGCGCGGCCGAGGAGGACGTCGCCATTGCGCGTGAGCTGGCGGCCAACGCCGTCGGCGCCGAACGCGAGCTCGGCCGTGACGAGCAGGCTGCCGCCGAGGAAAGGGTCGCGGAGCTCGAGGCGCAGCTGCGCGACGTCTTGATGCCCCGTGACCCCCACGACGGGCGCAACGTCATCATCGAGATCCGCGGGGCCGAAGGCGGAGAGGAGGCGAACCTGTTCGCCAAGGACCTCTTCGACATGTACCAGCGTTACGCCGACCGGCGCGGCTGGCGCGCAGAAGTGATGGACCTCCGGGAGTCCGAGCTCGGGGGTGTGGACGGGGTTACCTTCCTCGTCAAGGGCGAGGACGCCTGGCAGCGGCTACACCAGGAGGCAGGTACCCACCGCGTGCAGCGCATCCCGGTCACCGAATCCCAGGGACGTGTCCACACGTCCTCCGCCACGGTGAACGTGCTTCCCGAGGCCGATGAGGTGGAAGTCGAGATCGAACCCGGGGATATCCGTGTCGACGTCTACCGCTCGACCGGCCCGGGTGGCCAATCGGTCAACACCACGGACTCGGCCGTCCGGATCACCCATCTTCCGAGCGGCCTCGTCGTGTCCATGCAGGACGAGAAGAGCCAGATCCAAAACCGCGCGGCGGCGCTCAAAGTGTTGCGGGCGCGCCTTTACGAGCTCGAGCTGCAGCGCAACGCCGCCGCTCTCGCCGAGGAGCGCCGCGCGCAAGTGGGTGGTGGCGGGCGTTCCGAGAAGATCCGCACGTACAACTTCAAGGACAACCGGGTGACAGATCACCGGATCGGGCTCACCTTGAAAAAGCTCGACCGCATCCTGATGGGCGATCTCGACGAGCTCGTCGACGCGCTCTTGTCGGACGAGCGGAGCCGTCAGCTGCTCGAGGGATGACAGAGCGGGCCGAAGTGGCGGGCGTCACTTGGCGGCAGTTGCGCAGCGAGACGGCCGGGGTGATCGGCGACCGCGTTCAGACGCGATGGTTGCTCGAAGAGGCCAGTGGCCTTTCGGGCCCGCGCCTGTTGTGCGAGCTCGACAAGGAGGTGCCACCCGCGGCCGCCGCCCGGCTCGAGTCGCTCGTGGCTCGCCGGCTCTCCGGTGAGCCCCTCCAGCACGTATTGGGCCACTGGGCCTTCCGGTCACTCGACGTCGTCGTCGACCCGCGTGTTCTCATCCCGCGTCCGGAGACCGAGGTCGTCGTCTCCGTCGCCCTTTCCGCGCTGGACCGCCTCCGTGCCCCACAGCCCCGCCCGCATGCTCGCATGCCCGCCGCGCAGGTGCAGCCCGCCGGCGCGGACTTGCTCGCCGTCGATCTCGGCACGGGCTCGGGTGTCATAGCGCTCTCGCTCGCCGTGGAGCGGGCCGCCCTCGCTGTCGTCGGGACCGACCGGGATGCGGCCGCTTTGGAAGTCGCGGCTACCAACCTGAACCGGATACCGGTCGCGGCGGCGGCGCGGGTGAAGTTCTGCCAGGGCGACTGGTACCACGCCCTGCCGGTCGATCTTGCGGGCCGGGTCACCTTGATCGTCGCCAACCCGCCCTATCTCGCCGAGCACGAATGGACCGGTCTCGATCCGCAGGTGCGCGGCTTCGACCCGTTCGGGGCACTCGTGGCCGGCCCGAGCGGGCTCGAGGCGATCAAGACGATCGTGGCCGGTGCTCGACCGTGGCTCACACGCCCCGGCGTCCTGGTTGTCGAGATCGCGCCCGACCAGGCGGGAAGGGCGCTCACCCTGACGCGCGAGGCAGACTTCTCGAGGGCGAGCGTCGCGCCCGACCTGTCGGGGCGGTCGCGCGTGCTCGTGGCCGAACTATGAGCTCGGCGAAGCTTGACGAGGTCGAGGCAGCGCTGGCGGCCGGGGAGGTCGTGGGGGTCCCGACCGACACGGTCTACGGGCTGGCCGTCGACCCCCGCCTGCCGGGTGCAGTCGACAGGGTGTTCGCGCTCAAGAAGAGGCCGGAGTCATTTCAGCTCCCGGTGCTGATCGCGGACCCGACCGGGTTCATGGACCTGGCGGAGGCGACGCCGCCGGCGTTGCGCCTCATTTCGCGCTATTGGCCCGGACCGCTCACAGTCGTCCTGCCTCGACGCGCCGACGTCACCTTCGACCTCGGCGGCGACCCGGCGACGATCGGGCTCCGCTGCCCTGCGAGCTCGTTGTTGCGAGAGCTGCTGCGAAGGACGGGGCCGCTCGCGGTGACGAGCGCGAACCGCCACGGGGAGGCTCCCCGGCACTCTGCCGGCGAGGTCCGCGAGCACTTCGGGGCCGGTGTGAGGGTGGTGCTCGACGGCGGCAGGTGTGACGGGTCGCCGTCGACGGTGATCTCGCTCGCCGATGCCGGCCTCAAATGCCTGCGGGAGGGCGCGCTGGCGTTCGCGGACATCGCCACGGTGGCCGCTGGCTCTGCCGCCTCCGGCTGACCGCGCTCGGAACTTCGGCTTACGAAGGCCGAAACTCGCCAGGCCCGGCGAGCGGAGCCAGCTGGAGCGCCTGATCGCGAACCCGAGTCCCACCGCACACCAGATGGCACGGGTGATGAGCCACACCCCGTGGACCAAGTCGCTGGGGAGGCGCTTGCGGTCTGGTAGCCCTCCAGGATCTAGAGGATCGTTCTCGTGCCTGCACCGTTGGACCCGAGCAGGGCGAGGACTTCGCCCCTTTGCCCCCGAGATCCACGTCACCGACAGCCTGGACCGCACCGAAGTTCTTGCGGAGCGCTCACCGAGACCGCCAATTCCATCCCGACAACCTTGCGAGCGCGCCGGGCGCGCGCGATTGCCCTAGTAGCGGCGCGGGTAGTGCCCGGTAGACTCCCTTCGTGCGCGTTTCGGCAGGATCGGACCACGCCGGTTTCGAGTTGAAGGGGCTGCTGATCGCGCACCTCAGGTCCTTGGGGCACGAGGTCGCGGACCTCGGCACGCACTCGCCGGACCCGGTCGACTACCCGGACTTCGCGGCCGCGGTCGGCCGGAGTGTCACCTCGGGCGACGCCGATTTCGGGATCTGTGCTTGCGGCACCGGCACGGGCATGGCGATAGCGGCCAACAAGATTCTCGGGGTGCGTGCGGCCGCGGTCCACGACGTCACCTCGGCGCGCCTGGCCCGCGCGCACGACAACGCGAACGTGATCTGCATCGGTGCTCGCCTCGTGGGTCCTCTTATCGCGAAAGAGGCACTGGAGGCGTTCCTCGGCAGCGAGTTCGAAGGGGGCCGGCACCTTCGCAGGGTCGAGAAGGTCACCGCTCTCGAGCAACGCCAGGCCTGAGGCCAGGAACCTGGCCGGGACATCTCTCGAAGGAGCCAGCAGTGACACCCAACGCCGGGACATCGAGTGCGAGCGCCTTCCTGCCGGGCGCGCTCGCGGGGGACCCCGAAGTGCACGCCCTGCTCGAGCGCGAGATCGAGCGGCAGCGTACGAGCCTGCAGCTGATCGCATCTGAGAACTTCACCTCCCCGGCCGTGCTCGCGGCCGCGGCCTCGGTGCTGACGAACAAGTACTCCGAGGGCTACCCCGGACGGCGCTACTACGGCGGGAACGTCGTCGCGGACGAGGTGGAGGACCTCGCCCGGACCCGTGCGATGGAACTGTTCGGCGCGGAGCACGCCAACGTCCAGCCCCACGCCGGGGCCAACGCGAACCTGGCTGCTTATCTCGCACTCGTGGAGCCGGGCGACACGATTCTCGCGATGCGCCTCGATCAGGGGGGACACCTGACACACGGCTCTCCCGTCAGCATCACCGGCAAGCTGTACCGGTTCGTCGCCTACGGGGTCACACCTGCCGCTGTTGACGGTTCGGGTGAGCGGATCGACATGGACCTGGTCCGGGACCTCGCTCTTCGCGAGCGACCCCGGCTGATCGTGGCGGGCGCCACCGCCTACTCCCGTGCGATCGACCCGCAGCCGTTCCGTGACATCGCCGACGAGGTCGGGGCCCGCTTCATGTTCGACGCCGCCCACCCGGCCGGCCTCATCGCCGGCAAGGTGCACCCGAGCCCGGTCGGCATCGCGGACGTCGTGACCTTCACGACCCACAAGACACTGCGGGGGCCGCGAGGCGGTGCCATCTTGTGCGGCACAGACCTCGCGAAGGCGGTCGACTCGGCGGTCTTCCCGGGTTTGCAGGGAGGACCGCTCGAGCACGTGATCGCCGCCAAGGCCGTGGCGTTCGGCGAGGCGCTCAGGCCCGAGTTCCATGACTACGCGTCGCGGGTGGTCCGCAACGCCGCCGCCCTCGCGCAGGCTCTCACCGCGCAAGGGTTCCGGCTCGTCGCCGGAGGGACGGACAATCACCTCGTGCTGGTCGACCTGCGAACCTTCGAGGCCGATCTCACGGGCAAGGTTGCCCAGGAAGTCCTGGACCGCACGGGGATCACCTGCAACCGCAACGCGATCCCGAACGACCCGCGGCCTCCTTTTGTCGCGAGCGGGCTGCGACTCGGTTCGGCCGCCGAGACGACCGCCGGGCTCGGTGAGGCGGAGATGGCCGAGATCGCGTCCCTCATCGCCCGCGCTCTTCGCGGGAGGCAGGACGAGCGCGAGCTCGCCTCGGTGCGCGACGAGGTGAGGGAGCTGTGCGGCCGGTTCGACCCCTACCCGGGTGGTGTCGCGTCGGCCGGGTAGTTGGCGATCTCGCCACCGAGGACACGTGCGGGACGGCGACCGCCGCGAACAGGGGTATTGTCTTGCCGACTCGGTGGCGGCAATGCCAGGATTGGCGACCGGAGTGAGCAGCAAGCCCCCGCCGAGCTTCAGCACGCTGATCGGTATGGGTGTCGCAACGGCCTTGTGCATCGCTGTCGGGGTGGGCGGCGGGTACTGGCTGGACAGGACGTTTCACACCGGTGAGCTGCTCACGTTTGTTGGTCTGGCGCTCGGGGTGGTCGCCGCAGTTGCGGTGGTCTACTCCGACGTCAAAACATTTCTCTGAGAGCCAGCAGCGTGGCCGGCCCCCCATGGGTCGCCCGCCCGCTGTCCTCGAGCTGAGCAAGAAGAGGGCATGGAGCGACTCGCAGCGGTACTGGAGCAGCTTGACCTGCCGGAGATCTCAAGAATGCTCCGGCGCACCGTGTTCGGCGCTGTCGGCGTCGGCGTCGTCGCGCTCGTCGTGCTGTCGATCGTGGGCTACCCGCTCTCCGGCCTCGGTGCGGTGGTCGGCCTGGGCCTCGGCCTGGCCAACATTCGCCTCGTGATGTCGACTGCGTCACGGCTGAACTCTCTGGGCACGACCAAGGTGAAGCGCCCGATGGCCCTGAACACGCTGATGCGCCTTGCCCTCACGACCGTTGTCGCGATCGGCCTCGTGATCGTGAACCTGCCCCTCGGGATGGGCGTGCTCGGCGGTGTGGCGGTGTTCTACCTGCTCTTCATTGTGAACCTTGTGGTGACGCTGCTCCGGCAGGGAGCCGTCACGTGAGCGGTCTCGGACTACTGGCCAACGCCAGCTCGATTACGGTCGGCAACTCCCCCACGATCAAGCTGCTCGGCCTCACGGTCAACAAGTACGACGTCATCTCGTCTCTCGTCGCCGGGTTGCTCGTCATCGGTATCGGGCTGTCGGTGAGGCTGAACATCACCGCCGGCGTGCCCGGCAGGATGCAGCTCGCCTTCGAGGCGCTCTCGAACGCCATCTCCAACCAGGTCGAGTCGTCGATCGGCTCCAAGGGGCGCCGGGTAGTGCCACTCGCGATGACGCTGTTTCTCTTCATCCTGTTCTGCAACTGGCTGGAGATGATCCCCACGGGTCACGCCCCGCAGATCCTGCCGGCCCCAACCGGCGACGTGAACCTGACCTACGCGATGGCGCTGACGGTGATCATCCTCGTGCACGCGACCTGGATCCGCACGCAGGGCCTCGGCCACTACCTCGGCCACTATTTTCGGCCCTACAAGCTGCTCTTCCCCATAAACGTGATCGAGGAGATCGCGAAGCCACTCACACTGGCCCTCCGTCTCTTCGGCAACATCTTCTCCGGGGGGATCATGCTGCTGTTGATATGGGCCTTGTTCCCATGGTTCATCGTCCCGATCCCCGATTTGATCTGGAAGATCTTCGACGGCCTGTTCGTCGCCCCGATACAGGCGTTCATCTTCTCGTTGCTGACGATCCTCTATTTCCAGGCCGCGATGTCGGGAGAGCATTGAGCACTCTCCGCGTCACGTACTCCAACCCGTTCAGGAAGGGAGCAGGTGAACCCAATGGCAAATGACCTCAACCAGGCGATCGAGCTTGCCGGCGCCATGGTCGGCGGCGGACTTGCCCTCGGCGGAGGCGCAATCGGCGCGGCGATCGGCGACGGCTTGGCCGGTAGCCAGACGATTGCCGGCGTCGCCCGCCAGCCCGAAGCGCAGGGCCGGTTGTTCACGATCATGTTCATCATCGTGGGCCTCGTCGAGGCCATGTACTTCATCAACCTGGTGTTCATGGTCCTGTTCGTCTTCGTCCTCGCCAAGAAGTAGCGGCGGAGGTCTTGCTGGATGCTGTTTGCAAGCGCCGGGGCCGCCAGCTCCGGCAACGGTGGGAACTTCCTGATCCCGAACGGCACTTTTGTCGTCGAGCTGGTCATCTTCCTGGTCGTGCTCGGGGTCGTCGCGAAATGGATCCTCCCGCCACTAAAGGCAGTCTCCGAGACGCGACAGGCCCGCATCGCCGCGGCGTCGCAGAATGCGGAGGAGGCACGCGCCGAGAGCCAGAGCCTGCTTGCCGAGCGCGACCGGGTGCTGGCCGAGGCGCGCGCGCAAGCTCGTAGCATCGTCGACCACGCCAACCAGGGCGCCGATCAGGCGATGCAGAATGGCCGCCAACGGGGTCAAGAGGAGTACGAACGGTTGGTCACGGCCTCCCGCGCCGCGACGGCTGACGAGGGCCGCCGCGCCCGCGAGGAGCTCATAGGCCGGCTGGACTCGTTCGTGGCCGCCGCCGCCGAGCGGGTGCTCGGCAGCCGCGTCGACGTCAAGCAGCACCGTGGGTTGATCGACGAGGCGATTGCAGCCGCCTCGGGCGGGGGAGCAGCTTAGCCGTGGCCTCGTACCTTGCCGAGGTGTTTGCTTTCCTGCTGTTGATCCTTTTCATCTACCGCTACGTGAAGCCACCTTTGCAGAAGCTCATGAACCGCCAGGCCGAGTCGATACGGCTTTCTCTCTACTCGGCCGATGCCGGCCTCGAGAGCGCCGCGCGGATGCTCGCGGACGCACGCGCGGCTGTCGAGGCTGCCCAATCGGAGGCCAGAGCCATACTCGAACGAGCCCACGAGACCTCGGCACAGCTGCTCTTGGAGGGCGAGCGCAACGGCCGCGCCGAGTACGACCGGCTCATGGCGAGTGCCGCGGCCGAAGCGGAGTTCGAGCGCCAGCGCGCCGGGGAGGAAGTCACGCGGCAGGTTGGCGCCATCGTGATGGCCGCGACCGAACTTGTCGTGGCCGCCGAAATCGACACCTCGCTGCAGCGGGTGTTCATCGGCGAGACGATCGATGCGGCCGAGGCGATGGCATGAGGGACATCCTTCTCGGTTATGCAACCGCCGTCTTCGAGTCGGCGGTTGCGGCTCGGCGCGCCCCGGAGGTGGCGAACGATCTGGGCGCGTTCTCGCGGGCGCTCACCGAATCCGACCCGCTCCGCAACGCGCTCACGGACGTGGCCATCCCGGCCCGGGCGCGACGTGGCGTCGTTCACGACCTCCTCGACGTGAAAGCCGTCCCGGAGTCCCAGGCGCTGCTCTGCTGGGCGGCCCTGGTGGAGCCCGCCACCGAGTTCCCTGTCGCCGTGTCGATGTTGGTCCAGCTCGCGTCGGAAACCGCCCAGGCGGCCGCGGAAGGCCAGGTCCGCCCCATACCGGCCGAGGAGCTCCTCGGTGGCCGCACCGCGGTGCGCGAGAGGATCCGGGGCTATGCCGACCGACTGTTCCAGGAGGTCGACAGGCTCGAGACGATCGACGACATCGAGGACGAGCTGGTCCGTTTCGCGAGGATCGTCCAGGCCAACCGCGCCCTGCGCCAAGCGCTCAGCGACCCGTCGGTCGCGGTCGCGCAACGGGTCGCCCTTGCTCGCGATCTCCTGCAGTCCAGGGTGCTCCCGCCAACCGACCGGCTCGTCGCGTACATGCTGCAAGCCGGCCACAGCCGCGATCTCGTCGGGACCCTCGAATGGGCCGCGGGGCTCGCCGCCGAGGAGCGGGGGCGACGTGTCGCCGAGGTGCGCTCGGCGGTCGAGCTCGACGAGGACGAGTACACGAGGCTCGTGGAAGCGCTCGAACGCACAGCGGGCCATCCGGTCGAAGTCCGCCTGCAGATCGAGCCCTCCCTGCTGGGCGGGATGGCCGTCGAGATCGGCGATACCGTCATCGATGGCTCCGTGCGACACCGTCTCGACCAGCTCCGCGAAGCCCTCGCCCCCTCGACGGGCCAGAAGGACCTGTCGAATTTCGAGCATGACCGTTCCTGAAGAAAGACGAAGAGGACAAAGGACCCCCACCGATGCCTGAGCTCACGATCAATGCCGACGACATCGCCGCGGCGCTGGCGCGCAATGTCAGCGGCTTCACGGCCGGCACCGAGGCCGAGCAGGTAGGCCGGATCGCCGAGCTCGGCGACGGCATAGCACGCGTCACCGGGCTGCCCGGGGCCACTGTCAACGAGCTGCTCGAGTTCGAGAACGGGACCGTAGGCCTCGCCCTCAACCTCGACGAGGAGTCGATCGGCGCGGTCGTGCTCGGCACCATGGACGGCCTCGACGAGGGGCAGGTGGTCCGCTCGACGGGCAGGATCCTGTCGGTGCCGGTGGGCGACGCGCTGTTGGGCCGCGTCGTGAACCCGCTCGGTGAGCCGATCGACGGCAAGGGCCCGCTCGGTGTCACCATCGACCGCCGCCTCGAGATCCAGGCGCCGGGCATCGTGTCGCGCCAGAAGGTCTTCGAACCGCTGCAGACCGGCATCAAGGTCATCGACGCGATGACGCCGATCGGTCGCGGCCAGCGCGAGCTCATCATCGGCGACCGCAAGACCGGCAAGACGACGCTCGCGACCGACACGATCATCAACCAGCGCGGCGCCGGGGTTAAGTGCATCTACGTCGCGGTCGGCCAGAAGGGCTCGACCATCTCGCAGACGGTCGCGACCCTCGCCGAGCACGCCGCCCTGGACTACACGGTCGTCGTCGCGGCACCGGCCTCCGAGCCCGCCCCGTTCAAGTACCTCGCCCCGTACGCGGGCTGCGCGATGGGTCAGCACTGGATGGAGAACGGCGAGCACGCCCTCGTCGTCTACGACGACCTCTCCAAGCAAGCTGAGGCTTACCGCCAGATCTCGCTTCTGCTGCGCCGCCCGCCGGGACGCGAGGCCGATCCCGGCGATGTCTTCTATCTCCACAGCCGTCTGTTGGAGCGGGCGGCGAAGCTTTCCGACGAGATGGGCGGCGGGTCGCTCACGGCGCTGCCGATCATCGAGACCAAGGCCGGTGACATCTCGGCCTACATCCCGACCAATGTCATCTCCATCACAGACGGCCAGATCTTCTTGGAGAGTGAGCTCTTCTATTCGGGCGTGCGCCCGGCGTTCAACGTCGGGAACTCGGTATCACGAGTCGGGGGCGCGGCGCAGATCAAGGCGATGAAGGCGGTCGTCGGCACCCTCAAGATCGACCTGGCGCAGTTCAGGGAATTGGAGGCCTTCGCCACTTTCGGCTCCGAGCTCGACAAGGCGTCGCAGGCGCAGCTGGACCGCGGCTACCGCCTGACCGAGCTCCTGAAGCAGGGCCTCAACGTCCCGATGCCGGTGCAGGAGCAGGTCGTCGTCATCTACGCCGGAGTACGCGGGCACATCGACGACGTGGCCGTCGCGGACGTGCAACGTTTCGAGTCCGAGCTGCGGGCGTTCATGCGGACGCGCCACGCCGACCTCCTGGACCAGATCGCCTCGACCGGTGTGCTGCCCAGTGAGGGCGATCTCGAAGCTGCGCTGGCGGAGTTCAAGCGCGGCTTCGGACCTTCTGAGGCTCCACCCGGTGGGACCGGCGCGTCGGGCGCCACCGGCCCGACCGAGACCGCCACCCCGGTCGCAGGCGAGACCGGGGCCGAGTAGTCGCATGGCGGGCGGTCAGGAGCGGATCCTTCGCCGGCGGATCCGCACCATCCAGTCGACGAAGAAGATCACCCGGTCGTTCGAGCTGATCGCGGCGTCACAGATCACCCGCGCCCAGGGGCGCATCGCCGGCTCACGCCCTTATGTCGCGGCGATCTCGGACATCCTGGCCGAGACCGCCCGCGAGGGTGGCAGCCCGACGCGCCTGCTCGGGATCCCCGTGTCGCCACAGAACGTCCTCGCGCTCGTGATCGTCGCGGACCGCGGCTTGGCGGGCGCCTACAACTCGAACGTGCTGCGCGCCACCGAACGGCTGCTCCGGTCCGGGTCGCAGGCGGGTCAGAGCTACCGGGTGGTGGCCGTGGGCAAGAAGGCGCAGACGTATTTCCGCTTCCACCACCAGCCCGTCGAGAGGCAGTTCGTCGGGATGTCCGACAGGCCCACCTACGAGGACGCACGACACGTGGCAGCCGCGGTGGTGCAGCTGTTCCTCGACGGCGAGGTGGACCTCGTGCAGATCACCTCGACGAGGATCCGTTCCGGGAGCCGCCAGGTCGTCGAGACGCGCCAGCTGCTCCCGATCCTTCCCAGCCCGGGGCCGGTCGGCGAACGACCCTCCGGGTCTTTACCCGATGGGCCCGGGGCGAGTCCCGGCACCGCAGGTGCCGGTGCGGGAACCGGTTCGCCGCTGACCGGGAACAGGCCCGGCTTTTTCGAGTTCGAGCCGGACGTCGAGCACTTGCTGGCTCAGCTCATTCCTCGGTACGCCGAGGCCGCGGTGTACGCCGCGCTGTTGGAGGCGTCCGCTTCGGAGCACGCCTCGCGCCAGCGGGCGATGTCGGCGGCCACCGAGAACGCCGAAGAGCTGCTCAAGATGCTTACGCGGGTAATGAACCGTGCCCGCCAGGACTCGATCACGACCGAGATCATGGAGATCGTCGGAGGTTCCGAGGCCCTGCGCTCGGCCGGTGGCGTCCCCGAGGAACTCACTCATCCGCAAGCAACCGAGGAGCAGAGCCCATGACCACCGTTGCCCCTGTTATCCCTGCGGCCCAGCATCTCGAGAACGGCCGCATCGTCGCGATCGCCGGCCCGGTCATCGACGTCGAGTTCCCGCCGAACGCACTGCCGGAGATAAACACCGCCCTCGAGGTCAAGCTCGTCGTCGACGGCAACGAGGTCCTCATCACCGCCGAGGTTGCCCAGCAGATCGGCGAGGGTCGGGCGCGCTGCATCTGCCTCAAGCCGACCGACGGCCTTGCCCGTGGGGCGACGGTGGTCAACACGGGCCGCGGTATCACCGTTCCCGTCGGCGACGCCGTGTTGGGTCACGTCTTCAACGTGATAGGTGAGAGATTGGACGGGGGCGAGATGGGCGAGCCTGACGCCTGGTGGGAGATCCACCGCCCGGCGCCCGAGTTCGACACGCTCGAGCCGAGACGACAGATGTTCGAAACGGGCATCAAGGTCATCGACCTGTTGGAACCCTACGTGCAGGGGGGCAAGATCGGGCTGTTCGGCGGGGCCGGTGTCGGCAAGACCGTGCTCATCCAGGAGATGATCCACCGCGTCGCCCAGGAGCACGGAGGCGTGTCGGTTTTCGCAGGCGTCGGCGAGCGCACTCGCGAAGGCAACGACCTCTGGCTCGAGATGCAGGAGTCAGGCGTCATCAGCAAGGCGGCCCTGGTCTACGGACAGATGGACGAGCCACCCGGCGTGAGGCTTCGCGTGGGGCTTTCGGCGCTCACCATGGCGGAGTACTTCCGGGACGTGAAGAACCAGGACGTGCTGCTGTTCATCGACAACATCTTCCGCTTCGTGCAGGCGGGATCGGAGGTGTCGACGCTGCTCGGCCGCATGCCCTCGGCCGTCGGCTACCAGCCGACGCTCGCCGACGAGATGGGGGAGCTGCAGGAGCGGATCACCTCCACGAGGGGCCACTCCATCACCTCGATGCAGGCGGTCTACGTCCCGGCCGACGACTACACCGACCCGGCGCCGTTCACCACCTTCACCCACCTCGACGCGACGACCGAGCTGTCCCGCCAGACCGCGGCCCTCGGCATCTACCCGGCTGTGGACCCTCTCGCCTCGACGAGCAACATTTTGGCTCCCGAGGTCGTCGGTGACCGCCATTACCAATGTGCGCGAAGGGTGCAGGAGGTGCTGCAACGTGCTCGCGAGTTGCAGGACATAATCGCCATCCTGGGACTCGACGAGCTCTCGGAGGAGGACCGCCTCTCGGTGACCCGGGCGCGCAAGATCCAGAGGTTCTTGTCACAGCCCTTCTTCGTTGCCGAGGTCTTCACGAGCCTGCCCGGCGTCTACGTGTCGACCGAGGAGACCGTGCGCAGCTTCGAAGCACTCGTCGGCGGTGATCTCGACGACGTTCCTGAACAGGCGTTCTTGAACGTGGGCGGCGTGGACGACGTGATCGCGAAGGCCAAGACCATCGAACAGCGCTGAGAGACCTCATGGCGAACCTGACCCACGTGGACCTCATCACTCCCGAACGCGTTTTGTTCTCTGGCGAGGCCGAAGCGGTCGTGCTGCGCGCCGACGGCGCCGACACGACCTTTCTTGCGCACCACATGGACTACATCGGTGCCGTCGACATCTGCGTGCTCCGCCTTGAGGGGGTACCGAGTAGCGGGATGCCGCGCGGCGACGTCCCGGTGGGCACCGGGTCGGCAGGTGACGTCGCCCCCAGGGGCGACAGGGTGGCCGCGGTGCACGGCGGTTTCGTCAAGGTGGCCGACAACAAGGTGACTGTCGTCGCCGGGGTCGCCGAACTCGCAGACGAGATCGACGTCACGCGAGCGCAGCGCGCCCTCGAAGCCGCCGCGAGCCGGCTGTCGGCGGGCGAGCTGGCCGAAGCTGACCTGGCGGCGGCCCGGGCGCGCGTGCGGATAGCCGCCGCTGTCAAACTCAGGGCCGACCTGGGCCGTTTGTGAGATCTTCGCCCGGCGGGCCACCTCCTGGCTAGATTGCCGGGATGCGCATCGCCTTTAAGACTTCACCGCAGAACACCACCTGGGAGGAGATGCTCGAGGTCTGGCGCGCGGCAGACGACATCGAGCTGTTCGAGTCCGGCTGGCTCTTCGACCACTTCTACCCGATCTACTCGGATTCGACCGGCCCTTGCCTGGAGGGATGGGTCACCCTCACGGCTCTTGCCCAGGCGACGCGGCGACTGCGTCTCGGCACGCTTGTGACCGGGATCCACTACCGGCACCCTGCCGTGCTCGCCAATATGGCCGCCGCGCTCGACATCGTCTCGGGAGGTCGTCTCGAGCTCGGCCTCGGGGCCGGATGGAACGAAGAGGAGTCCGGCGCCTACGGCATCGCCCTCGGCGGCCCGAAAGAGCGCAGCGACCGCTTCGAAGAGGCATGTGAGGTCATCGTCGGCCTTCTTTCTCACGACACGACCTCGTTCCGGGGTACCTACTACGAGCTGACCGAGGCGCGTTGCAACCCCAAGCCGCTCCAGCGCCCGCATCCACCGATCTGTGTCGGTGGCAACGGCGAGAAGCGCACGTTGCGTACTGCGGCCCGCTTCGCCCAGCACTGGAATTTCCTCGGAGGCCCCGTCGAGGAGTTCGTCCGCAAGCGCGACGTGCTCCGTGCCCACTGCGCGGAACTGGGACGGGACCCGGGACAGATACTGATCTCGAGCCATGTGCGCTTCGCAGGCGATGTCGGCGCCACGGTGGCGGAGGCCGCGGAGCTTTTTGAGGCAGGCGTCGGGCTCGCCATCGTCTATCTGAGGCCGCCCCTCACGCCGGCCGTGCTGGAGCCGTTGGCGGAGGCCTTCGCCGCGTTGGGCTGAACGGCGGGCCTAGCCTCGTGTTGTGCCCGAAAGACGCCGGCTGACGGTCGCCCTCGTGGTCACCGGTCCCCTGGCCAACGAGATCGACGGCCTGCGCCGGGCTCTCGGAGCCAAGGCTCTGGAGCGCATCGCCCCGCACTGCACCCTTGTCCCTCCCGTCAATGTCCGCGAGGAGAGCCTCGAGGAGGTTCTTGCTGGTGTCCGCAGGGCCGCCGCCGAGAGCGCGCCGATCGCGGTGAACCTCGGGCCGCCGGACACGTTCTGGCCGCGCACGCCCGTGCTTTATCTCGCGGTGAGCGGGGACCTGGAGGCCCTGGCGGCGCTCAGGGCCGACCTCGGCGCCGGGCCGCTCGCCCCGCCCTCTGCGCGGCCCGGACGGCCGTTCGTCCCCCATCTCACCTTGGACCAACGGATCGGTCCCGGTCGGCTGCCCCACGCGCTGGAAGCGCTGGCCGACTACCGGGCGACGTACTGCTTCGAGCGGGTCACCGTTCTCGAGCAGGACGCCGACCATCGCTGGCACGCGCTGGCAGACGCTCGGCTGGGCAGGCCCGCGCTGGTTGGGAGAGGTAGTCTCGACCTGGAGCTCTCGGTGGTCGCGCGCCCCGATCCCGTGGTGGCGGCCTGGGTGGACGAGCTGTGGGCGAGCTACGCGAGACAACGTTATGGCGACGCGGTCCGCCCGATCGAGGCGTACGGGCTCGTCGCGAGGGCGAGCGGCCGTCTTGTCGGGTTCGTGGACGGTGAGGTTCGCGCCCCGGTCATCAGGATCGGCCGGTTGATCGTCAGCCCCGAATGGCGGGGACTGGGGGTGGGCTCACAGCTGCTGCGCGCCGTGGAGCGGCTCGGCCTCGAGCGAGGGTGTGACAGGGTCCGGCTCGAGACCCTTCTCGGCGCCGACGCGGAGCAGTTCTACTCCGCCCGGGGCTACGCGCCCGCGGCCATCCTCCCCCGCTGGCGCGAAGAGCGCGACTTCGTGCTCATGGAGCGCGACATCGTCATCGCCACGGGAGGACCGTCGGGGGCGCGACGGATGCCGCAGGGTCGGCCGGGCCGGTCGGCTGCGCGGGGCGACCGCTTCAACTAGCGGCGCCCCCGCCCGCGAGATCACCTGCGACCTGCTCGACGAGCCGGTCGGCGACCTGGCCGGGGTCCAGCTGTTTGTCTCTCAGCGCCGTCAACAGCCCGGCGTTGGCGGGGCTGTTGACGGCCGCGCCGAGAGCCCTCCCGAAACGGCCCTTCGCGATCCGGCGCGCCTCATCCCGCGCCCGCTCGGCGCGCCTCGGCTCGAGCTGCCCGCGCGCTTCGAGGTGGGCACGATGGGAGGCGATCGCATCGAAAAGCTCGGCGACGCCCTCTCCGCTCGACGCCACGGTCTTCAAGATGGGCGGTGTCCATGCGAGTGTTCCCGAGAGCTGGAGCATGAGGCGCAGGTCGCGTTCTGTTTCCTGCACGCCGGGGCGGTCGGCCTTGTTGATGACCAGGACATCGGCGATCTCGAGCAGTCCCGCCTTGTTCGCCTGCACGGCGTCCCCCCAGCCGGGATTCACGACGACCACGACCGTGTCGCAGGTGGCGGCCACCTCGACCTCGACCTGGCCGACGCCCACGGTCTCGACGAGCACGAGCGGCCAGCCCGTTGCATCGAGCAGGCGGACTGCCTCGGGCACGGCGGCTGCCAGGCCACCGAAGTGGCCTCGCGTCGCCATCGAACGGATGAACACGTCGTCGTCGAGAGCATGGCGTTGCATGCGGACCCGGTCGCCAAGGATCGCGCCTCCTGTCACCGGCGAGGATGGATCGACTGCGAGCACCGCAACCGGGCACTCGAGGCGCCGGCGGACCTCGGTGAGAAGGGCGCTCACCAAGGTCGACTTCCCAGAGCCCGGTGCGCCTGTGAGGCCGACGGCGTAGGCGGCACCGGCTTTCCGGAAGGTCAGCCCGGAAAGTTCGCGGGCTGCGCTCCCGCCCCGTTCGAGCACGGACAGCAGGCGGGCAAGCGTCCCGCGGTCACCACCCGCCGCGGCTTGGAACAGCGCGGCTGTGCTCGTGCCCGGCCGGTCGCGGCTCACGGCGAGGACACGCGCTCGAGGTTCGCACCGAGCGAAGCAAGGCGCTCGTCGAGGCGCTCATAACCTCGGTCGATGTGCTCGGCACCGCTCACTTCTGTGACGCCGTCGGCCACGAGTCCGGCCAGAACGAGTGCCGCACCGGCCCGTATGTCCGATGCCCTGACCCGGGCGCCGGACAACCTCGGCACACCGCGCACTATCGCGTGGTGCCCCTCGGTCTTGATCTTCGCGCCCATCCGCCGCAGCTCGTCGATGTAGCGGAAGCGACCGGCGAACAGGTTCTCGCTCACGATCGCCACCCCGTCCGCGACCGAGAGCATGGTCACGAAAAGCGGCTTGTAGTCCGTGGCGACGCCCGGATAGGGAAGTGTGGCGACGTCAACCGAATGGCGCTGGCCTTGTGCCGCGACCGCAAGCCCCTCCTCGGTCGGCTCGCAGTCCATGCCCATCTGGCGGAGCTTTTCGAGGAGCATGTCCATGTGCTCGTGTCGTGCCCCTTTGACGAGCACCTCTCCGCCGGCAAGGCCCACCGCGGCGACGAAGGTGGCCGCCTCCACGCGGTCGGGGATCGCCCGGTGCTCGGCCGGGCGGAGCTCTTCGACTCCCTCCACCTCGATCCGGGAGGTGCCGGCGCCCTGGATCCGGGCGCCCATCTCCGTCAACATCGAGGCGAGGTCGGCGATCTCGGGCTCCCGGGCGGCATTCTCGATCACGGTCGTGCCCCGGGCGAGCACCGCGGCCATCAAGATGTTGTCGGTCGCGGTGTGGCTCGGGAACTGGAGCACGATCCGTGCCCCGACAAGGCGGTCGCAGCGCCCGTCCACATAGCCGTGCTCGGCCACGAAACTGGCGCCGAGGTCCTCGAACGCGCTCAGGTGGAAGTCGATCGGACGGTCCCCGAAGTCGTCGCCGCCCGGCATCGAGACCCTGGCTGTGCCGTAGCGGGCGAGCAGCGGGCCGAGCACCACTATCGACGCCCGCATCTTCTCGACGAGCTCGTAGGGGGCGATGGGCGTCACGTCCTCGGGAATGGTGATCTCGAGGTGTCCCTGCGGGCCCCTACCCTCGTGGACGACCTTGGCGCCCATCGCCCGGAGGACGTCCGACATGATGGCGACGTCGCTGATCACCGGGACGTTGTCCAGGCGGTGCACGCCTGGGGCGAGAAGGCAGGCGGCCATGAGCTTCAGTACCGAGTTCTTGGCTCCGTTCACGCACACGGTGCCGCTCAGCGGACCGGACGGGTGTAAGACGAAGCGATCCACGGCGAGACAGTACTGCGGGGAGCGAGCCACCACTCAACGGCGGTCTTCGCAGACACGAGACGCCACCGTTCGACGAAACGCCGCAAGCTATCGTCGGCGCAGTGAGCCAACAGGGCAACCTCCCCGACCACGACTCCGCGCAAACCGCCTGCGTCACCGCGGTGGGCCGGACCTCGCGACTGTGCGGGTTCCCCGCCGCCGGGCTCGGCTGACGGGACAGATGGTCTCCAGCTCACTCCCGGTGACGGGCGACCCGCGGTGGTACCGGCGGGCTGTCTTCTACGAGCTGTTGCCCAGGGGCTTCTTCGATTCCAACGCGGACGGCGTCGGCGACTTCGAGGGCCTCCGCCAGAAACTCGACCACCTCCAATGGCTGGGCATCGACTGCGTGTGGCTGCTGCCGTTCTATCCTTCACCCCTGCACGACGGCGGCTACGACATCAGCGACTTCCTCACGGTCGCCCCCGATCTCGGGTCGATCGACGACCTCGTGGCGCTCGTGGAAGATGCCCACCGCCGAGGCATCCGGATCATCTCCGACCTCGTCATGAACCACACGAGCGACCAGCATCCGTGGTTCAGCGAGTCCCGCTCGTCGCGCGACAACCCGAAGGCCGACTGGTACATGTGGGCGGACGACGACCACGGCTTCGCCGACGCCCGCGTGATCTTCTGCGACGTCGAGCCGTCCAACTGGACCTTCGACCAGAAGCGCCGGCAGTACTACTGGCACCGCTTCTTCCATCAGCAGCCGGACCTGAACTACGAGAACCCCGAGGTCGTCGACGCGATGCTCGGGGTCGTCCGCTTCTGGCTCGATCTCGGCCTCGACGGCTTCCGCCTCGACGCCATCCCGTACCTGTACAAGGCGGAGGGGACCTCGTGCGAGAACCTGCCCGCCACCCACCAGTTGCTCCGCCGGGTCCGGGCGGAGATGGACGCCGCCTATCCCGGTCGGCTCATGCTCGCCGAGGTCAACCAGTGGCCGAGTGTCGTGACCGAGTACTTCGGCGACGGCGACGAATGCCACATGTGCTTCAACTTCCCGCTCATGCCGCGCATGTTCATGGCGGTGCGCCGCGAGCAGCGCTTCCCGATCACCGAGGTCCTTGCCCAGACCCCTGCGATCCCCGCCGGCTGCCAATGGGGGATCTTCCTGCGCAACCACGACGAGCTCACCTTGGAGATGGTGACCGACGAGGAACGCGACTACATGTACGCCGAGTACGCCCGCGACCCGAGGATGCGCAGGAACCTCGGGATCCGCCGGCGGCTCGCCCCCCTCGTCGACAACGACCGACGCGTCGCCGAACTGCTGTACGGGCTACTCCTCTCGTTGCCGGGCAGCCCGGTCCTGTACTACGGCGACGAGATCCTCATGGGCGACAACATCTACCTTGGGGATAGGGATGGTGTCCGTACGCCGATGCAGTGGGCGCCCGACCGCAACGCCGGCTTCTCCCGGGCGGACTTCGCACAGCTGTACCTGCCACCGCTCATGGACCCGGTCCACGGCTACCAGGCCGTCAACGTCGAGGCTCAGCGGCGGGACCCCTCCTCGTTTCTCCACTGGCTGAGGCGCATGCTGGCTGTGCGCCACCAGTACCCGCAGTTCGCCACGGGGTCGCTCGAGGTCCTTCCCGCCGACAATCCTTCCGTGCTCGCCTACGTGCGCCAGCCCGGTGCCACCGAGGTCCCGGACGCGGTGCAGCCCGGCCTGGACAGCGCCGCCGGCGCGGCCGGCGGGCCCGCCCTCGACAATGCGCCTGACCAGGCCGGCGGGCCTGGCGGAGCCGGCCCGGACGCGGCAGTGTTGTGCGTGTCGAACCTGAGCCGCTTCGCCCAGCCGGTCGAGCTCAGTCTCGGCCGCTGGGAGGGTTGCACGCCCATCGAGCTCTTGGGGCGGGTACCGTTCCCACGGATCACCGCAAAGCCCTACTCGGTCACACTGGCCCCCTACGGCTTCTACTGGTTCGAGTTCGAGGAGCGTTGAAAGTGCCCCCCAGTCCGTCCGCTCTCGCAGGGCTTGTCGTCCCCTATCTCCAGCGGCAGTCCTGGTTCCTGGCCGACATGTCGCGCTACGACCGCGGCGTGTGGGCCACCTTCCAGCTCGCCGACCTGGAGATCGTGGCCGACGGGCGTCCGGGAATGGCGAGCGTCGTCGTCACTGTCGGAAACCGCCCCTTCCACGTCCTGGTCGGGTGGCGAGACGCGGCGCTCGCCCCGGCGATGCTCGGCGACCATCAGGGCGCGGTGCTCGGCATGTGCGACGACGGGTCCGGCGAGGTGCTGTGCTACGACGCGCTCGCCGACGAGGAGCTGTCGACCGGGCTGCTGGCGGTGGCAAGCGCAGGGCGCGAGAGCGCGAAACGCGTGCGCCTCGTCCAGTCCCTCGTAAGCCACGCCGCGCTCGTGTACGACGAGCGCCTGTTCATGAAGTCCTACCGTGTTCTGGAGCCAGCGCCACGACCGGAGATCGAGCTCATGGAGAGACTCGACGAGGTCGGCTTCCAGCACACGTTGCGGCCGATCGCCCGTTGGGAACGAAACGGGCGGGACCTGGCTCTCGTGCGCGAGTACATCCCCGGAGCCGTCGAGGCCCGTCTGTTGGCACTGACGTCGTTGCGCGACCTGCTCGGCCGCAGTATCGACGACGACCAGGTGCGCCTGGAAGAGGTCGGCGGCGCGGGCGGGGACCTTTCCTCGGAGGCGCGCCGCTTGGGGGAGCTCACTGCCAGTCTTCACCTGGCCCTTGCCGAGGCCTTCGGAGTTCTCGCGCTCCGCGATGCCGGCGCGGCGCCCGGCGTCGCCATTAGGGTTCATGGCGACTACCACCTTCGTCGGGTCTTCAGGACCGACGCGGGTTGGATCGTCGGGGGATTCGGGGACGACCCCCTGATCGGCAAGCTCGGCGAGCCCGATGCCCCGCGCGAGCCGCGCTTCGCCTCGCCGCTCGAGGATCTGGCAGACCTCTCCTACTCGCTCCGGCAGGTGGCGGCCGAGGCCGTGGCGGCTCAGCCGGCGGTCACCCGGCCACGGGCCGAGCGGCTCGCGAAGGCCTGGGAACGCCGCAACCGGGGCGCTTTCCTGAGCGGTTACCTCGGTGTCGAGGGAGTCGGCCGCCTCATGGCATTGAACCGCTCCGAAGCCGCAGAAGCGATCAAGTCCCTGGTGGCCGAGCGGGAGAAGCCGGCCTGAGCTTCGCCGGGCCCCGAGGCCGTGTCACGACGCCGCTGACACGTCCCCGCCGGGGGCCTCCAGCTCCATACGGCCGAGAGCCCCGCGGAGGTCCTCGGCGGCCTTCTCGGGCCCGACCACGTTGATCATGACCCCGGTGCCCAGTTCGAAACCCGCGCGAGTCGTCAAGCAGGGCAGGATGTGGACGTGCCAGTGGTACTCGCCGGTCGAGCTGTACGGGGCGGAGTGGAACACGACGTTGTACGCGACGTCCCCGATACTGGCGTTGAGCGCCTGCAGCGCGCCGCGAACGGCCTGCCCGACGCCGACGAGGCCCTCGGCGGAGGCCCGGTGGAGGTGGGCTCCGTGTTGGCGGGGCACGACGAGCATCTCGTAAGGCGTCCCGCTCCAATACGGGCAGAACGCCACGGCGTGCTCGGTCGCGTGCACCATCCGGGACTCG
>Ga0181521_10001722_pt1 | contig 26855 bp, 26 predicted proteins | sample PEATcosm2014_Bin_32_FD_119764 | JGI IMG/M metagenome (GOLD analysis project Ga0181521, IMG submission 119764) | Peatland microbial communities from MTU Mesocosm Facility, Houghton, MI, USA - PEATcosm2014_Bin02_60_metaG | ecosystem: Environmental > Terrestrial > Soil > Wetlands > Peat | place...
GGCCGCACGCGTAAAGCTCAGGTAATCCGCGACGGCCACGAAAACCCGCAGGCTCCCCAGCGGGAGCCTGCGAATTGCCGGCGCGGTCGGGGGTAGCGTGCGCCGCCGGCGAGTGGGGGTCTGGCGCGTCTTGCGGCGCGGTGGGGTATCGCTCACGTTCCTCCCGCGTTCCCGCCGTTAGGACCGGTACGTCACAGGTAGTGCCTTGCACTCTATACCGGCTCTGGCGCCGCTTTCTATGGCCCGCGGGTGAGCAGGGCGCGGGGCGGCGGCCAGCAGGGCGGGCGCGACCGCCGTGACGAGGACGGCGAGCGAAATGACGGCCGCGGCGGCAAGTTCGGGCAGTCGCAAGTGGCTAATGTTCATGATGGTGCTCCTGGCAATCGGTCGGTGCTGGCCGCTGATGCAGTGCCGGTATCTCCTCCGTACAGCCACCCAGCGGGGTTGAGTAGAGGATGCGCGCACGCAGCTGCACCTGATTTCGAACCCATGAAGCATCGTTAAGAAATACTGAATCGAGTATCTACAGGGCAAAAAAAGACCGCCAGCGCGGCGGGCGGGGTCCAGCGACTGCCACCGGCGTCGCCGGCATCGCCCACCCGCGATTGGCAGCAAGGGCCGTACCGAGCTGGCCAGCACTGCAGCACAAGCACCACGATCCGCTGCTTCGAATCGTCTGCCAGACCAATGGATTCAATCTCCATCTGCCAGCGGACGACTCTGCAATCCGATCCTCGCAACCTCCACTCTGTGCGGGCGCGAGCGACCGCACCCGGCCGGCGGCTGTTGTTGATCACCTCGCGTGAGATCACCGCGTAACAGATGACCCGCGGCATGACAAATCCATCAGACCGAGCGGACCGGTGCGACAAGGCAGTGGGGACGCCGAGCACGCGATGCGGCCACCGCCACGGGAGACGGACCCGACGATGTACACTGACGACGTAAGGCTTTAAGGGATGGGGCGCTGCGACCGCCATCAGCGATCGGCGCGGCAGTGTGCTCACCAAAGGTCAGGAGGAATTCGATGCGAAGGCTCATTGCATCGCTTGCACTGCTCACCGTGGCGATCATCGCCTCGGCCGCGGACGCTCCGTACAACGAGGCGGCGGACGCGAAGGCTGACGTCCATCAGGCGCTTGACACGGCGCGGGCGGACCACAAGCAGCTTTTGCTGGTGTTCGGCGCCAATTGGTGCCGTGACTGCCGCGAACTCGACATGGCACTGCGCGGAACGAGCCGCTCGTTAATTGAGGGCCGCTTCGAGGTCGTCAAGATAGACGTCGGCAATTTCGACAAGAACCTCGACTTGGCGGAGCGCTACGGCAACCCGATCAAGAAGGGGATTCCTGCGGTCGTAGTCCTCGGCACTGACGGGCAGGTCGTGTATTCGACCAAGGGCGGGGAGCTCGCCAACGCACGCAGGATGGGTGACGCGGGGATCTATGACTTTCTCGTGCGCAACGTTGCCAGCGCGAGCCATTGACTCGCGTGCGCTCTGCATTGCGGCGTGATGCAGGGAACCCCCCGCCCTGCGCGCTGAACGACGTCGACGCTGACTTGCGCGGTGCGCCGCGATTCCAGCCGGCCGTGCGGCTGTGCATCGTCAGCGGCGCCCGGTACCTTGGCGTCGAGGCAATGGTCGACCGGATCTGAGTGTCAGCTACGCTGTCCGATCTGCACGCGCCGCCACTCCGGGGCCGAGGCGAATTTCAGATAGCCGCTGAGATCGGGCAGCTGCTCGATCTCGGCAGCGAGGACCGCGGCCTCCGTGACCTGCTGCACGTTCGTCGTCCGCGAGCGCTGTGGTTTGTCGAAAAGACCGCTCTGCGAGCGGCTGACATGCTCGCGCGTGACCTCGCGCTCGCCGATCAGCTTCGAGGCGAACCGCGCCGTGCCGCCGTTCTCGCTGGAGGAGCAACGCAGTATCAGCGTGTTGCCGCAGTTTTCGACGATGGTCTGGGCGTCCTGTGGCCCATAGGTACCGGTCACCTGCGCGATGCTCTCAAACCCGAGCAGGCAGCGCCCGCCGAACTTCCGCAATCGCGCGAGCGCGTCCTTCAAGCCGTCGATCGGGCCGAGCGCGTCGAGCTCGTCGACCACGAACCATACCCGGTGGTCCGCCTCGCCGAGCTCCATCGTCTCGAACACCGCGAGGCGCATCCACGTCGAGATGACGCCCCGCAGCGTCGCCACCTGACTCGCCCGGTACGGCAGGAACAGAACGCCGCGCGGATCGCGCTCTCCCCGCCCCCGCACCCACTGCCGCACGGAGAGCAGCGCGCCGCGCGCCGGCTGCTCGAGGTGCTCTAGCACGGCGAGCTGCGTGTTCGCGATCGCGCGGACCGAGGCGAAGAACCGGGCGTTGTCGCTGCTGAGATAGGGGCCGGCGGCCGTCTCGCCGAGCAACGCCGCAAGCTCTTCGACCGGCGCGTGCATCAGCAGCCGGTGCAGTGTCGGGAGGTCGGCACGCCCGACGCGGTGCAGCTGGCGCAGCGTCGCCGCGAGTAGCACGCGCGCATAGCTGCGCCAGGTCCGCTCTTCCCCGGCGTGATCCGCGATCAGAGCACGCGCCAGCAGATCGCTGTCGTAGGCATTCGCGAGCTCGCCGAACAGGTCCCACCGCGCCGAGCGCGGATCGAATGGGTTCAGGATCACATCTCCCCGGGCAGGATCAAAGAACTGCGCCAGGTACGCCCCGTCCGGATCGGCGATCACGGCGCGATCGCCGCGCTCGAGGGCCCCGGCAAGCAGCCCGCGGATCGCGGTGCTCTTGCCGGTGCCCGTTGTGCCGAGCAGCTTGAAGTGCCTCGTCTCGTCGGACGCCGGGACAGGATGGCCTGCGAGCCAGACACTCCCCTCGCCTCCCGGCCGCCACAGCGGCCGGCCGCGTGCAAGCACGTCCGTCACGATCGTCGTGCCGCGTTTCACCTTGGGCTGATCGGTCACGCCGCGTGTCGACCGTCCAGCCACGAGGCCCGCGGCGGCGATGAGGATCGCCCCGACGACCGCCACCCCCGCCGGGCCGAGGACCCGTTCGAGTGCCGGAACGAGCGACGTCATCAAGCTCCACGCAACGGTTGCGAGCCCGGCGATCGGCGCGGCCATGAATGCCGCCGCGAGCAGCCGGGTGCGCGGCGCCCGCGTGGCGATCAAGCCCACGACGAGTCCGCAGAGCGCGAGGCTGTAGCCGACGATCAGGCCTGCTGTGCCGTGACTGGCGATGTTAAAGGCTCCGGTGCTGAAACCGTAGCCTGCGGTCCGCCGGCCGGCAGTCGGAAGGTGGATTTCCACCGCGTCCGGGTAGATTTGCCGGCACGCTTGCCGGCCTTCCGGCGGCGCCGTACGCTCCGCCGCACTGCCGACCGCGGCCATCGCCGGCCCGCGCGGCCCACCGGACATAGCACATGGAAGATCTCTGGACCCGCGTCGATCGTTACATCGAGACGAGCGTGCTGGCGCGCGATCCGGGCCTGGAACAGGCGCTCGCCGACACGGCGGCCGCAAAAATGCCCGCCATCGCGGTATCTCCGGCCCAGGGCAAGCAGCTCGAACTCCTCGCCCGGCTCGCGAAGGCCGTGAAGATCCTCGAGATCGGCACGCTCGGTGGCTACAGCACGATCTGCCTCGCGCGCGCACTGCCGCGCGAGGGGCGCCTCGTTACGCTCGAAGTCGATGCGCAGCACGCCACGGTGGCACGGCGGAACATCGCACGCGCGGGGCTTGCGGCGCGGGTCGACATCCGGGTCGGCGCGGCCCTCGAGACGCTGCCGCGCCTCGAGGCAGACGGGGCCGGCCCCTTCGACGTGGTGTTCATCGATGCCGACAAGGCGAACAATCCCCTGTACATCGACTGGGCCGTCAAGCTCGGACGTCCGGGGACGCTGATTCTCGTCGACAACGTCGTCCGCGATGGCGCGGTGCTCGATGGCGACAGCAAGGATGCCGCGATCCGCGGCACACGGCGGGCGTATGAGGTCCTTGGCTCGCATCCCCTGCTCGACTCGACCGTCATCCAGACCGTCGGCTGCAAGGGATACGATGGCTTTGCCATGGCACTGATCCGGGACCGCGGAGGCGGGACGGGTACATGAGCACAAAAACCCCCGCTCCGACCGCGGCGCACGATGCCGCAGTGGCGCTGCTCGAGGCGCACCCGGACTACCGCGTCCTCAGACGACTCGGCCTGACCACCGATTTCGGTGTCAAGCTCGCCGGGCCTCCCGCGTGCGCCGTAGTCGTCGACACCGAAACAACCGGAACGATCCGGGAGTCTGACCAGATCATCGAGCTCGGTGTCGTGCGCTTCGAGTACGACGAGGGCTCCGGCGCAATCGCGCGGATCACGGCAGTCTATTCAGGCCTCGAGGATCCGGGCCGGCCGATTCCGCCCGAATCGACCGCAATCCATGGCATCACCGACGCAATGGTCGCAGGCAAGCGCATCGATGAGGCGCGCGTGACGGAGCTGCTCGCCGGCGCGAAACTCGTCGTTGCCCACAATGCCGCATTCGATCGCCCGTTTCTCGAGGCACGGATGCCCGTTTTCGCTGCACTCCCCTGGGCGTGCTCGTACGCGCAGGTGCCATGGGAGCAGGAGGGCTTTCGCGGCACGAAGCTCGAATACCTGGGCTGGGCCTCTGGATTCTTCTTCGACGCACACCGCAGCGAGACCGACTGCCGTGCCTTGCTCGAGCTGCTGCGCCGGCCGCTGCCGAAGTCTGGCCGGATCGCCTTCAAGTGCCTGCTCGATGCCTCTGCCGAACCTGCCTTGCGACTGTGGGCGACCGGTTCGCCGTTTGACTCGAAGGACGTGCTCCGCGAACGCGGTTACCGGTGGGACGCGGAGCGACGCTGCTGGCATCGTGTCGTCGCGAAGTCTGCTGCCAAGGAAGAGAGCGAGTGGCTCAAGGCCGTCGTCTATGGAGGGCGGCCGGCGCAGATTGAGGTGGAAGTGCTCGACGCCAAAATTCGCTTCTCGGAGCGGCCAGGACCGAGGAAGACCCGCGTGCTGTAGTCCGGCGCGACTACTGGCGCACGGAAGTTCATGGCCGGTCACGGTCGATGTATCGCCGGAGCCGGTCCGAAGCCCCTCCCCCGACCCGGTGGGCACGCAGCTGCTGCCCGCTCAATATCTCACGATTCAGGTGCAATTCCCGTCGTGACGGCCTTCCCTGCTCCCTCCACACTGGGTGATGCCGCAATCCTGCGCTACGCAGCAGTGTCCGGATGTTCCGAATCGATCTCGCCGTTCCCTTTGCCGACAAGGACAAGGCGCGGCGGCTCGGCGCACGGTGGGATGCAGCCCACGGCGTCTGGTTCGTCCCCGGGGATCGGGATGCCAGCCCGTTTGCGTCGTGGTTACCGAATCCCGGTCAGCTCAACGTGCGCGCGCCGAGCTATTTCCTCGCCGCCACGTCCCGGCTCTGCTGGCGCTGCAGCGGCTCGAGCCGGGTGCACGGGTTTGCCCTTCCGGCGGGCCACGAGGTCCTCTGCGTCGATGATGATTCTGGCGAGGAGTCCTGGGAGGCAGCGGAGGAACCGTCGTTCATCTGTTACCTCGAGTATCTGCAGCCCTCGGCCGTCGCGCGGATTCGGGCGCACACCGCAGGCTATCGCTATGGATTACGGCGCCGCACGCAGACGTTCTACTGGGTCAATTTCTGCGAGCACTGTGGCGCCAAGCTCGGTGACTACGACACATTCTGCGAACCCGGCCAGGGCTTCATGCCATTGACGCGCGAGGACGCGGCGCGCGTTACGCTGACCCGGGTGAACGAGCCGTTCACCGCGCGCGCCGACGGCTGGTCATTCGGAGTCGAGCTCTTTGAGTTCATGCCCGAGCGTTGACTGACGCGGCATCTCCGGCAAAGACCCGCAGGCGCCCGACTTACAGATCGACTTCGGCACCGTAATCACGGCGTCGTTCCCGGTCCGGTTGCGGGGTTCGCTCCGTCCCGTCCGCCGCTCCGCGTCGGTAGTTGAGCCATCGTTCGGCAGCCAGCTGTTGCCGCTCGCTGATACTAAGCGCGCTCGTTGCATCGTGCGGCGGGGATCCCGAGTGCTGGCCCTCGACCACTGCATCCGGTCCGCCGCGCGCCATCACAGGTGTCGCAGTGACCGTCGCGGGCGGAATCGTCTCGGCGCGCGACTGGGCGAGCACATATTCGAGCATCGCCCTTTCGCGCGCCGCGTGTTCCTGTCGCAGCCGCTCGGCCACGAAGGAACTCTTTCCGGCGCGTTCGAGGGCGATGATCGCCGGTCCCAGGTGCTGTTGGGGCACCCGCGTACTCCCCTGCTCCCACAACGACCGCGCATCGACGCGCTGCTCGAGTCGCGCCTCGCGCAGCTTTTCATTGATGAGATCCGCCCAGTGATGCCGCAGAAGCCGGATTTCCTCGCGCCCTGAGGGCAATCCCCGGGCGCGGCGAGTGCCGTCGGAAAGTTCGATAGCAGTCTTGCGTCCGAATCCATCTGCAGTGAGCTCGCGCGTTGTCGACAGGATGTGGGCGTGATGATTGCGTGCATCACCCGCCTGGGTCGGATGATGCACGGCGAGGTCGACGACACTCCCATAGCGATCCGCGATGCTCTGCGCAAAGTCACGCGCGAGTTCGAGCCGCTGCGCCGGGGCAAGTTCGTGGGGCAGCGCGATGACGTACTCGCGCGCAACGCGCGCGTCTTTCCTGCCCTCGGCCGCTTCGGCACGGTTCCACAATGCGGAGCGGTCGTGCGCCCATTCGGTGCCCGCGCCGGGTGCGGTGGTCGGCAGCATGATCTCGGCGTGCTCGAGCCCTCCGCGGTCGCGAAAATCGTGGCTTCGGTGCCGGCGCTCGTCGTGAAGCTGCTCCCGGGCCGTGTACGCGGCGCGGGACACGGCGCTCGAGCCGCGTCCCCGGGAGACAGGCTTCACGTCGAAATGCACGAACGCCATCGGGCCATCTCTTGCGGTGTACCGGCAGCCAGCGTGGTCGGCCACGCGATTCCCGGACCCGCAGTGACCGTCACGCCGCGAGCTCTGAGTAGGAGGCGGATTGCAGGAACCTGCGTGCGAACGGGCCGAGTGCGCGCTCGAGACCGTGGAACGCATGATCGGCGTGGGTTGCTGCCGATGCGAGGCGTGTAATTGCGGCAATCGCCGTCTTATGCCGGCATCGCGGGACGTCGACGTCGTGGAGGCAGCGTCACGAACGTCTTGCGGCGATCGGCCTCGCCCGCCCTGCGGGGAGTGACTCGTGCGCTCCCGCGGAGTGCGCGCCACGATCTGATGAGGCTGCTCCCTGCGGGTCCGCGCCTTCGGCCACGATGCGCCGGGCGCAATCTAGCGGCGAAGGCTCAGAGGGATTTCCTGAGTACGAGCATTCCGCGGCGCTCCGGCCGGACGCCAGGTGCCTCGAGCCGCGTCCGCTCGCACTCGATGAAGCCGAGGTCGAGGTACCGCGCAAGGGGCTTCTTTGCATCGGCCATGGTCTGCAGCCACACCCATGCACGACCGTGTCCGCGTGCACAGGCGAGCGCCCGCTCGATGAGTCGGCGGCCCACGCCGGTGCCGGCGACCGACGCCGCAACGTATACGCGCTCGAGGTACGCCGCGTTCGGCGTATCAGCACGATCGCAGCGGACATGAAGCTTCGAGAATCCAACCGGCGTGGCGTCGCGATACGCGATCTCGTAGCGGAGATTGGGATCGGCGAGTTCCGAGGCGAGTCGGGCGGGTTCGTAGAGCGAGGCAAGGTAGGCCTCCATGCCGCCCTCCTCCCAGAGGTCCGCGTAGTACGGCCGATAGCACTCGTAGGCGATGCGCCGAACGAGTGCGCAATCAACCGGTGTGCAGTGCCCGAATGTCAGCGCCCCATTCGCCACGTCGCGATCCTGCCGCCCTGCTCCGTGCAGTGCTCCGGGTGCCACCAAGCGCCCCGTGAAAAATGCACGCGCTTCCTGGAACCTTCTTGCGATGCATCAATCGAAGTTAGTGCCGGTTCGCTATCCCCTCCCCCCTGCGTTCCGGCATTCCTGGCGGGGTCACTGTCCCCCTGATTGGTGGCCCCGCTTTTCTTTTGCCTCTGACCTGTATGAATATACAGGTATGTCCTTCCGGTGCCGGGTCTGCTGTTGCGATGCCTACGAGGCCGTCATCGTTCGCCGCCCGAACGGAACGGTGTACCGGTCGACGCTGCTCGCCTGCTGCGGCTGCTCGGCGGTATTCACTGACCCGGGGCGTTTCACGAAACCGCCGGGTCCGCCGGCTGGACAGATCCTCTCCACCCCGCGATGGGAGAGCCGGCGATCTGCCGCCCGCCGCGAGCGCGCATCGCACCGGTGATCGGAGCTGCGAACCCGGTATCCGACACTGGCCTCGCACGGCATGTCGTTCATCGAACGACCGCGGCTATTCGCCGTGCGCCCGGCCGACAGCGCCCACTGACGGCGAATTGTGTCCCGATGGCAACTTGATATAACATCGCCCACAGTATAACCAAGCGGACTGGGGGTCGATTTGTCCGAGAGCGTCGCGGTCACGGAGCTGGAGGCCTCCCTCGAGGAGGATCTATCGACTCCGGCGACCCGGCCGCAACGGGTTGGAATCGAGTCCCTCAGCGCAATGACGACCGTCGCCCAAGGCATTCTCGCCCTGGCGCGCAACCGGGCGCTAGCCCCGAACCTCGAAAAGACCCCGCGGCGCTACACGCTGACCGAGGTCGCCGAGCTCGTGCCGTTGCCTCGCAAGACGCTCGAGTATGCAATCCAGACGAAGGATCTGCCGAAGGGCGATGCGACCGGGCGCAAGCGCCTTTTTACGCTCAAGGATGTCGAGGAGTTCCGGCGCTACGCGGGTACCTTGCCGTGGCGCGGTCCCGATACGCGCCAGGCGGTCGTCACGGTCGCGAACTTCAAGGGTGGCGTTGGCAAGACGAGCGCCGCGATCCATCTGGCCCAGTATTTCGCTCTCAAGGGCTACCGCACGCTGGCGCTCGACCTTGATCCCCAAGCGAGCCTGACAACGCTGTTCGGCCTGCTGCCCGACAGCGATATTCCGGACGAGGCCACTGCCCTGCCCTTTTTCATGGGCGACACGCCGCTGCTCGCCGACATCATCCGGCGCACGCACTGGCACGGCCTCGACCTGATCCCGGCGAACCTCGCTCTTTCCGACGCCGAGTTCGCGCTCGCCAAGCGGCAGGGCGGCGAAACGGGCTTCGTGTTCTACCGGCCACTCCTCGAAGGGCTGGATGCGCTCGGCGATCGCTACGACATCGTCGTGATCGATACGCCGCCGTCGCAGGGTTTCATCACGATGAACGCGCTGTTCGCCGCCACGGGGCTGCTCGTGCCGCTGACGCCGGCAATGATGGATTTCGCCTCGGCCGCCCTGTTCCTGCGGATGCTGACGTCGAACCTGGACGTCATCAACCAGTACGAGGGTGTAGAAAAGAACTTCGATTTCGTCAGGATTCTGCTGTCGAAGTTCGAACCGAATAACAAGGTCCACCAGCAGATCGAACGCTGGGTCCGCAAGGGCTTTCCGGGCGCGGTGGTCGCAAAGAACCTCGCGCTGTCGGCGGCGCTGCGGACGGGTCCTGACATGCAGACCGCGTACGAATCCTTCGCCGGTGACCGCCGCACGCTGCGGCGCGCGATGGAATTCCTTGACGATGTGAACGAGGAGATCGAGGCCCTGGTCCGCGAACACTGGGCGTCCGACGGCCGCGAGGCAGGAGGCACAGCGTGACCGCCAAGGACCGGCGTTCCGTCGGCGATGATGTGCTCGAGGATCTCGACGCTGCGATCCGGGCCGGCACGATCGGCGCGGTCGCGCCTGTCGCCCGCACCTACTCCACCCCCACGAAGCTCGGGCGCGAGATGATCGAGGGGGCCGGCCAGACGATCGCCCGCCAGAAGGATGCAATCGAACGGCTCGAGGCCGAGCGCAGTGCGGGCTTCGTGGTGCTGCGGCTCGACCCGAAACGGATCCGGGCGAGCGAGTTTGCGAACCGGCACGAGCGCAGCCTCGACCCCACCGATCCGGCGTTCGCGGCGCTCAAGGACGACATTCGCCGTCGCGGCCAGCTCGATCCCATCCGTGTCCGGCCCCTCACCGGCACGCCGGGCCTTGATTACGAGATCGTCTACGGCCACCGCCGCCATGCGGTGGCGCTCGCGCTCGATGCCGAGCTCGACGGCGGGTTCCGGATCCTGTCGCTGCTCGATGCGAGTGCTGCCGATGCCCGCGAACACGTGCTCAAGATGCACAGCGAGAACTTCGCGCGCAGCAATCTCTCGCCGTATGAGTACGGCCAGATGTATGCGTCCTGGCTCGGCGCCGGGTGCTTCAGCACCCAGGACGAAATCGCGGCCGCAGTCGGGCTCGACCAGAGCGTGATCTCGACCTACCTGCGGATTGCCACCCTCCCCGATCCCGTGCTCGCCGCCTTCGGCGACCCCAGGATCATCGCGCTGCGCTGGGCACGTGACCTCGGGGCGGCCCTGAAGACCTCCGAATCCAGGGTACTCGACGCCGCGGCGGAGATTGCCCACCGCCCTGCGCCGCGGGACCCGCAGGCCGTGCTGCGCGAACTCGTCGCCGCAGCGACGCCGCGCCGCGAGGCGCGGGCGGCCAAGACCGAGACGGTCAAGGTCCGCGGCAAGACGCTCTACACGATGGGCCAGCGCGGCGACGGGCTCGTGCTCAAGTTCGGGAGCCTCGTCGACAAGGCCCTCGCGGCCGAGGCGCGCGAAGAGCTCAAGGAGCACCTGACCCGGTGGCTCACCAAACGGGTGAAGTCGTGAGCTGCCGAGGCGTGTATGTACGCGTGCATAAAAGCCGCCCGGTCGCAGGTGGCCCTATTTATGTACGCGTGCATAAGCGCAGCGAGGCGCGGCCGGAACCACCCCCCGGTCGGTCACCCGACACGTACGCAAGAAGGCCGGTCACACCGGCCTTCGCCGTTTCTGGGGTCCCGAAAATCGTGGGTCCCGGAACATCGTCCCAGTTACTCGGCACCGGAGGCGTGATGACAGCACCGAAATGAAAAAGGCCCCTTGCGGGGCCTTTCTCGTGTTTGGGGATTGAGCAGCGCAAACCGCCACTAACCTCACAAACCTGGCAGTTCGTAGGTTAGGACCACCGTTTCGGTCGGTCAAGGCCAAAGCCCCTCAATTCCCGACTTTTTTGCAAATCGTCTGGATTGGCGAGGGGAAAGTCATGTCGATCGAAAGCATGCGTGACCCGCGGGTCACGCTGATGCGGGAAAAGTACTTCACGATGCGACCCAAGCCGCTCGAACGGTGGGTCTGGCAGCAGGGGCTGCCGGCCTCTGCCGAGCGGATCTACTGGTACCACTGGGACCTCGGCGCCCAGAACGGGACCTGGTGCAGCCAGGTGCCGCTGCGGGTCGTCGCCCGCGACTGCTGCCTGGATCCGGCCACGGTCACGAGGGCCTATCAGCTGCTGAAGCGCCTTGCTCTGTTGCGCCGGGAGGACCCCGGTCGCGACCCGGCCAATCCCTTCCAGCAGGCCACGGCCGTGACTGAGGTGCGGGTGCCGCGCGAACTGGTCGCGTCTTTGTCCCGCGAGCCAAATCGCCGTCCCGGGCAGGCGCCAGGCGGCCTCGCGCCGGCCCCCGACGCACCGCGTCCCGCTGAGCGTCCAGACACGGGGATTTCCGGGGCCCGCGCGGCGCGCGACGGAGCACGGCCGGCGGCGGGGAATGCCTCGGCGAGTGTGCCGTCCCGCGAGGAATCGCGCGCGATCTTCCAAGCGCTCTCGGCCCGGGAACGCAGCCTGTTCGCAAAGGCGAGCACGGACCGGCGCACGACACTCGAGTTTGACGCCGACACCCGCCTGTCGCCGACCGACCGCGCGCACGTGCTCGCAACGCTCGAGTCGCTCGCCCGCGCCCGGCCGGCCACCGTGCGGCTTGCGCCCGCAGCGTCGAGCGCGACCCCGATGCCGCGGCGGCTGACGGCACTCGACGTCCTCAAGGTTCAGAAGGGCCTGCGGACGCTGGCCGCCGCCCGCGGGGAAGGCCCGCCCGTGGCGCTGCTCGGCGAGGTCGTCTTTGCGGTCGAGGAGGGGGCGCTCGTCAAGTTCCCGATCCCGCTCGCGGTCAACATCGCCCTCAAGAAGATCCGCGAGGGGGCCTGGTCGAGCCCGTACCGGATGCCGCCCGACTGGAGCGGGCGACGCGCGCTGCCCGTGCCCTGCACGGCTGCAGGACGGATTTAGGAACAGACGTTCTGGGGAGATTGAGACGTGAGAAAAGACAGGGCCAGGGCCGTTCGAATGCCGCGGATGATCCCGGGAAATCCCGGACGAGGAGGGGTTCCGAGCCGACTCCCGGGCGAACCATCGCCCGGAGTACGTCGGCCCAAAACGGCGCTACTTGCCCGCGTCGGTGCCCGTCTTTTCGAGCCCGTCCGCGACGATCAGGACTGGAACGCTGACCAGGAACGCCCCTGCGATGATTTCAATGATGCCCATGGGTATCTCCTTGCTGCACCGCGATATCAGGGCGGGTATCGCGGTTTCAACCCCGAGCAGGGGTCGCTTCGTGGAACATCCCGTGGAACAATTAAGCGGGCTAAGTATTTGACTTAATTATTTTTTTATACGTGGATGGATGGGTGTAAGGGACGATCTGGCATGGCGCCTCACCAATTACGGAAAACTTTCCGTTACCGGAGTAGTCTGCAACCCATGCGCCCGCCACTGCTGACCGATGCATCGATCCGGGCTGCGATCCGTGAACTCGCGAGAGGTGACCAGCGGGTTACGGGTGTCGCCGTCCGCGAGCTGCTGGCCGCACGCCATGGCTCCCGCGGTGGCGTCGCGCGGATCTACAGGTTGCTGAACGAATCGCGGGCGGCTGCACCGGAGGTCGTGGCCTCCCGACCTGATGCATCCGGCGCGGCTGCCTCGACCGAATCCCGCGAGGCGGCAATCGCCCGCGCGGATCTCGCCGAACACCGGGAACGAACGCACCAGGAACGCTGGGCCCGGGAGACCGATGCGCTCAGGACGCGGCTCGCGACAGCGGAGCAGGCGGCGCGTGATGCCGACGCCGCCAAACTTAGGATTGCCGAACTCACGCGCGCGCTGGCGAGCGCGCAAGCGCGGATCGCGCAGCTGGAACGGACGGCGCGCGAGGATCGCTGAGGCCAACGACGCGCGACGGGGGAGGGCGGACGTGGAGGAGGCCAGTATCTGGGTCGATGCGGACGCCTGTCCGAAGGTCATCAAGGACATTCTGTTTCGCGCGGCCGAGCGTACCGGCGTCCGGGTGACGCTGGTCGCGAACCAGTCGCTCCCTGTTCCGCGAATTCCGAGCCTGCGGGTGCTGCAGGTGGCCTCCGGGTTCGACGTCGCCGACAACGAGATCGTCAAGCGCGTGACGGCCGGCGACCTCGTCATCACCGCCGACATCCCGCTCGCGGCCGAGGTGATTGCCAAGGGCGGGGAAGCCCTTAATCCGCGCGGCGAGCGCTACTCGCCGGACACGATCCGGGGCCTGCTGACGTTGCGGGACTTCATGGACACGATGCGCTCGAGCGGCAACGTCGGCGGCGGTCCGCCGCCGCTCACCCAAGCCGATCGCAACGCCTTTGCGAGCCATCTCGACAAATGGCTCGCGCGCCGCAACTGAGCGGGCTGCGGTCGGCACTGGATTGTCACTATGATGGTGTCCCTGCCCGGCGGAAGCCGTTCCGATGACCCAGCCTGACGCCCTGCTCGAGCTGCGCGAGCGCCTGCGCGAGTTCGCGGCCGAACGCGACTGGGAGCAGTTTCATTCTCCGAAGAACCTAGCGATCGCGCTCAGCGTCGAGGCGGCGGAGCTGCTGGAGCACTTTCAGTGGCTGACCGAGGATGCCTCACGGCGCCTGACGGCCGCAGAGCTCGCGCAGGTCCGCGAGGAGCTTGCCGACGTGCTGCTCTATCTGGTGCGGCTGGCGGACCGGCTCGGGGTCGATTTGATTGACGCGGCGAAGGACAAAATTGCGCTCAACGCGCGCAAGTACCCTGTTGGCGCGGCGCGCGGCAGCAGCCGCAAGTACACGGACCTGTAGGACGGCCCGCACTACCCGATGCGACCGAGCCGAACTACCAGCGGGCCGCTGCACCATCAGCGCGGGATCGTCAGCGTCATGTCGCGCTGCACCGGCGCGTGCGCGGACGCGAGCAGGCCGCCATCTTCGCCGGGAGCAGCGCAACTGATCAATGAGCGGAAACGGCGGCGGGCGGAGTGGGGCGATCGGCTGCTCGCGTGGGGCCTGGCGCTGACGATCCTGGCTATTGCAGTCGTCGGCTTTTTTCTGCTCGCGTCGGTCCGGCACCCGGCGGTCGGAGTTGCTGCGTCCGTGTTCGCGCCTGCGCCGGGATCACGGCCGACATTGCTATCGCCGCGGCTCGAGACCGTGCTCCCGTCGGTGGAGTTGCAGCCCCAGCCGGCACCAGCGGTCCCTGCGTGCCCGCGCGATGGCGCACACCAGCAACCCGATCCCGCCTGCAGCCCCGGGGCAGCGAAGGCACGGGACACGGGCCGGTAGGGATGTCTTGAACATAAAACCCGGCGTCTGACTGGCGCGGGTCAGCCGCGGCTTCGCCCGGAGCCACTTGACCGCGTTGAGCAGGGACGCCCCCGGGGCTATTCTGGGCCAACTGGGCGCCGACGCGTGGCGCCCGCCCCGAGCGGGATCACCGATGCCGCCGTCGACGAGCAAACACCCGGTTCCAGTGACACGCGTCGCGCTCGGCCAGAGCGGCATCGAGGTTTCTAGGATCGGCCTCGGCTGCATGGGCATGAGCGAGTTCTACGGCCCGAGCAATGACGGCGAGAGCCTCGCGACACTCGTGCGCGCGCTCGAGCTCGGCATCAACTTTCTCGACACTGCCGACGCGTACGGACCGTTTCGCAACGAGGAGCTGATCGCCCGGTTCCTCGCCGGCCGGCGCGAGCAGGTGGTCATCGCGACCAAGTTCGGCTTCGTGCGCGGCGCGGGCCCGCTGGCACCGAGCATCGACACGAGCCCGGCCTACGTCCGCCGGGCCTGCGAGGCTTCGCTGCGTCGGCTGCACATCGAGACCATCGACCTTTACTACGCGCACCGGATCAGTCCGGCGACGCCCGTCGAGGAGACGGTCGGCGCAATGGCCGAGCTCGTGCGGGAGGGGAAGGTGCGGGCGATCGGACTGTCCGAGGTGTCGGCGAAGACACTGCGCCGCGCGGCGGCCGTGCACCCGATCGCGGCGATCCAGAGCGAGTATTCGCTGTGGTGGCGCGGGCCGGAACTCGAGGTGCTACCCGCGTGCCGCGAGCTCGGCATGAGCCTGGTCGCCTATTCGCCGCTCGGTCGGGGCTTTCTGACCGGCGCAATCATGAGCACGGCAGATCTCGCGCCCGACGACTTCCGCCGCGAGCAGCCGCGGTTCCAGGGCGCCGCCGGCGCGCACAACGCGCAGCTCGTCGCGCGACTCGCGCAGATCGCCCGCGCCCAGGGCTGCACGGCGGGCCAGCTCGCGCTCGCATGGCTGCTTGCGCAGGGCCCTGACGTGATCCCGATTCCCGGCACGCGGCGCAGCAGCCGGCTCGAGGAAAACGCCGCCGCGGCGACGGTCGTGCTCGCGCCGGCGACTCGGACGGCGCTCGGGACCCTGTTCGCGCCGGGCGCCGCGCACGGCGAGCGCTACACGCCCGAAGGGATGAAACTCGTCAATCTCTGAATAATGCAGGCGCCAATCGGTCGGAGCCGCCGAGGCATCGGTGATGTCGGACAGACGAGGGCTGCCGCACTCGTCATGAACCTATTGGCGCCGCACGGCACGCCCCGGACGCGAGTGGGGCACATCCGGTGGCGGGATTGGAGGGGGATGTGATGGCAAGCTACGACGCTAGCTCGATCGTCGCGCCGACGCTGATCGCGGCCTATCGCGCGACCCATTATTGTGTGAACGGCGTTTCACCTCCGTTCCTGCTGCGCGTCGACGAGGCGAACGCGGATCTGGCGAATTGCCATCAGGCGCACGGGGCGCGGTGCTCGGCGTTTCTCACCGCCTGGAATCCCGGCAGCCGGCCGACCCCCGAGGAGGAAAATCACGCGGCGCAGCGCCGGCTCGAGGCAATGTTACGCGAGCGCCGCTACCGGCTCATCCATGGCCTCGGCGTCGACCCGACCGGACAGTGGGAAGGAGAGGAGAGCTTTCTCGTCCTCGGGATCGATCGCGACGCTGCCTGCGACGTCGGCCGGGCGTTTCTGCAGCACGGGATCGTCTGGTCGGGTGCCGATGCGGTGCCAAGACTGCTGCTGCTCGAATGAGCCACGCTGCCGGATGACCGCCGGAGTCGACCGGTGACACAGTTCGTGTTCCCACCCGCACCGATCCCGTCGGTCGCGGTGGCCGGGGAGGGCGGCCGGTATCCCGTGCACCGCATCTTCTGCGTCGGCCGAAACTACGCCGAGCACGCGCGCGAGATGGGGGGAGACCCCGACCGGGAGGCGCCGTTCTTCTTCATGAAGCCCCCGAGCGCGCTGCTGGCGGACCAGCAGGACCTGCCGTATCCGCCGCGGACGCAGAATCTCCAGCACGAGGCCGAGCTCGTCGTCGCGATCGGCACGGCTGGCCGGAGCGTGCCGCTGTCGGCGGCGTTGGCCCACGTCTATGGCTACGCGGTCGGCAACGATTACACGCGCCGCGACCTGCAGGCTGCTGCCCGCGACAAGGGACGGCCGTGGGAGACAGGTAAGGCCTTTGACCATTCCGCCGCGATCGGCGCAATCCATCCAACGGTGCGCATCGGGCATCCACGGCGCGCGGCGATCTGGCTCACCGTCAACGGCGTCGAAAAGCAGCGGGCTGACATTGCCGATATGATCTGGGACGTCCCGGCTGTAATCGCGGAGCTGTCGACACTGTTCGACCTGCAACCCGGCGATCTGATTTACACGGGTACGCCGGCCGGGGTCGGGCCGGTCCGCCCGGGGGACGTCGTGGTCGCCGGTATCGACGGCCTCGGCACTCTCACTAACACCATTACGGCGCCGCACGCGCTGGAACGAGGGGGATGACGATGATCTGGTCAGGGGTATATCCGGCGGTCACAACTCAGTTCCGGCCCGACGAATCCGTCGACCTGGAGGCGACCCAGCGCCTCGTCGTGCAGCAGCTGGACGATGGCGTCGACGGCATCATCGCGCTCGGCACCTGCGGCGAGAATGCGACACTGACGCCGGACGAGAAGCAGGCGGTGCTGCATGCGCTGCGGGAAGCAATCGGCTCGCGCGCCCCGCTGCTCGCGGGTGTCGCCGAAACGAGCACGACGGGTGCGATCGACTACGTCGCCGCCGCCGAGCAGGCCCGCGTCGACGGGTTTCTGGTTCTGCCGGCCTTGAGCTACAAGGCCCAGCCGCACGAGACGCTGCACCACCTTCGCGCAATCGCACGGTCGACCGCCAAGCCGATCATGATCTACAACAACCCGATCGCATACCCTGTCGACATTACGGTCGACATGCTCGCCGAACTCGCACCGATCGCGAACATCGTCGCGGTCAAGGAATCCTCGGAGGATGCGCGGCGCATCACTGACCTGATCAACCGCGTCGGCAACCGCTATGTGATCTTCGCGGGTGTCGACGACCTGGTGCTCGAGGCCCTGATGCTGGGTGCCGATGGCTGGGTGTCGGGACTGACGAGTGCGTTCCCGCGCGAGGCGGTGGCACTGTTCAGGCTCGCCCGCGCCGGGCGCTATGCGGAGGCGCTGGCGATCTACCGCTGGTTCATGCCGCTGCTGCACCTCGACACGGTCCCGACGCTCGTGCAATGCATTAAATTGTGTTCGGCCCTCGTCGGGCGCGGCTCGGAGCAGACCCGTGCCCCGCGCCTCGCGCTTCAAGGTGAGGCGCGCTCGCAGGTCATCCGGATCGTCGAAGCGGCCGTCGCCACGCGACCGACGCTACCTGCGCGCTGAGGCCGCCACGTGCCCGAGCAATCTACGAGCCCAGGTCCATGAGCACGGCGGACGATCTACTCCACCTGGCTCCCGACACGAACGTCTCCGCCCGGTCGTTTGGCGTTCCGAGCGACATGCAGGTCCCCGCGTTCTCGCGGCGCACTGAGTATGTCCCGGAGGTAGACGAGGCCTATCGATTCGATCCGGAAACGACGCTGGCGATCCTCGCGGGTTTTGCATTCAACCGCCGCGTCATGGTCCAGGGCTACCATGGCACCGGCAAATCCACCCACGTCGAGCAGGTGGCCGCGCACCTCAACTGGCCGCTGATCAGGATCAATCTCGATGGCCACGTGAGCCGGATCGATCTGGTGGGCAGGGACGCGATCGTGCTCAAGGATGGCCAGCAGGTGACGGAGTTCCGCGAGGGGCTCCTGCCCTGGGCGGTGCAACGGTCCATTGCGCTGCTGTTCGACGAGTATGACGCGGGCCGGCCTGACGTGATGTTCGTGATCCAGCGCGTGCTCGAGGCGAGCGGCAAGCTGACCCTCCTCGATCAGAACCGGGTCATCAGCGCCAATCCATTCTTTCGTCTGTTCGCCACCGCCAACACGATCGGCCTCGGCGATGCGACGGGGCTCTATCACGGTACCCAGCAGATCAACCAGGGCCAGATGGACCGCTGGTCGATCGTGACGACCCTGAACTACCTCGAGCACGACGCGGAAGCGGCGATCGTGCTGGCCAAGGCCAGGTCCTACGACTCGGTCGAGGGCCGTCGAACGATCATGTCAATGGTTCGCGTCGCCGACATGACGCGCAACGCTTTCATGAACGGTGACATCTCGACCGTCATGAGCCCGCGCACGGTCATCACATGGGCGGAGAACGCGCAAATCTTCGGTGACGTCGGCCTCGCGTTCCGGGTGACCTTCCTCAACAAGTGCGACGAGCTGGAGCGCGCGACCGTCGCCGAATTCTTCCAGCGCGCCTTTGGGAATGATCTCCCCGAGGCCGCCGCCCGCATCAAGGTCGTCTGATAGGGCGCGCGGCGCACCGGGACACATGACGGACAAGTCCACGCCTGCGAACCGCTTCAAGCGTGCCCTCGCGCAGTCGACGCGCGCGCTCGCAGGCGCGCCGCATCTCGCGGTTGAGTTCGGCGTGCTGGGGCCGAAGCTCGTGGACGGGAAGGTGCTGCTGCCGGAACCTGCCGATCCGCTGACCGGTCGCGACGCGGAACGGTTGCGGGGTCAGGCCGACCGTCTGGCGCTCAGGCTCGCGTACCACAACGCGGCGGCGCACGCCCGCTACCGTCCCGCCGGCAGCAGAGCCCGGGAACTGTTCGACACCATCGAGGACGTTCGCTGTCAGGCATTGGGGGCGCGGGTGCTGGCGGGCGTCGCCCGCAATCTGACGGCAGCGCTGATCGATACGCTGGAGAAGAAAGGCGCGCGGCCCGCACCAGGGAACCGGCTCGCCACGATGATCGATGCACTCGCGCTGCTGGTGCGCGAGCGGCTGACGGGCGAGCCGGTGCCTGCGGTCGCCAGCGCTCTGATGGAACGCTGGCGCGAGGACCTCGAGAAACGGGCAGGAACCACGCTGGCGCGGCTGGCGCCGGCAGCGGATGACCAGCAGCAGTTCGCGCTCTTGAGCCATGATCTGGCCCGCGACCTCGACCTCGGTTACGAACTCGGCGCGGCCGCCGACGGGCACGGCGCGAGACAGGTCGGCGATCAGCCGGCCGCGCCTGTCTGCGGGGACCCGCCGGCGGGCACCGCTGGCCTCAGGGTCAAATCCGGGAAAGGCGAGATGGAGCAGGATGGACCCCAGATCGCCGACGGCGACGTGCTGACCTCGATCCCGGCCGCGGCAGACGAGAATGACCGGCAGGCTGAGGTCGAGGCCAAGGGCGATCGACTGATGCGCGCTCCGCTCATCGAGGAACCGGACAATCCCAATCGGCACTACAAGGTGTTCACGCGCGCACACGATGCAATCATCGCTGCCGAGCGCGTATGCCCGCCGGAGGAACTCGCGCGCCTGCGGGTGAGCCTCGACCAGCAGTCGAAGCGGCTGCAAGCGACGGTGGTCCGGCTCGCCAACCGCCTCGAGCGGCTGTTGCTCGCCCGGCAGAAGCGGCGGTGGAGCTTCGATCTCGAGGAAGGGGTACTCGATCCGGCGCGGCTCACGCGCGTGATCGTCGATCCGCTCGCGCCGCTGTCGTTCAAGGAAGAGGACGAGACCGAATTCCGGGACACGGTCGTGACACTGCTGCTGGACAACTCGGGCTCCATGCGCGGCCAGCCCATCCTCGTGGCGGCCCTCTGCGCCGACGTGCTGGCCCGCACCCTCGAGCGCTGCGGTGTCAAGGTGGAGATCCTCGGCTTCACGACCGACAGCTGGAATGGCGGACGCTCGCGAGAGGACTGGCTCAAGGCGGGCTGCCCGCCGCAGCCGGGCCGGCTCAGCGACGCCCGCTACCTGATCTACAAGTCGGCCGACACCCCATGGCGACGCTCGAAACTCAATCTCGCCCTGATGCTCCGCGAAGACCTGCTCAAGGAGAACATCGACGGTGAGGCACTGATGTGGGCCCACGACCGGCTGATGGCGCGCAGTGAGCAGCGCCGGATACTGATGGTCATTTCCGACGGCGTTCCGCTCGATGAGGCGACGCTGTCGGCGAATCCGGGCAGTTACCTCGAGCAGCACCTGCGCAATGTTGTTGACTGGATCGAGGCACGCTCGTCGGTGGAACTTGTGGCAATCGGCATTGGCCACGATGTGACGGACTTCTACCAGCATGCGCTGTCAGTTGAGGGTGCCGAGCAGCTGGGCGGTGCGATGATGGATCAGCTCGCTGCGTTGTTTGCTGGTGGACTGGCCGCGGATCCAAAGCGCGGCGCGCGCCCACACTGATCAGCCCGATCCGCCGGCGGATTCAACCACCAGAATTGCCGCCGCCAGGTCCTCGAGCGCCGCGCCGACGGACTTGAAGACCGTGATGTCCTGATCCTGCTGCCGGCCGGGGTGCGTCCCGCGGCACAGATCGTGCAGATCGAACACATCCTCGGCACGCAACAGGCCGCGCATGACAGGCGAAACGATATCCCCGGCCTCGTGCATGGCCCCTTGGCGGGTGTCGACGAACACCCGCGCCTTCGCGATGAGCACGTCGTCCGCCTCCCGCATTGCCGGCGTGTAGCCGCCCACGAGATCGACGTGCGTGCCCGGGCGTACCCAACGGCCGCTGATCAGCGGTTCGATGGCAAGCGTCGCCGCGGAAATGATGTCCGCCTCGGCCGCGGCCGTGGCCAGATCGGGCGCGACACTGGCACTGATCCCGGCCACCGCGAGTTCCCGCACGAGTGCCAGCGCATGGGGCGGCGAGCGGCCCCAGATCCGGACGGTCGTCAGCGCCGGCCGCAGCGCCACGTGGAAGTGAGCGAGTTGGCGGGCAATGCGGCCGGTCCCGACGACGAGCAGCGACGTTGCGTCGGCTCGCGCCAGGCGCCGTGCGGCGAGCGCGGAGGTTGCGGCGGTCCTGCGAGCGGTCAGCTCTCCACCGTCGATCATCGCCAGTACGGCACCGGTATTGGCATCCATCAGGATATAGGCGGCCGCGACCGCCGGCAGCCGGGACGCCGCGTTGCCGGGGAAGATCGTCACCAGCTTGATCCCGAGGTACCTGCCGGCCGCCCAGGCAGGCATCAGCAGCAAGGTCGCATCGGGCGACCCGGGGACGGGTATCGTGTGGTGATGGCGGACCGGAGCCGTGCAGCCGTCCCTGAACATGCGCTCCAGGGCTGAAACGAGAGCCTTGGGTGTCAGGCGCGTGACGACCGTCGCGGCATCGATGATTTGCACCGCGCGATTATTGCACCGGACCGGCAGCCGTTCGACCCTGGACAGCGGGGGCGGGAGGCTTGCGGATGCGCGCTGGAACCGTGCGGCACTTCAGCCGATCAGAGTCGGAGCGTTGGAATGCCTGACGTACGCAATCGGACGTGGACGAGCGTGGCGGTCGTCGCGGCGATCATCGCCATTGCCTCGACGTCAGACCAGCTGCCCGACCGGGTCGCGAGCCACTTTGGCGCGGATGGCCTCGCCAATGGGTTCATGACCCGACATATGTACCTCGCGCTCATGCTTGGAATCGGCGTAGGATTGCCCGCGCTGATCGGCCTCACGGTCGGACCATCGGTGCGCCGTTTTTCGCGGTTTATCAACATCCCGAACCGGGAGTACTGGCTCGCTCCGGCGCGACGCGAAGCGACGGTCGCCTACGTGGCTGCGCACACCGCGAGGTTGGTTGTCGGTCTCGCGGCGTTCGCCGTGGCGGTTCATCTGCTGGTGATCCGCGCCAATCGGCTGCATCCGCCGCGCCTCGAGACCGACGTGATGATCGCGCTGCTTGCGTTGCTCGCCGCCGTGCTTGCGGCGTGGATCGCGGTACTGAGCCGGCGCTTCCGGCTCGACTGACACTATCGGTCAGAAGGGGATTTCACGGCGTATCGGTGTCGTCGACGCGGCGCTGCGGGACGGCGCCCCGTGACCCCGGCGGCCTGTCGGCGGTCGGCACGTTGACCTGGTGCCGACTCCGCCGGTCGGCGTGATGGTCGTAGCGGCAGGTGCAGGTGGCGGCCGTGCAGCCCGCGAGCGGCACGCGCGGCGGCGATTCCTTCGACAAGAAGCGTTTGCCGGCAATGGTCTTGGCGCTCGCGCAGCCCTCGGGCGGCGGCACGATCGAAACCGCGTGCCACGGGTTCGTGATGTGCACATGCTCGCGGCGTGTGCCGGCCGGGACCTTCGCGTCCCGCTGCTCGTGCTTGGCGCTGAATCGATCAAGTAACCCCATCGACCTCTCCTCCATCCCCGTTTGTCGTCGGTTTGACAGGCCAGCCAGCATGCGCGGCTGCATCCCGTTATGTCTTATTGACCAATGGCTTGCGTACGATCCCCGCGCTGTTCTATTGGCGAAAAGTATACCTAGCCGACATGACCGGTTGATCGCACGGACGCGATCGTTTCGCCAACTCCGTCGCAAATCTGACGTCTAGTCCCCATCCTTCCTCTGGCGATTCTTCGGCCGCTAGCCGCGACGGGCGACCGACTTGTCGAAGGGGCCGGTCGCCGCTCGGATTGGCACGGGGTATCGGCCGCGCCGAGCGGGGTTAAAGGCTCGATGGAACAGGGGCGCCGCATCGGCCCGCCCGTCGCGATCGTCAGAGCAGGCTTGCGTGGTTCGGCGCGCTCGACCGCGCAGGCGTGAGCCGCCAGCTGGCCACCGCAGCCAGTTCTGCCGCATCAGTCCCAACGCCGTCGCGACGCGCAGCACGGTGAGGGCGCGCACGATCACCTGATTGACGACCGGCGCAGCGCGCGGAGTCAATCAGAACCATGCAGTGACGGTTGCCGCACCCGCAGGGTTCGCCGCCGCTGCGGGCGGCGGCTGGCGATTTGACTTTGCGGGACCGCGGGAGCTATTCATGACCCACTTAATAATGAGTCAACGAACCGGGGCTCCGCCGGCCCCGGCGATCCGACTCGAGGCACCCTGTCCGCATGACCTCAGCTGAGCCGAAGCCCGCCGCGCCGATCCGCCCGGCTCTGACGAACCTCCAGCGGCTCGAGGCCGAAAGCATCCAGATCATGCGCGAGGTCGTGTCCGAGTGCGCCAAGCCCGTGATGCTGTACTCGATCGGCAAGGACAGCTCGGTGATGCTGCACCTGGCGATGAAGGCATTTTACCCGGCCGTCCCGCCGTTCCCGCTGCTGCACATCGACACGACCTGGAAATTCCGGGCGATGTACGAGTTCCGCGACGCCATCGCGAAGCAGCTCGGCATGGATCTCATCGTGCACGTCAATCCCGAGGGACTCGCGAAGGGCATAGGCCCGTTCACGCACGGCTCCCAGATTCACACCGACGTCATGAAGACCGAAGCCCTCAAGCAGGCGCTCGACAAGTACGGCTTCGATGCGGCATTCGGCGGTGCCCGGCGCGACGAGGAAAAAAGCCGGGCGAAGGAGCGCATCTTCTCGTTCCGATCTGCCGCGCATCGCTGGGATCCCAGGCAGCAGCGCCCCGAGCTGTGGTCGCTCTACAACGCGAGGAAGCGCGCGGGTGAGAGCGTACGGGTGTTCCCGCTCTCCAACTGGACCGAGCTCGATATCTGGCAGTACATCTACCTCGAGAACATCCCAATTGTTCCCCTGTACCTCGCTGCCGTGCGGCCAGTCGTCGAGCGCGACGGGGCGCTGATCATGGTCGACGACGACCGCATGCCGCTCAAGCCCGGTGAGCAGCCGGCCATGCGCCTCGTTCGCTTTCGGACGCTGGGCTGCTATCCGCTGACAGGAGCCGTCGAGAGCGCTGCGGCGACCGTGCCGGCGATCATCCGGGAAATGCTGCTGACGAAGACCTCCGAGCGGCAGGGCCGTGTAATCGACCACGACGCCGCTGCCTCGATGGAGAAAAAGAAGCAGGAAGGGTATTTCTAGGATTGCGCATGGCACGCGAGTCCCCGGTAAACGCCCGCGACATCGATGCCTACCTGGCCTCGCACCAGCGTAAGAGCCTGTTGCGCTTTATTACCTGCGGATCGGTGGATGATGGCAAGTCGACACTGATCGGGCGGCTGCTCTACGAGTCGAAGGTGATTTTTGAGGACCAGCTCGCGGCCCTCGAGTCGGATTCGAGGACGGTCGGGACGCGCGGGGGAGAGCTGGACTTCGCGCTGCTCGTCGACGGCCTCGCTGCGGAACGCGAGCAGGGCATTACGATCGACGTCGCCTACCGCTTCTTCTCGACAGACCGGCGCGAGTACATCGTGGCCGACACGCCGGGCCACGAGCAGTACACCCGCAACATGATCACGGGGGCCTCGACGGCCGATCTGGCCGTCATTGTCCTCGACGCGCGCAAGGGCGTGCTGACCCAGACGCGGCGGCACAGCTATCTCGTGTCGCTGATAGGCATTCGCAGTGTGGTGCTCGCGATCAACAAGATGGACCTCGTTGGCTACGCCGAGAGCGTTTTCGAGCGGATCGAGCGAGAGTACCGGGAGTTCGCCGCGAAGATCGGCCTCAGCGACATCACGGCAATCCCGCTGTCCGCGGTCCACGGCGACAATGTCGTCGCGCCCGGCGCGCGGATGCCGTGGTACCAGGGCCCGACGCTGATGCACCATCTCGAGACGGTGCAGGTCGACGGCGACGATCTGTCCAGGCCGTTCCGCTTTCCGGTGCAGTGGGTCAATCGCCCGAACCCCGACTTCCGCGGCTTCGCCGGCACGATCGCGAGCGGCACGATCCGGCGGGGCGACCGCGTGCGGATTGCGCCATCAGGCAGGGACAGCCGCGTCGAACGGATCGTTACCGCAGATGGCGATCTCGAGGAAGGCGTGGCCGGCCAGTCGATCACACTGACGCTGGCGACCGATGTGGACGTCAGCCGCGGCGATGTGATCACGACGTACGACGCTCCGGTCGAGCAAGCCGACCAGTTCGAGGCAACGGTCGTATGGATGCACGACGAGCCGATGCTGCAGGGCCGTCAGTACCTCCTCAGGATCGGCACGCAAACGGCGTCAGCGACGGTCATGCCGCTCAAGTACAAGGTCAATGTAAATACCCTCGATCGGCTGTCTGCCGAACGGCTGGAGCTGAACGAGATCGGAGTGTGCGAGCTCGAGCTCAACCGCGCCGTGGCCTTCGAGCCGTATGCCGAGAGCCGCGCGCTCGGCGGGTTCGTCCTGATCGACCGGCTGACGAATAACACGGTCGGAGCGGGACTGCTGCACTTCGCGCTCAGACGCTCGCAGAACATTCACTGGCAGGCTCTCGACGTCGACCGCAACGTCCGGGCGGCCCAGAAGGGCCAGCACGGGTGTGTGCTGTGGCTGACCGGCCTCTCCGGCGCCGGCAAGTCTACGATCGCGAATCTGATCGACAAGCGGCTCGTGGCACTCGGGCGGCACAGCTATATTCTGGATGGTGATAACGTCCGGCACGGCCTGAGCAAGGACCTCGGTTTCACCTCCCAGGATCGCGTCGAGAACATCCGCCGGGTGGCCGAGGTATCAAAGCTGATGGCCGATGCAGGGCTAATCACCCTGGTCTCGTTCATCTCGCCGTTTCGCTCGGAGCGGCGCATGGCGCGTGATCTGCTGGGCCAGAGCGAGTTCTTCGAAGTATTCGTCGATACGCCGCTCGCGGTGGCAGAGGCCCGCGATACGAAGGGCCTGTACCGGAAGGCGCGGCAAGGAATGCTGCAGAACTTCACCGGCATCGACTCGCCCTACGAGGTTCCCGAGCACCCGGAGATCCACATCGACACAACTGTGCTGTCGCCAGCGCAGGCGGCGGAGCAGATCGTCGAGCATCTCGCGAAGGCCGGCATTCTCTCGCCCGCCGACCGCGGCACGGGTGGGCGCAGCTGATGGCTGCCGGAGTGGACTCGGCGCAGCGCCCGGATCCCACGGCGCTGCTCGGGCCGGTGGTGGACATTGTCCGGCGGGCGGGCGAGGCCATCCTCAGGGTGTACGAGTCGAACGATCAGGGGACGACGGCGAAGGCGGATGACACGCCGCTGACGGTCGCGGATTTGGCCTCGCACTGGGTGATTCTCGAATCGCTGGCGGCCCTGACGCCCGCGATCCCGGTGCTGTCGGAGGAATCGGTTGCGGTCCCGTTCGAGGAACGGCGCGCCTGGCAGCATTACTGGCTAGTCGATCCGCTCGATGGCACGAAGGAATTCCTCGCGAAGAATGGCGAGTTCACGGTCAACGTGGCGCTCATCGCCGACCACGAGCCTGTGCTCGGTGTGGTGGGAGTGCCGGCGCGCGCCGTGATCTACACCGGTGTTTCCGGTACCGGCGCTCAGCGCCTCACGCGCGGGAA
>Ga0181521_10001723_pt1 | contig 26852 bp, 25 predicted proteins | sample PEATcosm2014_Bin_32_FD_119764 | JGI IMG/M metagenome (GOLD analysis project Ga0181521, IMG submission 119764) | Peatland microbial communities from MTU Mesocosm Facility, Houghton, MI, USA - PEATcosm2014_Bin02_60_metaG | ecosystem: Environmental > Terrestrial > Soil > Wetlands > Peat | place...
ATCGAGGGGTAGCCCGCCCGCGTCGGCACTACTGTGCGCGCAGGCGGTCGGTCGAAGCGACCCGAGGGCGAAACGAGAGGTCTGGGTGGCTCCGAAAGCGTGTACACCGCAAGAAGCCGCCACACTGGTGCGGCCCGTCGACACGGTCGCCTTCGGGCTCGGTCCGGGGAACCCCGACGCGTTCTTTGTCGCCCTGGGCGAGCGGGACGACTGGGAAGACCTGGTCTTGGGAGGGGCGCTGCTCCTCGGCTACTACAACCTGTTCACCAAGCCCGGCGTGACGTACCGGTCCGGCTTCTTCGGCCCGGCCGAACGGCTCTTGCTGGCCGGTGGCCACAACATCGAGCTGATCCCGAGCGGCTTCCGGCAGTTCGGCTCGACGCTGGCCCGATTCACGCCCCGGGTCATGACCGCCCAGGCGGCCCCGCCCGAGAACGGCTCGGTCAACCTGTCACTCCATCTGGGCGGCACCCGCGACGAGCTGCTGGCGGCCGGTCGCGACCCCGAGCGGCTGCTCGTGATCGAGGTGAACCCGAACCTCCCCCGCACCTGTAGCCGAGCGCCGTTCGACAACACGATCCCTCTCGACGTCATCGACGTCCTGATCGAGGCGAACGGGGAACCGGTCGCCCTGCCCGAGCTGCTCCCGACCGAGGAGGACCAAAGGATCGCCGCCCACGCGCTGACCTTCGTCGTCGACGGCGCGACGCTCCAGACCGGCATCGGGGCGATCCCCAACATCATCGCGACGACGCTCGCGACCGGCATCGGAGGCGGCTACGGGGTCCACTCGGAGATGTTCACCGACGGACTCATGCGCCTGCACCAGGCCGGAAAGGTCACCAACCTGTCCAAGGGCCAGTTCGAGGGCGTGTCGGTCACCACCTTCGCGCTCGGGTCCGCCGAGCTCTACCGGTGGCTCGACCGCAACGAGGAGGTGGCGTTCTTGCCGGTCGAGGTGGTGAACGACCCGACGGTCATCGGGAACAACGACAAGCTGGTCTCGATCAACGGGGCCCTGTGCGTCGACCTCTTCGGCCAGGTGGTGGCGGACAGCATCGACGGCCGCCAGATCTCGGGGGTGGGCGGGCACGAGGACTTCTCCTCGGCCGCCGACCTGCGCGTGGACGCGCACTCCCTCGTATGTCTGCACTCCACCGCCCAGATCGGGGGCGAGCGGCGCTCGCGCATCGTGGATCGGCTCCCCGAGGGTGCGATCATCTCGACGCCGAGGCACCACGCCAACGTCGTGGTGACCGAGTACGGCGCGGCCGAGCTGGCCGGCCTGACCGAGCGCGAACGGGCCCACGCCCTGGCCGAGATCGCCCACCCCGACGAACGACCGGCGCTGCGGGAGGCGGCCGAGCGGATGGGCCGCTACCAGCCCGCCTAGAACCCCGCTTCGACCAGGGCCCTCTTTGTGAGTACCCGGGCCAGGTGGCGCCGGAACTCGGGGGTCGCGTTGTTGTCCCCGCTCGGGTCGAGGCCGTCCGCGGCCAGTTCGGCCGCCTCGCTGGCCGGCGCACCGCCGGCCAGCGCCTCCTCGACGGCGCCGGCCCGGACCGGCGTCGCGGCCACGTTCACCAGCGAGACCCCGACGTGGCCGTTGACCCGTGCCGCCGCGACGCCGACGATCGCCCAGTCCTGGGAGCGTCTCACAAACTTCTGGTAAGAGTGGCCGCCGGTCGCCTTGGGCACCCGGATCTCCACCAGGACCTCGTCGGGGGCGAGGACGGTCTCCAAGAAGCCCGCGAAGAACTCGCTCGCCGGGATCTCCCGCTCGCCGGATGGCCCCCGAGCGACCAGGGTCCCGCCCAGGGCCAGCACCGCCCCGGGGAGATCCGAGGCCGGATCGGCGTGGGCCAACGAGCCGCCGATCGTCCCGCGGTGGCGGACCTGGGGGTCGCCGATCCGCCCGGCCACCGTGGCCAGCAACGGCGCGTCCCGGACCGCCACGGCGTCGTTGTGGACGTCGTGGTGGCGGGTCAACGCGCCAATGGCCACGTGGTCGCCCATGTCGCGGACGTAGGAGAGCTCGCTCAGCCGGCCGATGTCGACCAGCACGCTCGGGGTGGCCAGGCGGAGCTTCATGAGGGGCAGCAGCGAGTGGCCGCCGGCCAGCAGCTTGGCCTCGTCGCCGTGCTCGACGAGCACACCGATGGCCTCGTCGACCGAGCCCGGCCGCACGTAGTCGAACAGGACCGGGATCACCAGGCCCCCTCCCGGCTGGACCGGGCCGCGTCGAGCACCGCGGCCACGATGTTGTGATACCCGGTGCAGCGGCACAGGTTGCCCTCAAGCCCCTCGCGCACCTGGTGCTCGTCGAGATCGGGGTTCTCGGTCACCAACGAGACCGCCGCCATCACCATGCCGGGCGTGCAGTAGCCGCACTGCAGACCGTGGTGCTCACGGAAGGCCCGCTGCATCGGGTGCAGCTCCTCACCGTCGGACAGCCCCTCGATCGTGGTGATGGACCGACCGTCGGCCTGCACCGCCAACACGGTGCACGACTTCACCGACTCGCCGTCCAAGAGCACCGTGCAGGCGCCACAGCTGGTGGTGTCGCAACCGACGTTGGTCCCGGTCAACCCGAGCGAGCGCAGGAAGAACACGAGCAGCGTGCGCGCTTCGACGTCTCGCTCGTAGGTGTCACCGTTCACTTCCACGGTCACCTTCATCGGTTCTCCTTCGCCTCTTGGATGGCAGCCTCTTTGATGGCGCTCCACACCCGGATCGGCGTGGTCGGCATGTCGATGTGGCGCACCCCGAGGTGCTGGACCGCGTCGACGACGGCGTTCTGCACCGCCGGCGTCGAACCGATGGTCCCGGACTCGCCAATCCCCTTGGCCCCGAGCGGGTTGATCGGCGTCGGCGTCTCCATCGGATGGGTCTCGAAGCTGGGCAGCTCGACGGCCGAAACGAACGCGTAGTCGGCCAGGTTCGCTGTGATGGGGTTGCCCTGGTCGTCGTACACCATCTCTTCCATCAAGGCCTGGGCCACCCCCTGGGCGAGACCACCGTGGACCTGGCCCTCCGCGATCAACGGGTTCATCAACCGCCCGGCGTCGTCGACGGCGATGATCCGCTCGAGGCGGACCTGCCCGGTCTCGGTGTCGACGTCGGCGACCACGACGTGCGAGCCGAAAGGGAAGGTCGGACCGGGGGCGGCGAAGTCGACCTCCGCCGACAGCCCGGCCTCCCCGGTGGCCTCGACCAGCTCGGCCCACGACTTGGTGACGCTCGGGGTGCCGACGACGTAGAAGCGGCGGTTCTCCTTGTCCAGCTCGATGTCGTTGGGGTTGGCCTCGAGCAGGTCAGCCGCCAGCTTCTTGGCCTTCTCCACCACCTGCTCGGCGGCCTGGTAGACGGCCACGCCCCCCGACTGCAGCGACTTGGACCCGAACGTGCCCACGCCCCGGGGTACCTGGTCGGTGTCGCCGTGGATGACTTCCACGTCCTCGACCGAGATCCCCAGTTGGTCGGCGACCAACATGGCCCACGCCGTGACGTGGCCCTGGCCGTGCGGCGAGGTCCCGGTGCGCACCCGGGCCTTGCCATCGGCCAAGACCTCGACCGCACCGAACTCGCTGCCGGGGATGCCGTTGGTGACCTCCACGTAGGTCGACACCCCGATGCCCATCTGGTGGGTGTCGCCCGACTTGCGCCGGCGCTCCTGCTCCTGGCGGAGCCCGGCGTAGCCGGCCGCCTCGAGCGCCCGGTCCAGCGCACCCTCGTAGTCGCCGATGTCATAGGTGGTCCCGACGGCGGTGGTGAAGGGGAAACGGTCCTTGCCGATCAGGTTCTTGCGGCGCACCTCGGCGGGGTCCATGCCGATCTCGTTGGCGAAGATGTCGACCATGCGCTCGATCGCCGCGGTCGCCTCGGGGCGCCCCGCCCCTCGGTAGGCCACCGTCGGATTGGTGTTGGTGGCGACCGAGCAGCTCGAGAACGCGACCTTGGTGATGTCGTAGACACCGGTCAGCATCAAGCGCGTCATCATCGGGAGGAACGCCCCGAAGTTGGGGTACGCGCCGGAGTCCTGGATGACGGAGAGCTTGTAGCCGAGCAGCTTGCCGTCCCGGGTGCCCCCGAGCTCGGCCTCCTGGATCTGTGCGCGACCGTGCCCGAGCGACATCATGGACTCGCTCCGGGTTTCGACCCAGCGAGCCGGCCGGCCGACCCGGCGGGCCACCCACGCGACGAACAGCTCCTCGGGGTAGCCACCGATCTTGGCCCCGAACCCACCACCCACGTCCGGTGCGACCGCTCGCACCTGTTCGGCCGGCACCCCGAACAGCTCGACGAGCGCGTCCTTCACGCCGTGGGGAGCCTGGGAGGTCGTCCAGTGCGTGACGTGCCCGTCCTCCCACTTCGTCGCGGCGGCGCGCACCTCGAGCGGGCATGGCGCGACCCGTTGGTTCACCATGCGCTGCTTGACCACCACGTCGCAACCGTCGAAGAGATCCGCCGGCACCTCGGCGGCCTCGGCCGGCATGATCCCGGCCTTCACCAGGTCGTCGGGGATCTGCATCACGACGTTGGTCCCGGCGCGCTCGTGCACAAGGGTCTCGTTGTCGGCCGCGGTGGCCGGGTCCACCACCGGCGGCAGGGCCTCGTAGTCGACGAAGACCAGCTCGGAGGCGTCGACGGCTTGCTCTCGTGTGTCCGCCACCACCGCCGCGACCATGTCGCCGACGAAGCGGACCACGTCTTGGGCCAGCCACGGGCGGGTCATCGTCCGGTTGGCGAACGGGGCACCCGGAGGCATCGGGTCAAGGTCGATGTCCTTCGCCGTGAAGACCGCCACCACCCCCGGCGAGGCCAACGCCTCTTCGGTGTCGATCGAGCGGATGCGCGCATGCGCCAACGGCGAGCGCACATAGACGATGTGCACGGCCCCCTCGAGCGGCAGGTCCTCGACGTAGGTGCCACCGGTCGTGAGGAACTTCTGGTCTTCTTTCCGGAGCACGCGATTGCCCAGAATGCTCATGCTGTGGTCCCCCGATTCCCCATTGCCCCGGCGAGGCTAGCCCGCCGCCAGCCGGACCAAGCGGGTCGATGTCGGCCCACGCCGCCGCCCGGGCGGGCATCCTGCCCGGACGAATCTATCGAGGTCGGGCCGCGTCAGCAGGTGGCGTCAGAGAATGTTCACGGCGCGGGAGATGACCAGGCCGACGGTGAGCAGCGACGCCAGTGACTGGACCATCATCAGCACCTTCGCCCATGCCGACAGGGGCATGGTGTCGGTGGGGCTGAACGCCGTCACGTTGGTGAACGACGTGTACAGGTAGTCGAGAAACGTGGGTGACCAGTCCGGGCGCGTGCTGCCCCGGGAGTCCATCTGAGGGAACAGGAAGTCCGGGGCGCCATGGCTGGCGTGAACCCGCGCCGCCGGGCCGCCCCGGTCGAGCTCCCAGTACCAGAGCGCGAACACGATGATGTTGGTGAGCCACACCGGGACCGAGGCGAAGATCAAGGTCCGGCCCCCCACTGGGTGCCTGGCCACGAGCGCATGGACGAGGTAGCCGAGCGAGACCAGGTTGGCCACGTTGATCAGGGCGATCAGGGCGATGGCCAGCGCCCGGACGTTTCTCGACTCGGGCCCCTGGCGCTGGGTCCTGGTCACGAGCACGGCCAGCCCGAGCGCAACCTCGAGGCTCGGGAGCACCCAGACCGGGCCGAGCACGATGCGGTGCGGCAGGACGACCTGCAGCCCGATGGCCACCGCGACGGCGACCGAGGCCGGCCACCTCGGCTCAGCGCGCGCCCCTTCGCCCCACTCGGCCTCCAGCTCAGCTTCGGTTTCCGGGTCGGGCTCGGCCACCATCCTCCTCGTGATGTGCCAGCGGAGCTGTGCGGCCCCAATCTTCACACCGCCGCGACCCTCGCCGGGGTGAGGCGGGCGCCGACCTACGGGCGGTGAGCCGAGGCGAGCACCCGTCGGACGTCTCCGAGGTGGTGGGTGCCCTCGTGGACGGTGTGGCGGCCGACCCAGCGCAGATCACGGACCTCGGTGGTCGGCCAGTTGTAGGCGAGCTCGCGGTCCCAGTCCGACGGCGTCAGCCCCTCGAACACCAGGGCGCACAGGTCGGCCGCCATCGCGAGCTGACCGAGCACGTCTTCGAGCGTCTGGGAGCCGTACCGGCACAGCGATACCCGCTCCTCGCGGGACATCGGCGCCAGGCTCGGGCGCTCGACGACCCGTGCCAGCACCACCCGTTCGCGCTGGACCAAGAACACGTCGCGCAGATGACCCGCGTACTCGAGTGCCGACCAGACGGTCGGCTCGATCCGTTCGGCCGCCACCTGGGGGTCCACGTCCACCAGGGCGTCGCGGAAGGTCGGACCGAACGCGCGCAGCGCGTCGGGCACCCGCTCGACCGGGAGCTCCCCGTAGACGAATCCGCACTCGCCACATGAGGTCACGGGCCAAAACTAGAGGCCCGGAGCCGCCGGCCGCTGGTTGGCCGCAACGGTCGGCTGCTGTGCCGTCGCCAGCCGAAAGACCAGGTGAGCCGGCAGTTTCGTACCACCCCAACACCGACGGGGACTGGACCCGGCGTGGCCCAACCTGGTGGGGGATCGACCACTCAGGACGCCTCGACGCTCCGCGATCCGACATCAGGTTTGGGTTTATGCTCCTCGGACGGCCGCCGGCCAATGGAGGTGCTCAAGATGATCGTGCGTCGCGCTGCATCTGGAATCGGTGTGTTGGTGCTCGGCCTCGCCCTGGCGATGGCTCCGGTCATGGCATCACCGGTCGGCGCGACTAAGACCAAGCACCACAAGACCTCGAAGCCCAAGGTCACTGCGTCACCCAAGGTCAGCCTGGGCGCCTGCACCGCTTTGAACACGGAGCAGACACAATCGAGCAAACTCGCCACCACCCTCGAGCAAGCCTTCGCATCGGGGAACTTCGCCACCATCAAGTCGGCCATGCTCGCCGAGTTCAACGACCTGAACACCGACGTGGCCAAGGCAGAGGCGGTCCTGAGCTCGGCCCCGGCCAATGTCAAGGCGGCCTTCGCCACGATTGCACAGGCGTTCACTCAGCTGAAGACGGCGATCGCGAACTCCACCAGCCTCACGCAGCTGGAGTCGTCTTTCCAGGCTCTCGGAACCAACACCAAGTTCACCGCGGCCGGCCAGGTGCTGTCCAGTTACTTCGGCTCCAAGTGCGGGAGCACCACAAAGACGACGTGACGAGCCGGCGCTCCGAGCCGCACTCGACGCAGTCGCCCCCGTCCGCACGCCCGGCGAGCAGGACCTAATGGGTTCGGTCATCGAACGCGTCAGAGGAGCCGAGCTCGTGCCGATCGCACCCCGTGAGGGGGCCCCTATCCCTCAGTCAGCTCACCCGTCTGCGCTGCCCTGATCGACAGGGAGCTCCATGACGGTGCGGTTGGCCACATCGACCCGATAGATCACCCCGTGCGGGTGGCTCCAGGTCAGCGCCGTGGCCGGATCGGCCCCGAGCAAGGTGCGCAGCAGCATCCGACCGATCATCTCGTGTGACACGATCAGCGGACGACGCCCGCCGGTGGCCGCGACCCTCCCGAGCGCGACGGCCGCCCGCCGGTCGGCGTCGGCGTAGCTCTCGCCGCCGGGAAAGCACCACTCGTACCGGTTCTCCGTCCGCCGCGCCAACTCGCCGGGGAATGCCCGCTCGATCTCGGCCGCGGTCAAGCCGGCCATCGCTCCGTGATGCACCTCGGCGAGCTCGTCGATGACCACGACAGAGCACCCGAGCACCTCCGCACACGCCCGGGCCGTCACCACCGACCGACCGAGCGGGCTGGTGAACACGCCGTCGATGCCGAGACCGGCGAGCGCCGCCGCGACCCGTTGGCCCCGGCGAAGCCCGTCCGCAGTGAGCGGCGAATCGAGCCGGCCCTGTCGGCGACCGAGCCGATTCCATTCCGTCTCGCCATGCCGGACCAGCGTCACCATCTCTCGATCTCCGGCCCACTCGGACGCCGTCGGGTCAGGGTCGTGCGGCATGGGAACCCCAACTATGGCATCGCGTCCCGGCGCCGGATGCACGGGTGCGTCGCTCGGGCAAGGTGACGGGACGCGAAGGCCGGCACTGGGCCGGCACCGTAGGGGCACAGAACGAGGGGGCCTATCCGGCCCCCTCGTTCTGCTTCGATGCGTGACTTGGTTCTAGGACGAGGCTCGGACTCCGAGCCCCGTCGGATCACTTTCTCAGTGGGGCATGACCGACGGCGGGAACACGTCCTTGACGTACTCCTCGACCTTTTCTTGGGACAGCCGATGTCCCACGGCGACGTAGTAGATCACCAGGCTGAAGATGGCGATCGCCAGAAGGTCCCACCACAACGGGAGGTCACCATTGCCACCGATGAGGTCACCCTTGAACGGCCCGATCCCATTGAAGATCGCAACGGGGGCCGGGAAGCTGCCGAAGTACGAGATGAGCGTCATGCCGGCCAAGTAGGGGAAGATCCAAATGCTGGCTTCCCAGTCGATCTTCGGGATGCGGGTGTTCAGGTGCAAGGCGCCCGAAACCAGGAACACGATGTACCCGATGAGCATCACGAACATGAGGAGGGACACCGTGTTCCAGCCGGCCCAGTAGACGATGAAGTTCGCCAGGACGAACGACAGCGGGGCGATGATGTCGTGCCTGGGCAGCCGGTACGACCGGGGCAGGTGCGGCACGCTCTTGCGCAGCGCTCCGAGCGCCAGCGGCGCGCCGGCGTACATGAGCACCGAGGCCCCGGTGACGATGTCGACCAGGGAGGCCCAGCTCGGGAACGGCAGCAGGAACAAGAGGCCGATGATGGCCGAGACGATGACGCCGACCACCGGGATCTTGGTCCTCTTGTGGGTCGATTCCAGGGCCTGGGGCACGTAGCCGTTCTTGGAAAGGCCGAAGCTGAGCCGGGAGGCCGACGTCAAATAGATGAGGCCGGTCCCACCGGGCGAGACGACCGCATCGACCCGCAGGAGCCAGGCCAGCCAGGCCAGCCCGGCCACCTTGGCCACTGTGTAGAAGGGTCCTGCCTCCAAGGCGTTGTCCTTAGCCAGGCCGGCCCACGTGTGGAAGTGGGTGATCGTGGCCGGGTTCAGCGCCCCGATGAAGGCGAACTGCAAGAGGATGTAGACGGCCGCCCCGAGCAGGATGGAGCCGATGACGGCGCGGGGCAGGTCGCGCTGGGGGTGGGCGCTCTCCCCGCCGAGCTGCACGGCCTGTTCGAACCCGAGTAAGGCGAAGACGATACCTGCCCCCGGTATCGCGATCAGGATGGCTTTCGCTGAGGCGCTGAAGCCCCCGGGGATGAAGAAGCCTCCGCCAGCGCTGAAGTTGCCCCCGTGGAAGTGGGTGATCAGCAGCACGATGATGGCTAGTACCGGGATGATCACCTTCCACGTGGTGATCCCGGTGTTGGCGTTGGCCAACCAGCGGATCCCGATCAGGTTGATGATGACGAAGACGACCATGAGCCCGACGGCGACGGCGATCCCGGTGTTGCTGAGGGTGCCCTCGATCGCTGGCGCAACCGGTGGCTTGTACCAGCTCGACGCCCACGAGACGGTTGAGAAGTACTGGATGGTCGCCAAGACCTCGATCGGGGCCACGGTGGCGGCCTGGATGTAGGCGAACCACCCGAACGTCGCACCGGCGAGGCTGCCGAAGGCGTAGTGCGGGAACCGGCTGGTGCCACCGCTCACCGGGAACAGCCCGCCCAGCTCGGCGTGCACCAGCGCCAGCAGGATCACGATCCCCGACGCGATGACCCACCCGAGGAGGGCCGACGGTCCGGCGACGGTCAGGGCGACCAGTGAGGCGAACAGCCACCCCGAACCGATGATCGAGCCCTCCGAGGCCCACATGAGCCCCAACAGCCCGACTTCTCGTTTCAGACCTTCGTCAACCGGGGCTCCTGTAGGTGGCGGTGCTTCTTGGACTGCGGTCATCGCTGTACCCCCACAACGTCGGTGCTGACGTCCCCACTGGCGTCAGCCTTCGCTCGCGAACGTCCTGCCAACTTCTGGTTGTCTCTTCAGGTCCCCACCCTGTGGTTGCGGTGGGCCCCCCTTCCCCTTCCCCCGCGCCGAAGGTCATCGGACGGCGAAATATATCCCGGAGCGTGTCTTTGTGCACCGATGACGAGGGCTGCCCCGCCCCGTGGCGCACCGGGAAGGAAACACGGATCCTCACCAGGTTTTTCGTGATCGCGCGCGACCGGGCTGGCCGGGCTGGCCGGGCTCTCGGGCGGTCGCTCGGCGACGTCGTGCCGGGGTCTGACCCGTGCGCGCGGCCCGGACCGCGACCACCCGTGCGCCCTCGGGAGGCCGCCGGACCTCGGCCCGACGGCGCCGATGCCTGTGGTGCCGGAGCAGGTGGCCCCGTGACCAGATCGAGACCGACGCGAACTCGCCCGGCGCTCCGGTCCGGGGCCGCGAGGCACCAAGGCTCGGCCCGATCGACCTTGGCTAGCCTGCGCCAAATGTCACGTCGTGGCTGGTTGCTCTTCGCCGCTCTGAGCGTGATCTGGGGCGTTCCCTACCTTTTGATTCGGATCGCCGTTCGCGACATCGCGCCTCCCACGCTCGTCTTCTTTCGGACGGCCCCGACAGGGCTGGCGTTCCTCCCTCTCGTGTTGAACAGACAGATGTTGACTGCCCTGGCCAGGCACTGGCGAGCCGTGGTCGTCTACACCGTCAGCGAGGTGGGCATCCCGTGGCTGTTGCTTTCTCGCGCCGAGCAGCGAATCCCGAGCTCGCTGGCCGGCCTCCTCGTGGCGACCGTGCCGCTCGTCGCCATCACCTTCTCGTGGCTCACCCGGAGCGAAAGGCACCTCGGGTGGCGTCGGGTGGCCGGTCTCGGGATCGGCTTCGCCGGTGTCGCCGTCATCGTCGGAGTTGACGTCCACGGTCCCGATCTGGTGGCCGTCGCCGAGATCGGCATCGTCGCGATCGGCTACGCATTCGGCCCGTTCGTCGTCTCCAGGCACCTCTCCGATGTAGCGGCGATCGCGGTCGTGACAGCTTCCTTCGTCTTGACGGCGCTCGCGTATTCGCCGATTGCCCTCACCCACCTCCCAAAGCACATCTCCCCAGAAGAACTCACGTCGGTGCTCATCTTGATCGTGGTGTGCACCGGTCTCGCGTTCTTGATCTACTTCGCGTTGATCGCCGAGGTGGGGCCGGCACGGGCGACCGTGATCACCTATCTCAACCCGGCCGTCGCGGTCGTGCTCGGCATCGCGATCCTCCATGAGCACTTCTCGATCGGGCTCGCCATCGGATTCCCCCTCGTGCTGGTCGGCTCGTTCCTCGGGACCGGCGGTCTTCGCCGTGCCGACACCGCCCCCGACGGACCATCAGAAGTCGACGCCGCGTTTCCCCTTGAGGTACCCCACACCGGCTAGCGCGTCGGCACCCAGAGCCTCATGTGGGGGTGCGCCACCGGTTCACAGGCGGCGGTGCATGACGTGCAGCCCCACGTAGCCCAACGTTGGATGAGCGAACCCCTCCGGGATGGTGGCGAGCACGTCGAAGCCAAGCGATCGCCAGAGCGCCACGGCGCGTGTGTTGGTCTCGACGACGGCGTTGAACTGCATGGCCCGGTAGCCGTCCGAGCGGGCCCGGTCCAACACGTACAGACCCAGGGCTCGACCCACGCCTTGCCCGGAGCACTGCGGGTCGACCATGAAGCTGGCGCTGGCCACGTGCGAGCCCGGCCCCGATTGGTTTGGGTACATCTTCGCCGAGCCGACCACGATCTGTTGCTCGTCGAGCGCGACGACCGTTGCGCCCGGGGGTGGGACGAACCACACCTGGCGCCCCTCGTCGCGGGTGATGTCACGGTCGTAGCAGTAGGTCTCCCCGGCCGAGACAATGGGTTGAAGGAAGGACCAGATGGCGGTCCAGTCCTCCGGTTCGGCATCCCTGATCAGCATGGTGGCAAGCATGCCGCGCACACGGTCGGCGGCGGCGCTGTCCCGCCGGGACCTCGGCTCCCCGGTATTCCACGACGATGATCGGGGGGCGCGGAGCGGCTCGCGAACCCTGGCTAGGGTCACAACGTGGCCGAGATCGCCTCGCTGAGCATCGGGGACCCACCCGAGCTCTGGAACGAGCTCGGGTTTGTGGTCGATGACGGCGCATCCTGGATCAGCGGGATCTGCCATCGGTTGGGCGCACCAGGCAAGGGGGTCATCGCCTGGACCCTGCGCGACGGCGAAGGCATTGGTGAACTTCCCCTCGACGATGGGCCCACACCCGCGGCCCGCCCCACGCCCGATCACCCCAACGGGGTGATCGCACTCGACCACGTGATCATCGGCACCCCCGATCTGGCCCGCACGATCGACGCGTTCGAGTCGGTCGGCATCCGGTTGCGCCGCACCCGGGACGCTGGAACTCCCGATCGGCCGACCCGCCAAGCCTTCTTCAGGTTGGGCGAGACCATCGCGGAGGTCGTCGGCCCTCCGAGCGGGTCGTCACCCGGTCCGGCTCGCTTCTACGGACTGGCGTTCACCGTCGCCGACCTTGACGCCACCGCTCTGTTCTTGGGCGAGCGGCTGCGTCCGGCCAAGGACGCCGTGCAACCCGGCCGGCGCATCGCGACCCTCGACCGGGCCGTCGGCTCGACCGTGCCGCTGGCTTTCATGTCATCCGAGCGCTGACCACGCCGAATCGAGCCGTCCCGTCGCGCCGAGACCGAAATGTTTGCATCGGGAAAACGGGCGCCTGACCTGCCAAAAGCCCTGGGTGAGGCCAATTGGATGGCCAGGAGAACTAGTCGAGCCGTGTAGCCTGGGGATAACTCAGCTTGGGTCAAAGCGCCACCGCTTACGGGGCAAGAACAGTGACGTCGTGTTTCGTCGACCCAAGGCCAAGTCTTCTGGACCCTGGCACCTCCTGCAGCTCGAGCCGAGCGCTCACGCCGACGGTCGGGAGGGGCCCGTGCTCCTTCTCCCGGCGCCACGGACGGCACTCCGCCATGCGTTCCCCATCGTCCTCGAGGGCGTGCTCGGACCGCTGGCGCTGTTCTATCTCGTGCTGGTGCTGGCCGGCTTCCGCGGCGCGCTGATCGCGGCACTCAGCTGGTCGTACGTGGCTCTCGGGCGCCGGTTGATAAGACGCGAGCGGGTGTCCATGCTGCTGTTGCTCGGCACCATCCTGATCACGGCACGCACGGTGATCGCATTCGTGACGGGGAGCGCGTTCATCTATTTTGCCCAACCGACCGCCGGGACCGTCGTGATCTCCCTGGTCCTGTTCGGCTCGGCCATCATCGGGCGGCCCTTTACGCAACGTTTCGCCCACGACTTCTGCCCGATGGATCCCGAGATCATGCGGCGGCCCCTGGTGCGGCGCTTCTTCATCCGGATCTCCGTCCTGTGGGCGACCGTCCTCATGCTCAACGCAGGGTTTGTGTTCTGGCTTCTGGTGACCTCGTCGCTGCGCTCCTTCGTGCTCGAGCGCTCCGCAGTGACCTACGGGTTCACCGCTGTCGCGATCTTCTTCTCGATCACTCGATTCGTGGCGACCATGCGGCGTGACGACGTCAAGGTCGAGTGGGCGAGCGCCAAGTCTCTGGCCCCCTCGTAACCGCGACTCCTGGCCCGCCACGCCCCGATGCCGCCGCGAACGGCGAAGCGACAGACGCGACACGCCTGGTGGACCACCGAGGCTCCGAGGTTCCAGCCAAGTCGATCCGGTAAGTTCCTCTCATGTCCGACGTGCAATCCCCATCACCCATCATCGACTACTTCGTCACCAAGATTGAGGCCAATCTTCCGGCCGACGACAAGGCGAGATTGGCTACCTACGCCGACCAGGTGACCAAGACGACGCACCATGGCGACTTTCGACGCGCCTGGCACTGTGTCGAATGGGCACTCCGGCTGGCTGAACGGCCGTCGAGCTCTCACCTCGGCCATCTGGTCAAGGACCTGAAGGAAGTCCACTCGTTGTGGAAGGACACGGTCTTCGGGGCCGACTTTGGCGTCATGGTCAAAGACGGGGTCGGCCCCGGACAAGACGTGGAAGTCCAGTGGGTCGACGACACGGTCGCGGTGGCGGAGGCGGAGGCGGAGCGATCCGGATGGGCCGCCGTTCCGTGGGAAGAGCTGCTTCAACAGATGCTCGCCGTCGCGCCCGCCGAGGAGTAGGACAGGGAGACCGCTCCAGACCGAGGACTTGGCTCAGGCCGGCTCGTTGTCGCTCGTCATCACCGGGGTCCGCGCCAGGACGAACACGCCGAAGGTGACCAAGGCCAGTCCAAGCACCTCGAAGACCGGTGCCACGCCGTGAGAGTCGATGTGCTCACCGAAGATCGACAGGCCGATGGCGCCGGCGACCAGGGGCTGCGCCACCGTCAGGGTGGGAAGCGAGAGGCGCAGGGCTCCGGCGTGGAACGCGCTCTGGGTCAGTAGCAGGGCTCCGATCGCCCCGATGACCAGCGCGTAGGGCACCCATGTGGCCAGCGTGTGCACCACCCCGGCGTCGAGGAGGTGGCCGGTGCGCTCGGTCAGCGCGGCCACGTAGCCGAAGGCCGTCCCCGAGCCCGCCGCCAGGAGCACGGCCGCGCGAGGGCGTGAAGATCCCCGTGCGGCCACCACGGCGACCGCGCAGGCCGCCACGATGACCACCGTCAAAATTGTCCAGGCGTCTCCGGACGCGTAGGGATGGCCCAGTCCAGGGTGGGCCACCCCGAGGAACAGCGCGACACCCCCGACGATGGCTGCGGTCGACAACCATCCCGAAGCTGACACGCGCTGGCGGTCGAGCCACGCGGCCACCGGCAGCGCGAAGGCCAGGCTCAAGATGAGGATCGGCTCGACCAAGGTGAGTGAGCCTCTTCGGAGTGCCAGGAACTGGAACAGGTAACCGATGCCGTCAAGCGCGTTCCCGACCAGCCATCTGGGCCGGCGGACCAGGCGGATGAGGAGCCCGGCCCGCATGGACAACCCCGGGGGCTCGCGGATCGCGGCCCGGTGTTGGAGCACCGCCGCCAGCCCGTAGGAAACGGCGCTGGCCAAGGCCAGCAGAACGATAGAGACGAGGCCCCGCCCGACATGGTGGTGGAACACCGCCAAACCCCGGGCCACGAGCGCCAACACCACGACAGCATCCCGCGCCCGCCCTCACCGTGCCGATGCCATCTCGACCGGATCCGCCCCTCCGGGACCCCTGTCGATGACGACACACGCCGTGGGCGCTCAGGTTCCTCGGTGTACCTGGCCCGCCGAGCGTTCGAACGCTTCGGCGCCGACCCTCCAGGTCCGATCGAGATCCGAGCCCGGCGGGTAGCGTTCGTCGAGCTCGAGCATCACCATCCCATGGGCATACGACCAGAGTGCCTGGGCCAAGAACTCGTCTCCGGTGACGACATACCAAGGGTTGCCCGCCCACTCCTCGAGGCCCGGCGCCAGGTGTTCCCTCGCCAGGCCGCCCCGGGTCGCCAGGCGATACAGGTTGGGGTGGGCGAGACCGTGACGTCGGTAGGTGGTCAGCAGGCTGACCAAAGGCCCGTCGGCGCCGGGCTCGTGAATGGCCCGATGGCTGACCTCGCCGATCTCGAGCAACGCATCCTCGACGAGCGCCAGTTCGACGGCCGCCTTGGAGGAGAAGTGTTTGTAGAGAGACGGCGCCCGCATGCCGACCTCGCTGGCCAGGCGGCGCATGCTGAGCGATTCGGGGCCCTCGTGTTCCAAGAGATCGTGGGCGGACGCAACGATCTCCGCGACGCGGGGCGGCCGATCGGCAGGAAGCGCAGGCCGTCCGATCTCACCGGGCAGCAGCCCGGTGGTCATCTCAGGCCCCCGCTTCCCGGAGCACGAACACCGGGTGGTCGCGGGCGATCCGCTGCACTTCGTCATCGCTCGAGTCGGCGGACACATCGTCGAAGAAGACCCCCACCTCCATCTTCCACCGGCGCAGGTAGGCGCGCAGGATGGGCGCCTTCTCGCTGTCGGTCAGCTCCTGGGCGAGCATCTCGTCGCGCTTGTGGCCCAGGCGAAGGGCGAGCCGCCCGCCGTCCGAGCGGACGTTGCGGACCCACTGGCACTCGCCGCGTGGTGAGACGAGGTACTGGCGTCCCTCGTGGTTGAGCAGGTTGACCGGGGTCCGCCGGATGAGACCGCTTCGACGCCCCTTGGCCTCGAGGACTCGGCTCCCCCAGACGCTGATCCCTGCTCGAGTCAGCCCCTCCACCAGGGGGTTCAGCAATCGGCGGGTGAACGGTCCCGGTGGGCGGTAGTGGACGGCTGGCTCTGACATGGGGGTGCCCCTCCCGGATCGTTCGGCGGGTCTAGCTAACACTGTTAGCTAGTATGACTAACGATGTTAGCCATGTCAAGACGTCGGCTTGACACTGCCCGCGGGCACAAGGCGTCGACAAGGACCGAACAAGGATTAGCCAGTTCCTACCCACATTTCACCGACTCCTTATGAATTCCGGCTCTACTGGAAGACACAGGAAACCGGGCCCATCGGCTGGGTCCAGGCTCAGAAGGTGAACCAAGATGAGTGACCAGTACGAAGGCGACCAGGGAGGAGAGCCCGAGGAGCCCTGGGCGCCCGCGTTCCCGACCGAGCCAACTGCCCCAACGTCCGGGCCCCCAACCGGTGCGTATCCCGTCTCTGGACCTGCTCCCCCCTTCGGCGGGTCGGCGGGCCTGGGCGGCGGCGGTTACCCCCCTCCCCCGCCGGGCACGGTTGGCCCGGGATCATGGCATTCGGGGTGGGCCGAGCCGAACTGGGCCCCACCCCGGTCGTCGGACCCGAGGAACCGCAACTCGGCTGCCAAGACGGTCCTCCTGTTGGCTGTCGCGATCCTCTTGATCGTCGCCGGTGTGGGCGTCGGCCACGGCCTGTGGCGCCAGGCATCGGGCCCGGCGGCCAGCTCGCAACCCTTCGGCGGTTCGTCCCGAGGCACACTGCCGCCCAGCTCGACCACTCCGGGCTCGGGCGCTCCGTCCGACGTCTCGGCCATCGCGTCGAAGGTCGATCCCGGCCTGGTCGACATCAACACCACTCTCAGCTATCAGGGGGAGCAGGCGGCCGGGACCGGAATGGTGCTCACCTCTTCGGGGGAGGTCCTGACCAACAACCACGTGATCGACGGCGCCACCAGCATCAGCGTCACCGACGTGGGGAACGGCCAGACCTACAGCGCCACCGTGGTCGGCTACGACATCTCGCGTGACTTGGCGGTGCTTCAGCTCCACGGGGCATCGGGACTCCAGACGGTCTCGATCGGTAACTCATCGAGTGTCTCGGTCGGTGAATCGGTGGTCGGCATCGGCAACGCTGGGGGCACCGGTGGCACCCCCAGCGCGGTGGGTGGATCGGTGACCGCCCTCAACCAGACGATCACGGCCAGCGACGACGGCGACGGCACCACCGAGCAGCTGACCGGCCTCATCGAGTCCAACGCCGACATCCAGCCAGGCGACTCGGGCGGGCCCCTCGTCGACACGAACGGTCAAGTGCTCGGGATCGACACTGCGGCGTCGGCCGGGTATTCGTTCCAGTCGGGCGGGGGAAATGGGTACTCCATCCCCATCAACGGCGCGATTGCCACCGCCAAGGAGATCGAGGCTGGTCAGGGTTCCACGACCATCCACATCGGTCTCACCGCCTTCCTGGGCGTCCTCGTCTCACCGACCAGCAGCTCGGGTGGCTTCGGCGGAGGCTTCGGCGGAGGCGGGTCCCAGCAGACCGGCGTGACCGTGGCCGGCGTGGTGACCGGTGATCCGGCCAACGAGGCCGGGATTGCCACCGGTGACGTCATCACCGCCCTAGGGGGCATCAACGTCGGCTCGCCCTCTGCCCTGACCGCCGCTCTTGTCCCGCACCATCCCGGCGACAAGGTGCAGATCACCTGGACCGATACCTCGGGACAGTCCCACACCGCCACCGTGCAGCTAGCCAGTGGTCCCCCGGCCTAGCCTTCGGACCACTCGTTCCATCGATCACTGGGGAAGACAGAACATGAGCCAGACGCCGCCCAGTTCCCTGACCTGCCCCGCCGGGCACACGTTCCCCTATGAGCAGCTGACCACACGCAACGGCCTGGCGGTCTGTCCGATCTGCGACGGGATGCAGTGGGACACCTCTCGCACCAGGCGATCGTGGTCTCGCACCGTCCTCCGCCATCCGCTGCTTCTCCTTCTCGGAGCGCTCCTCATGTTTCTCGTTGAGATGATCAGCGGGATCGGCATCGGGGTGACGTATCAGAGCGACCACGTGGGCGGAGCCAGCTGGCTGGTCGCGGGGTCGTCGGTGGCCGTCGTCGGGATCTGCCTGTTGGCGGTCGGTGTCGCCCGCGTCATCATGGCGCTGCGATCGGACTCGTGGTCCCGGGCGGCCCTCTCGACGCCGCTGATCGTCGTGGCCATCGGCCTGGGTCTGCTGACCGTGGGCGACCTGCTCGAACTCGGGTTGAACATCGCGTTCATGAACGAGTCCGCTTCGGGTGCCGGGTGGCAACTGATCGCCCAGGTCTTCGACAGCCTGTGCTTCGGCAGCATCGCGGCCGTGGTCGCATGGGTGGCCGTCTTGACCAGGCGCCCCGACCCCACGACGGCCAGCATGCCGCCGTCGATCGGGACACCGGCCGGCGCCTAACAGCACTCCTGGTGCCATCGGCAGGCAGCTGATCGCGGCGGTCGCCACACGAGACCGCCACACGACACTGGCCTGAACCGTCTCTGGCCTGAACCGTCTCTGGGTCAGGTGGCGGGTTCATCTCCGGCCGGAGAGAGGGCGACTCGGTTCTGCTCCCAGGTGAACCGGGTGCCAAACCCGGCCGACGCCGTGATGGCCTCGATGTAGCCGAGGACGCTTTCGCCCTTTTCGTCCCTTTGCAGCGGCACCGGGCGGGCCCCGTCGTCGATCCAGCAAGGCACGAGCCCGGGGCCGACGACCCCGTCGGACGAGATGAGGCAGTGGGCGACCGCCCCGTTGCGGCTCTCGGGGTGGAACGGATAGGTGGGCATCGAGATATCCGGTGCGAAGTCGTAGAGCTCCCGGCGCCGTTCCGCCCACGCCTGACGTTCCGGACTGTCGTTGCCCTCCACGCTGAGCGCCCGGGTCACCGTCACGAAATTGCCCAGGCCGTGGAAGATAGCTCGACCGGCGTGGAATTCGATCCCCCGCATGATGTGGGCGTGGTGGCCGACCACCATGTCCGCACCGGCGTCGATGGCCGCTCTCGCCACCTGACGCTCGTAGTCCTCCACCAACGCCGGGGTGTGGCCGGTCCCCTTGTGGAACGAGACGACGACCACGTTGACCGCCTCACGCAGGCGGGCCACGTCGGCTTGCATGGCTGCCAGCGAGGTCGGATCCGGAAACGTCGTGATCGAGGGGCGCACTCCCGGGATCCCCTGCTCGGACTCGTAGTGGGTCAAGATGCTCACGTACGCGCAGCCGGCCTTGCCCGAGCTGGCCCACGACTCACGGGGCCCGACGCAGTTGTAGCTGAGCACCCCGACTCTCACGCCCTGACGCTCCACGATGGCCGGTTGGCGGGCCTGCTCGAGGTCGGCACCGGCCCCACAGGTCGCGATGCCGAGGCGCCGGAGCTCGTCGACGGTGTCTTGGATCCCATAGGGACCCTGGTCGAAGATGTGGTTTCCGGCCAGGGTCGCCACGTCCGCTCCCACCTCAGCCAGCGCCGCCAGGTGGGCCAGTGGGGCGGCGTTGGCCGGGATGCCCGCGACCGTTTGGATGCCCCGTTCGGTGTGCGGCACCTCCACATGCATCACCGTCACCGCGGCCGAGCGCAACAGGTCGGCGCTCGGCCCGAAGAAGCTCAAGGGATCGGGCTCGTCCAAAATGACGTCGCCGGTCGCCACGAGCGACAGCGGGCTCCCGTCCGCTACCACCGGACCTCGGTCCACACAGCATTCCTCCCGTCGTCGCGGGTGCGAACCCCGCGCCCCCTCCACCAACCGTCGCGGCGTCCATGGCCAGCATCGGGGCGGACAAGACACGCGACGGACCGGCGCTTTGCAAAGGACGCCGGCCACAGTTGACTGTTTTGCTGCTGCCCGATTATATTCATGTCTTCCACGAGCCACGCCCCGGGAACGCTCCAAGGCGCCCGCGAGCCGTCAATCGTTACGGCTGGCGCGCGTTCAGATGACGCCGGCGCGCCCCAACTCGGCGAGGCGCTCCTCGCTGTAGCCGAGGCGCCCTCCGTAGACGGCTTCGTTGTCCCCGCCGAGCTCGGGAGCGGGGCCCGAGAACCCCGTGGGGTGCTCTGAGAACCGGATCGGGAGACCGGCGGTCCGCAGCTCGGGGATCTCCCCCAACGTGGGGTGCAGCACCGGCAGCGTCTCCCCTCGAGCGACGACGCCGGGGTCATGCACACCCTCTGAGGGATTGCGGACGGGCGCCGCCGACACCCCCGCACCCTGCAGGACGGCCACCACCTCTGCCACCGGTCGATCACCGCTCCACGACTCGATGACCTCCTCGATCGCCTGATGGTGGTGGACCCGCCCGTCCCTCGTGGCAAAACGCGGGTCGTCGATGAGTTCAGGCCGGCCGATCGCTCGCAGCAGGTCGTGGGCCATCTTGTCCTGTGGGGCGACGATGGCCACGTACCCGTCCGCGCACCCGAACAGCCCGAAGGGGGCGAGACGCGGCAAGGTGCGGCCGGTGCGCACCGGCTGGCCCAGGCGCTCGAGCGCGTCCCAGTCCTCGGTGGCGACCAGACAGGTGAGCACCCCCAGCATGGAGACATCGACCTGCTCACCGGTTCCGGTCTGCTCACGGCTGCGCAGCGCGGCGAGGATTCCGATCACGGCGTAGAGGGGGGAAACCCCGTCAGCGATCGGGACCCCGACCCGGATCGGGGGGTCATCGGGTGCGCCGCTGGCCAGCATGATCCCGCTCAGCGCCTGGATCACCGCGTCCATCGCTCGCACGCCCGGTTGGGCGTCCTGCCCGAACCCGCTGATGGAGCAGTAGACGATCCGTTCGTTCACCGCCCGAACGCTCTCGTAGCCGACGCCGAGGCGATCCGCGGTCCCGGTCGAGAAGTTCTCCACGACGACGTCGGCCTTTCGCACCAGGTCGAAGAAGATCTCTCGGGCTCCGAGTTTCTTCAGATCTAAGGTCACGCTCTGCTTGCCCCGGCAACGGTTCAAGATGGCCAGGGCCATGTCGGAGTCGGTCCGCCTCGACATGGTCAACCCATCCGCTCCCACATAGGGCGCGTTGGTTCGTGCGGAGTCGCCTCCCGCCGGGTCCTCGACCTTGATGACCGTGGCCCCCAGCCCGGCCAGAATCAAGGTCGCCAGCGGCCCGGCCAGGGCGCGAGTCAGGTCGATGACCACGATCCCCTCGAGCGGGCCTCCCCGACCAGCGACAGAGGTGCTCACCTCGAGCCCCCGTGCCGACGTTCGGCGGCCGGCCGCACTCGCTCCTCGATGAACTGGCCGATCTGGGCGATCAAGGCCTCCTCGCTCCACGTGCTCTGGTCGACGTTGTTGGCGTCGATCCGGAGCACCGGGACTCCTTGGGACTCGAGCCTGCGCACGCTGAAGTAGTCCTCTTCTCCGAGGCTGATCGCGCCGTCGATCTGGTGGAGCGTGGCCTCCTTGGCGTGCCACGAACTCGACCAGGTCGGCATCCGTAGCACCTCGATCAACGGAACAAACCTTGCCGCAAGGGTCGCCAGGGGGTCGTCGCCGTAGCGGAGATAGCCGTCAGCGGCCAGGCCGAGGTACATCGACCACACGAAGACGGCGCCGTACTCTCGTTCGAAGTGCTGGTACAGACCCATGCTGGCCCACAGGCCGCGTCCGAGCCACATGAGTCTGATCTGCTCGTCTTGGCAGGCCGCCGTCCCCGCGTCCGCCCTGGCCTCCACCTCGTCGAACAGGGCCTTGGCCGCGTCGCGCCCCCAGACGCTGCCACGGTGCCACTGCGGCACCATGGTGGCCGGCATCGTGTCGACGACGCTGACCGGGGCCGGCACCCGCCTGGCCACCAGGTCCCGGGTCTTGCGGTAGTACTCCAGCTGCTCGTTGGCCAGAGCCATGACCTCCTCTAGACGCGTCGTCGAGAATCGCCTGTCGAAGGTTCGCTCGAGAAAGCCGATCAGATCCTCGAACTCGGCCACCATCAGTTTCAATCGGCCTGGCTCGAGGAGCTTGCTCCACTCCCAGGGGAGCGACTCCCACCACTGCGTCTCGATCGAGAGCCGGCCGTCGACGGTGCTCTCGAAGAGAAAGCACGGTGCCCCCGTTTCTCGTGACCAGGCCTCAAGGACCTTGCTCGAGCCGTCGGTGGTCACGATCCCACTGAGGATGCTCGGGCGAGGCAATCCACCCCAGGGTCCGGCACCGTTCTCGTTCGACAACGCCTCACCGAGACCGAGTGCGCTGTACTGCTCGTTGTTGTCGGGATACCCGGCGGCTCGAAGCGCCTCCAGGCACCCAGCAGCCTGCTGTTTGGCCGAGATCAGCGACGACCACCACTGGACGACGACATAGGGGATGTCCATGGCCCGGAAGATCTCATGTGGCGCGTCGGCGTTCACGACGGCGATCGGTTCGCCGCCGGCTGAGCGCTCGCGCAGATCGGCGAACCACTGACGCTGGTAGGCGCTGAACTCCGAGGTGACGTCGAGCCCCTTCACGCTGCGGGTGCCCGAGTTGCTCACCGTACCCCTCCCCCATGCTCGACGAAGGACCGCACCAGCCGTTCGACCGACCCGGTTGGTGCTCCCCAGGGCGTCTCGATCTCGATCAGCGGGATGCCCACCTCGGCCAGGGCCTGGCGCGACGCCGGCCGGTCCCAAGCGAGTGCCGCGTCGTGGTCGAAGAGCACGCTCAGCACCGCCTCGGCGCCGGAGCGACGGGCGCACCTCAGCGTGTACTCCGCCCGTGCCGCGATCCCGCCCCAGGACGCCGCCGGAGCGCCCCCGCCATAGGCCTGGGCGATGCCATCGAGAGGATCGTCTGTTTCGGGAACGAGCTGCTCGAAGCTGCGGTCGCCAAAGTCGTGATCCTCTCCAACCACGAGCGCCCCCGCCGATTCGATGGCCTGGTACAGGCTGGCGTCCTCGGCGCTGCTCCCAGAGGCGAACACCCGAACCCCACCGATGGCTGTCCGGTCCTCGGCGCCCTCCAAGAGGCTGGATATCGTCGCCTGAAAGTTCCATTTGTCCATGACCAGGGCCGCACCGATCGCGGCCAGCGAGTCAACGCCGGAAAACCGAGGTCGCTCGCCAGAGCGCAGCCCCTGGAAGCTCTTCAGTAGACGACGATTGGCATTGCAGAGCGCCGTCGCCTCCACGAGGTCGGACCGGCCGATCGGGTGACCGGCCCACTCTTCGAACTGTGCCGTCAGCTCGCCGATGCGCATCCGGTTGTACTCGGCCGTGGTGCGATGTGGAAGGTGCCGGATGTCGAGGAAGGCCACCGACGGGCGATCGGGCAGCTCGCCCAGGCGTCGGAGCTCGCGCAGGACAAAGAAGAGCTTGGCGTCCGATCCACGGTCGTGGGAGAGGATCAGTCGATCGAAGCAGTCGAAGTCGCCACGCAACAGCCGAACAAGATGGCAGGTCGCGATCGGGTCGAGCGCCATGGCCGACAGGTCGCCAAAACGCTGGCGGTCCACGGCAGGATCGGCCCTCAGCCGAACCGGCACCATCCCAGCTGCGACCACCAGTTCGTGGGGCACGTCAAAGCCGATGATCCCGACGACCGGCCGCCCTGTTTCTGCGTGCCACGCCGCGTGCCCCAAGGGGTCGAACGAAGCGGCGGCCATGGTCTCGAGGTCGCTTGCAAACGGCATCGGCGAGTCGGTGTTATCAAGGACCGCCGGTGGCACTGAACGGGTCCCCTCCCCGTCGATCACCATGCGGCAACCGCTCGCCGAGGCCCGGAGCACAAAAAAGCCGGCTGCAACTGGACGATTGCGTCCTGGCGGCGCGGGTTCATCGGCTCCAGCGGAACGCGCCGCGAAATCTCACGGTCGCTTACTTTACATATTGGCGTCTGAGCGGGTTGACTAGTGTGAGTGGTTGGGCCATCGCCGAAACTCACAGAAGACGATCCGAAAAGGCTGGGGGTTCGAGCAGCTGCCGCCGGCCGCCTCCGAAGGTGCGAAGGCGAGCGGTCTGACTCACGGGGTCGGTCTGCGACCATCGAGCCGAGTCTCCTACGTTCTCGGGACCTTCGGCCCTATGGTGGAGCAACCAACTCCATCAGGGTGGATGAAAGCCGTTTCGAGCGACCGCGAGGGGGACCCGCCATGAACTCATTGTCCGAAAATGACCTCGTCGGTTCTCACCCCCTCGTAGCGCCCTCGAGGGCGTCGTGACCCTTTTGCTGGGCACCGCGATCAATCTCAACCCTCCGGGCCGGTATCTGCACTGGTCGATCTTCACCGTCTCGGTTGCCAACCTGGTCCTGATCGCCGTCATGGTGGTCATCTTCGGCCTGGCACTGGTCATACCGTTCCCGAACCGCCGCCACGCCGAGGACGACTCGGTCGGCGTCTCGGCCGCTGATACGCCGCCGGAACCGGCGCGCCCCGTGTCGGCAGAAGACAGCTCCACCGACAAGATGTGGACGGCCCGAATCCGGACACGTGCGATGTCGCTGCTCCCGCCGGGCAAGCTGCTGCCCGACCGTCAGCCCGCCTACGTCTCGTCGTGGGTTTACGTGTTCGGTGTCGCCACCCTGGTGGCACTCGGAATCGCGATCGTCTCTGGGTTTGCGATCGCCATTGGTGGGTCCGACTGGTGGCACACCAACTCGGTCGGACACTTCTTCAACAGCCTGCACCTGTGGAGCGTCGAGCTGTTCATGGCGTTCATGGTCATCCACCTGTGGGGCAAGTTCTGGATGGCCGCCTGGCGCGGCCGCCGAGCGCTCACCTGGGTGACCGGCGTGGTGGCCTTCGTGGCGTCGGTGGTCGAATGCTTCACCGGCTACCTCTCCCAACAGAACTTCGACTCCCAATGGATCTCGACCAACGGGAAGGACGCCATCAACGCCGTCGGCCTCGGGGCGTTCTTCAACCTGATGAACTTCGGCCAGATGCTGCTTTGGCACGTGGTGCTGATCCCGATCGTGCTGGTGGCGATCGTCGGGGCACACATCCTGCTCGTCCGGGTCCGGGGCGTGTCCCACCCTCTCCCGGCGCGTGCAACCCGCGGTCGTGCGGCACGCCATTCGGCGGCGACGGCCGACGCCGCCGAATGGCTCGGTCCCACGCGGCGCTACGACATCGTGAAGGAAGCCACCATCGCCGGAACGGTTGCCCTGGTGCTGGTGGTGGTGCTGTCGGCCCTGCTGTCGTCGCCGGACGCACCGCCGGTCACCGTGGCCAGCTGGGCCAAGGTGGCTCCGGCCGACTTCATCGCCACGGCCGCCTCCGAACTGGCCGGCACCAGCGAAACCGCCAACTACGGACCCCCCTACAACCAGGCGTCTGGTTCCACCCAACGCATCGGCGTGTCGTGGGAGCTGTTGGCCGGCGTCCACCAACCGATCAACGCCGCCCAGACCTTCGTGCTCTCTCCCCTCTCCAAGGTTGCCCCGACCGATCCGGCTCTTGGCCGAGCGCTCGGTGCCTACGCGGCGGCCGGTGCGGCACAGCGTCAGGCCTGGGACCAGGCCTACCTGAAGGCCGTCAATAACGTCACCTTCCGCTCCGGTACCCCGGTGCTGCCGGCCGCCCACGACGGCCCGGTGCCGATGCTGGTGTCGACCGAGCTCACCTTGGCCCGCTCCGGTGCGCTCGACGCCGACCTCCTGGCCCAGCATCCCTTCTACGGCACCGACTTCACCAAGCCGCTGCTGTTCTTGGAGGACGGGAACTACTTCTCCTCCCTGGCCACGGCCGACCACCTGACCGGGGCCCAGTGGGGAGTGATGAACGAGACGGGGAGCTTCCCGGGCCAGCCTTGGCTGTGGCTGTACACGCTCTGGTACCAGGTGCCCGGCTTCAGATCATCCGCGAACGTCGACCTCATTGCCATCTACCTGACCGGAGTGGCGACCATTCTTCTTCTCGCGGTGCCGTTCCTCCCCGGACTTCGCGACGTCCCCCGATGGATTCCCATCCACCGGCTTATCTGGCGGAGCTGGAACAAGGACCAGGTGGGTCCGCCGAACAAGCCTGATCCTCCCGAGGTCGCAGCGGTCATCGACGGCCCAACCACCCCGCCCTGATCGGACTCGCGGGCGGTTCTCCGATGACCCCGACCCGCTCGGCCTCGATCCGTGTCGGCGTTCAGGCGGACCGCAACCCTGCCCGAGCCCGAGCAACGCGGCGGGCGCAGTCCAAGACGTCGCGCTCGAGGTGGCGCCAGCCCGGACCTCAGCGCGGGGACCGCGTCGGGCGCCGCTTCGACCCCGAGATGGCGACGCGACCCCGCGATGATGGCTCGACGTGCACAAATCGGATCGCCTTGCGTGGACACGATTGAACCGCCGCTCGGGCGTCCTGGGCGAGTTCGATCGGCACAAGATGCCCTTCCACCAACGGGTATCCCCATTCGTCGAGGGTGATGAGCTCGGGGGCCAACTCGGCGCAGTAGCCGAAGGCGTCACAGGCGATGGGGTCGATCTGGAGCCTCACCGCCACTGGACGATCCTGCGTTCTGAGACGCCGGCCATACATGTGCGCAGGCGTGCCCCGAGGCAGGGGCCGTTGGCCAGGTGGTAGTCGACATCGTCGGAAAAAGCTCGAAACGCGCTCCGCACGAGGCGGACCACGCCGTCGGGATGTCGACAGGCGCCTCGACCCTCCACGGCCAGGAGTCGACTCCAGACCCGCTCGACAACCGACGGCGAGACATTGGTCGTGGCAATGGCCTTCAGGTCCTCGGCCAGCGC